>Ga0209692_10005641_pt1 | contig 10627 bp, 9 predicted proteins | sample tdDd472_FD_187129 | JGI IMG/M metagenome (GOLD analysis project Ga0209692, IMG submission 187129) | Marine sediment microbial communities from the Atlantic coast under amendment with organic carbon and nitrate - tdDd47.2 (SPAdes)... | ecosystem: Environmental > Aquatic > Marine > Coastal >...
ACTTCTCCCAAAGACAAATCAATATCTTAGATGACATTTTATCTATTATAGCTTACGCATATACAGCAAATGGTCTATTAAAATACAATAAATCATAAAAATGCAATCTAATACTTTTTTACAGATATTTTACAAATCTGTGACAGCGATTTGACAACCCATCTTCCAGAACGTGTTTCAATGGTTATATCACCAATATTTGAAAAACGGAGAAATGGACATGATTGCTAACAGACAACACAAACATCTGTTTTTTATGGCGCTATTATTCACAGCCTGCCTATCAAACACATCGTTTGCCCAAGAGAAGAGCCTTGAAATTACATCTCGCCTTAGCCACCCTTATATGGAGCTAAACAAAGAGCAAACCATATTCCTTAAAATTGGCCTTAAAGGAAAAACCATAAAGCCAAGCACAGAAAGAGCGCCAATGAACATCGCCTTGGTCCTTGATAAATCTGGTTCAATGAACGGCCAAAAAATGCAAGATGTGAAAAGAGCATCCAAAATGCTAATTGATCGATTAGGCCCGCGCGATGTCTTATCTGTTATTGTTTATGATAACAGTGCAAAGGTTTTAGTTTCCGCAACACAGCTCACCAACCCAGAATCTATAAAATCACGAATAGACAGCATTTATGCAGATGGCGGAACTGCTCTCTATGACGGTGTCACACTAGGCTCACGTGAGCTAAGACGCTTCATCAGTGACAATAAGGTAAACCGCGTTCTTCTACTCTCGGACGGTATGGCAAACGTCGGCCCAAGCGAGCCCCATGAACTAGCACAACTAGGAAAAACACTTGCCCAAGAAGGCGTATCGGTTAGCACAATCGGCCTAGGCTTAGGATACAATGAAGACCTCATGGATCAACTAGCTGCAAGCTCTGATGGCTTCCACCAATTCGCGCAAGAAACACACGACCTTAGCAAAGCATTTGACTGGCAGTTCGGAAAACTGGCCTCTATCGTTGCAAACGATACAAAAGTCACAATGAACTTTCCACGTCACGTTCAGCCAATCAGAGTTCTAGGGCGCGATGGTCAGGTTAAAGGTAATTCCGTAAAAGTTAGTCTCAATCAGGTCTTTAGTTCACACGAAGTATATGTTCTGGTCGAAGCAAAAGTAATGTTCTTTTATGATGAAAAAGACATCTTGCCGCTGGCCGATGTACACGTGACATATCATGATCTTGGTCAACAGACTTACAACACCCACACAGACAAGATTGTTGCCAATCTAACAACGGATCAAAATATAGTGAACTCAGCACGCGACATGGATGTGATCATCGCGGCAACAGAACAAACTGCAGCATTAGAACATGCTGAGATTATAAAACTACGCGATCAAGGCAAAAGCAAAGAAGCAGAAACGAGACTAGAAGTACTATCTCTCAAGGTTAACCAAGCCAGTGAAGAGCTAAACTCTGGCAAGTTAACTCGATACGGAGAAATCCTGAAACGCCAGTTAGACGACGTTAAGAACGGCCTCGACTGGAACAAAACCCGCAAAGAAGGCACAGCAACACTCCGCGCCGTCAGCTTTGGCACTATCTAACCCCCACGACCAAGTACCTCAACCCGTAAGATACTCTTTTAGCAGTGTCTTACGGTTCCTTTTTTGTGTATGCTATCCCGTGATGAAAAAGCACCTTATTTTTGTTCTGATATTTTTGATTATCACGCCAATTCTGACCGTGAGCTGGCTATGGCGCGACATGATCAAAAATGAACAAGCAATCATCCAGTGCCACCATGAAAAGGCCCTCCTCGCTCAAGAAGTCCCAACACCCCTATTAATAGAATACCGCGCCTCTGATCTTCAAAACCCAAGCTATATAAGACACCTGCGTGTATTATTACTCTCACTATGCTTCTTCGTACTCGGCGGATACTTCTTCCGCGAATACTTACTGCACTATGGCAAGTCCGAGGAGCAAGTGTCATTCGTCAATCAAGTCTCGCACGAGCTTAAAACCCCTCTTACCAATATCAAGCTCTACGCAGACATGCTTGCAGACCAACAACAGGGCAATCCTGAAATACTCAAAAAGCTGGTCGTTATATCCCAAGAGACCAAAAGACTAGAGCAATTAGTAGACAATGTTCTGCTCTTTGGTCAAGGCAAAGAACTGACACTTAATAAACAAAATCATGATATCGACCAGATCATAAAAGAGACCGCCGAAGGCTTTGCTCCTCGCTTCAAAGAAAAAGGCATGGATATAACATTAGATTGCAACGCTGGAGAAGCATGCGTTGATCGCAATCTCTTGGAACAAGTCTTGATTAACCTGCTCAGCAACGCAGCAAAATACGCTACATCAGGACAGAAAGTCGAAATCACAGCTTCTCAAATCAATGGCGCTGTTTCAATTATTGTGAAAGATTACGGCTCTGGAATTCCGAATCATCTGAGAGACAAAATACTAGAGCCCTTCATGCGTGGTGATAACACCGCCGCAACCGCAGGCCTAGGCATTGGTTTACCACTTTGTGTTAATTTGCTCAAAGTGCATGGCGGAAAATTAACACTTCTTGAGACAGATAAGACAGATAAAGGCACAGCATTCGAGGTTATTCTATGAAAATTATAGTCACAGAAGATGATCCTAATATTTTAAACGGCCTATGTGAGATCATGGAAAACGAGGGCTTTGAAACAATCAAAGCAAACAATGGTCAAGAAGCCCTCACGCTTTATAAGGAGAGCGCCCCCGACTTTATCTGCCTTGATATTATGATGCCAGAGATGAGCGGGTATGACGTGTGCAGGGAAATTAGAAAAACTGATGCGCAAATTCCAATTATTTTTATAAGCGCCAAAGAAGAAGAGATTGATCGTGTTTTAGGTCTGGAATTAGGCGCCGATGATTACATTACAAAGCCCTTTGGTATGCGCGAAGTCATAGCGCGTATCCGTACCGTCGCAAGGCGCTGCCTTCAAAATTCACCAACTCAAGAACTGGAAGATTGTTTTGTAATGAACGATCTCAAAGTCTACCCACAACAGTTAAAAGCCACCCGCAATGGCGGCAATCAAGGCATTGATCTTAGCTTGCGTGAAACAAAAATGTTACAACTTCTATACAATCATAAAAACGATGTCATCAGCCGCGATATGCTGCTTGATGCCTGTTGGGGTGAACACATTATGCCCGAAAGTCGCACGGTGGATCAACACATTGCAAATTTACGCAAAAAGATAGAAGCACAGCCCCAAAAACCTGCAATCATAAAAACTGTTCAAGGCGCAGGATATAGATTTGAAGAACTAAATTATACGTCAGATAAATAGTTGAGCATTACACCGCTTTTTTAAAAAGTAGAGCTGTCATTAGTTCTGTTAGACATTTGCGGAAGGTGTCAAGCAAGTTGTCATGTAGAAATTTCGAATTAAGCGGCTATTTCGAGATTATTATGGCCTTTATTTTTATCAGGATTGAGGCTCACAGATTGAATGTGCTGCCAATTTCTAGTTTTTCCTGACCAACGCTTTGGATTTAAAGATTTAGCCTTTAAATAAACTTCATCGCGTTTTTTTAATATTGCCACATCATCCCCTAAGTGTCGCTGATTAGGGGTTACAAAAGAAATTGCGCTATGCAAGTGTTCATAATTATACCAGCGCACAAACCCGATAACCCAATCCCGCGCATGATTTAAAGATTGAAATGGTTTGCAGGGGTATTGATGGTGATATTTTAGTGTTTTAAATATACTTTCAGAATATGGGTTATCATTGCTTACCGCTGGTCTGCTAAATGATGGAATAACGCCAAGTTTCTGCAGGGTTGCGAGTATTGTAGCCCCCTTCATGGATGAACCATTGTCGCTATGCAGCGTGACTTGCCCCCGTGCAATCCCTTCACGCGCACAAATATCAACCATCAAATCCGCCGCCAGCTCTGCGCTTTCACATTCATGAATTTGCCAGCCGACAATCTTGCGAGAATAAACATCCATAACCAAATACAGATATAAGAATATGCCGCGCACATTGGTTGGCAGATACGTTATATCCCACGAATAGACTTGATTAGGAGCATGCGCCACCAAGGCTTTGGGCTTAATTACTTTACGCGCAGCTCTTGATTTGCTGCGGTGTTTTAGCTGGTTTGCAGCTTTTAATATGCGGTAAAAGCTGGATTCCGAAGCAATATAAATCCCCTCATCTGCGAGCATTGGAACTATTTTTTTAGGCGGTAAATTGGCAAATTCTGGCGAGTTAGAAACTTTTAAAATACGCTGTATTTCAAGCTCACTAAGCTTATTGGCAGGAACATTATTGTTGTAAATGCGCATATCTTCAATATGCCCTGAAGCTTTCCAGCGTTGCCATGTGCGTAAGGTTACGCCTAAGATTTCGCATATTTTTGTTTGCCGTGCACCTGCTAACATAGCTTTTTCAATACTGGCTTTTATGTGTGCGCGATCAACTTTACTGGTTAATCTTCCTCTTCCTCGCTGCCCCAGATTTCTGCCACTTTTTTTTGGAGAACAAGTAAAGCAGCGGTCTCGGCCAAGGCCTTTTCTTTGCGGCGTAATTCTTTCTTTAGTTGCTTGTTCTCTGCCCGCAAAACCCTGTTTTCCGCCTTATCTGGGGTATTACTAGTATTAGCCATATCTTGTTTCCATTGTTCTATATGGTGCTTATATATACCATTGCGGCGGCAATAGGAATTAAGGCTCTCTTCATTCAAGGTGCTGGTTTCAATAATTGCGCTCAACTTCTCTGTATTGTGCCAGTCTTGAGGGCGTTTCTCAGAAAAACGATGCTTTGTAGGCCCCGATTTGCGCGATTTGCTTATCCAATGATATAGGGTTCCGCTCGCTACACCTATATCATTAGATATTTGTAACATGCTAATACCATCCCCGCGCCTAAGGGCTTTTTCTACCGCGCGCTTTTTGAACGTTTCACTATGTCTTTTGCCCATATTCGTTGTCTCCTTTATAAATTCAATTTAGGTGACAACTACCCTGACACAGGGGGTTTGTATAAAAAGTACTATCACATCGTTATAATAATGAGTTCGTAATGTATCAATTATGGGGAGCCACTATTTCTTAATTAAACTCATAGATTTGTGTGGTTCTCGTTAAATCAGCAAGAATGTTAATTGATGGCGCGCGCGTCGTTATTAAAGCCAAAATCTATTTTCTCTTGCTCCGTCAAATCTTTATCGACTTCTTCTAAAATATTTAGGATCCCCATCCTGTCTTTATATGGGATCTTGGCGAGTTTGGAGTACATTGATAAAATCACCAAAGTTGCCTCATCACAAATAACATCAGTAAGAGCAACGCTCTTACTATTTGTCCATTGATCTATCACATGAATGGCATGTGTGATGATGCTTGAAACTTCCTCTAAATGTGCATTGTCTGCCTCTTGACTAAGGTAGTACAAGGAAGTTGTTATAAGTCTTAAGTCACTTGTTTTATTTTCATCTAGCATATTTTAACACCTAATCTATATCGGTTGAATTTACGATACTGTTATTAGAAGGTGCGTCGAGCTTTTACTTATTGCTCTTCTCACCTCATTTTTTACCAGATTAGAAGAGCAAATTTTGATGAGTGATTTCACCTAACAAGTTCGTCAGGTTTTCCTGATATATAGCTTGGAAGTATAAGACCAAGGCGAATTGCCTTTGTAATTGCAAAGATCCTCTCGTTAGCGTCTAGCTTGGAGTATACGTTATTTAGATGAAAACGAACGGTGCTGTATGATATACCTAGGATATCAGAGATATCAGAATCACTTTTTCCTTCTGATGCCCACGATAAAATTTCATATTCCCGGTTTGTTAATTTTATTCTAGTGCCTTCAGACCCCTTATTGTTTGCTAACAACAAGTCCGTATAGGCCAAATGAAACTGATGGCAAATAGCTTTGATTGTTAATAATGTAGTACGACTCACGCCCGGTTTCTTGGTACTGCTGGCCATACCGACCCCGGATAATTCGCCATTTACTCCATGTATTGGAATACCTATTCCATCGAACAGTTCTGCTTCATTAGCCTGAAACATTAACCTTTTCTGCGCTTTAGATATATTTAGGTTATTTGTAATAAAAGCCCATGTAAACGGGCTATTAGAGGTAAAACAAAATTTAGGAACAGGATCAATCTTATCGTACCCCTCTTCCATGTAATAGGTCATCCAATCGTCAGGATAATTTTCAAAAACACCATGCCCAGACGATAGATTTAACGAAGGATGATCTGTGATCAAACTGTAGCAAATCCGATCATATCCAAAACTTTTCATAGATTTTTTAAATTCATCAAAAATAACATCTGCAGATAATCCTGCATTAGTCTTTTCAACAAATTCTTCTAGAGTACTTATGGCTTTTCTCCTAAATCAAAAAAGCGGCGATTTACCCAATATTATGAATAAAGCACCGCTTACGAATTAAATAAAGCACAAACTAGCGATTAAAGGCTTCTATACGTTCTGCAATATTCGCCTTAAGGTTTTCAAAAAAGAGCGAATAATCGAAAGCATGATAGACCCCTGCCGGAAAAGCACCTCCTTTAATTGTCACAAGATCTACATTCTCAGGCTGAACGATCAATCCGCCATCCACGATCTGTGCTGAAGTAAAATTTGGATAAGATGTTGGCTTACTATCGCTATCAAAAAAGACTGAACCAAGGTTCTCCTCTGCAGAGACAAGATCTCCGTCCATCGTCCAAGACAATGGGTTAACCGCCAACGCACCAGCCTTCATAGTCGGCGCAGCGGACTGCCTGCCCTCTGCCATAGTGTTGTAAGAAATAACACATCCTGTTTGGTCTGAGCTCTCGCACATTTTAACAGCAGGATGCGCCTCAAGGTCTGCAGGAGTTAATGACCATCCAATAAGCAGAGCCGCTATTAATCGATCCTCAGCGCCTGTTTTACCCCAATGCTTAAGCATAATATCTGTAAGGATCATAGAGCCTTGGCTATGGCCAGCTAAGAAAAATGGACGTCCGTTATTTTCGTATTTCAGGTAATGATTAAAAGCGCGCAAAACATCATTATGGACCATCTGTTGCAAAGGTGCCGCGTCTTCATCACTAAGGCCAAGCCCGGCAAGATTCATTTGCCGATACATGGGAGCATAGATATTGGCTTTGCCTTCAAAAACTACAGCCTGAGTATCAATCGCAGTTTGCGCAGCTGCACGCATTTTTGCATTTGTTGTGTCCATAATCCAATCTGTGTCGTTGAACATAACTGTAGGATATACGAAAAACACATCTACCGCAGCAGTCGGCTCATCGGGCTTTGCAAGCCAACCTTCCGCAAGTTTATAGTTCGGGGCAGCAGGTGCAGAATTCATGTCTAATGGGGGCATGGCAAAACAATGAGAGTATATGGTCATACTTAAAAACATTCCTAGTAAAAGAGAAAGCGTATATTTTTTCATGAAAAATCCTAACGAAATAAATTGATTACCACTTATCAAAAAACAGTAGCATAGGAGAAATTTCCTGAATAGATGTAAACAAGCATTCCCTCATGAATAGCGCTTTGCAGTGCTGCAAAAAAAATCCCCTCAAGAAAAGCCTATATTTGAGCCAATTCTTAAAGGGATTAATTTTGGTTTTTTACTTTTAGAATCTATGCAGCTTTAACCTGGCTCAGGAAGTCAGAAACTTTTGTCTTCAACACTTCAGTTTGTTTGCTAAGCTCTGATGAAGCTATAAGAACATCATTAGCAGACGTACCTGTCGTTTGCGCAGCAATATTCAAATTATCGGCATTACTGCTTAGTTCCTCTATATTGCTTGCTGAGGAATGCGTGTTGCGCGTAATTTCGTCCGTAGTCGCCTCTTGCTCCTCTATTGCAGCTGCTATTGCCGTTGTTGAAGAGTTAACATCATTGATCTTTGTCTCGATGTTCTTAATGGCATCAACTGCGTTTCTGATCTCATTTTGGACAAGGTTAACTTCTTCTCCGATTTGTTCCGTTGCTTTAGAAGTTTCCTGAGCTAGGTTCTTAACCTCACTGGCAACGACGGCAAAACCTTTACCGGCATCTCCTGCGCGAGCGGATTCAATCGTAGCATTCAAAGCCAGCAAATTAGTTTGTTCAGCAATACCTTGAATAAGTTCAATTACTTCACCAATTTTTTCTGAGGCCTCAAGCAATCCTTCAATACGTTTTGATGTCTTGTTTACATCATCTGTAGCTGAATTAGTTGCCTGACTTGTTAGATGGACTTGTGAGCTAAGCTCTTTGATAGATGCGCTTAACTCCTCTGACGCACTAGCAACAGTATTAATATTGCCAGACGTTTCTTGAGAAGCTTCAGTCATAGAGGTTGCTTGGGCAGTCGTTTCTTCTGCGACACTAGACATAGATTGCGCAGTAGATCCAAGTTCTGTTGAAGCAGAAGATAAAGTACTAATTAGCTCGGAAACACTATTTTCAAAATCGTTCGTAAGCATTTCAAGCTTCTCGGCTCGTACTAATTGTTTTTCCTGCTCTAATTTTTGTTCAGCTTCCAACTCTCTCATTTTAATCGAGTTTTCACGAAGGACTTCTACAGACTTAGCCATATCTCCGATTTCGTCTTTTCGTTGTTGACCGGGGACATTGACATCCAGATTATTCTCAGACAATTCTAACAGACAATCTGATAATGCGACTACAGGCTGGCTAATCTTACGACCTATAACAATTGCCAAGAATAAGCAAAGAACAGTAGAGCAAACAATTGCTGAAACAATACCTGTAAAAGCATGCCCGGCTATTTCTTCCGCTTCTTTAAGTTTTTTCTCGTTTCTTTCTGAGATCCTAGCTGAAAGACTTTCCAGTTTTGGTGCCGCAATGGCATAAACTTTGCTGAGCTCCTTGATGTCTTCATCATTTTTTAGCTCCATCTTAGCCAACTCATTAAAGGCTTTATGGTAATCAGAGAGCAAAGAAAATAGTTCTTTTTTTTCTGCCAAAGAAGCCCCAAAATAACTAAGCTTTTTCTTAAAGTCTTTAAGCTGCTTCGCCATAGACTCTACATATTTGGAATCTTTGCGCAGCATAAAATCTTTTTCATACCGGCGCATCATCAACATTGATGCCGTAAGCTCGGGGGATTGATAAGTTTTTAATTTGCTTTCAGCAGTATGAACCGCTTCCCTTAACTTCCCTTCCAAACCGTCTTTATATGTAAGCCCCCTAGTGCGTACATTTTCAACAACCTGAGCAAATTGTTTGTCATATGCTAAATAACCTTGCTCAAAATCCTCCAGAATTTGAATATCTTCGGCAACACTGACGTTCTCTTTCATCTCAAGGATATCAGCATGCACTTGTTTGGAATTATTATGATGCCTGCCCACATATTTTTCATCATGACGAATAATGAAATCTTTCTCTACGCGCCGGGCATTTAGGAATTTGTAATTTACCTCATTAACAAGCTCAAGTTCTTTTGAGCTGTGCTCTAGCTCTTGCTCAACTAGGCTTTGTTTACGATATGAAATACCATAATTCCCACCAATAAATGATAGTCCTAAAAATGCAACTAGACTAATTAGGCCTATTTGCTTGTTAATTTTAAAATTTTCCAATTTAAAGGAAAACTGTTTCTCCACTGCAGACATGAAGTACCCTCCGTGTTAGTTCTATAGATAAAAGTTAGGAAATTTTAGTTGATACGCGTACGCAGAAATCTTCTTATATTGGACTTAGACATATATTTTAGAGCTTGATGCCAAACGGAAATTATACCGACACCGTGTATGTTAAAAAACATATGCCTGCGTACAGACAGTATCAAACATATATCTAATATACGCACTTTTTCTCGGAGGTGATTTTATAACATACTGTAATTACGCATATATTATTATTAGGAAAATTAGCAATCACATACATAAATATGTTGAATAACCACTAATAAAAGCGACTCGGATCATAATGATCGCAACGTTTCTCAATGGAATAATAACGGTATCTTGTTTTCCTGCTTGACCTTATAGATGCTATATACTTTAAGTTTGTAGCGAAAAGCACAGCGAATTATGTAGAAATTTGGGATAAAATAATGGAGAAAATATTTAACCAAAAATGGTCGGTCATAGACTACGCCAAATTTGTCACCCCCTCTGTCCTAGCTGTCGTTTCGGTTTCCCTTTACATGGTAGTTGATGCCTATTTTATAGCCCGATACGTGGGGCCGCTGGCTATGGCGTCGGTAAACATTATCTTGCCGTACTTCAATTTTGCGTTTGGTATTGGCATAATGGTTGCCTCGGGTGCCAGCGCTATCATTGGCATTGAGCTTGGAAAGAAGGACATTGATCAAGCACTCAAGCACTTCTCACTTACTTGTGCTTTTATTGTCATTCTGGCGGTAATTCTGGCTATTGGTAGCAAACTCATAGGCGTGGAAAAGATTGCAGCCCTACTAGGCGCTTCTGAGGTGCTGTTACCCTACTGCACAGTTTATTTAAATATCTTCGTCTTTGCCATAGGTGGCATAATGCTACAGATAGTCGGAGAATTTTTTATACGTCTAGATGGCAAACCAATATGGGCCTTTTATTCAACCGTAGCCGCAGGACTGACTAACATAGCGCTTGATTACGTTCTGATCGTACAGATGGATATGGGAAT
>Ga0209692_10005643_pt1 | contig 10625 bp, 5 predicted proteins | sample tdDd472_FD_187129 | JGI IMG/M metagenome (GOLD analysis project Ga0209692, IMG submission 187129) | Marine sediment microbial communities from the Atlantic coast under amendment with organic carbon and nitrate - tdDd47.2 (SPAdes)... | ecosystem: Environmental > Aquatic > Marine > Coastal >...
TCAACGCCACCAACCGAACAGAACACGGCAACAGAGCCGTCGAGCACCTTAAGGGAGCGCTCTACCTCGATGGTAAAGTCAACATGTCCAGGGGTATCTATGATATTGACGCGGTGATCTTTCCAGAAACAGGTGGTTGCAGCGGAGGTGATAGTAATCCCTCGCTCCTGCTCCTGCTCCATCCAGTCCATGGTGGCAGCACCATCATGAACTTCACCGATCTTGTGGGAAACGCCAGTGTAATAGAGAATACGCTCGGTGGTGGTCGTTTTACCGGCATCTATGTGGGCCATAATGCCGATATTACGAGTTTTATCTAATGCTACCTTGCGGGCCACAGCAGTTCGTCCTCCGCCTTACCAGCGATAATGCGCGAAGGCTTTGTTAGCTTCGGCCATGCGATGAGTATCTTCGCGTTTCTTGACGGACGAGCCGCGGTTTCCAGCTGCATCCATGAATTCACCGGCAAGGCGCTCCTGCATGGTTTTTTCACCACGGCCACGAGCAAAACCTACGATCCAGCGAATCGCCAGAGCATTGCGACGCTCGTTGCGAACCTCAACCGGCACCTGGTACGTGGAACCACCGACACGACGGGATTTGACTTCGACAGTCGGGCGAACGTTTTCGAGGGCTTTCTTGAAGACCTCGACCGGCTCATCACCGGAGCGCTCCTTGATCAGGTCGAAAGCACCGTAAACGATACTTTCGGCGGTACTCTTCTTACCGCCGAGCATCAGGGCATTGACGAACTTGGCCACCAGTAGATCGTGGAATTTCGGATCAGGCAGGATAACCCGCTTGGCTACTTCTCTTCTTCTCGGCATAACGTCCTCTTCGTGTCTCTCAATTACTTGGGCCGCTTGGCACCGTATTTGGAACGAGACTGCTTACGGTCTTTAACTCCGGCAAGGTCAAGGGCACCACGGACGATCGTATAACGAACGCCGGGAAGGTCTTTGACACGGCCGCCACGGACCAGCACCACTGAGTGCTCCTGCAGGTTATGTCCGACGCCTGGAATGTAGGTAGTAACGACCATTCCATTGGTCAGGCGGACGCGGGCAACCTTACGAAGCGCCGAGTTGGGCTTCTTCGGGGTCGTGGTGTACACGCGGGTACACACGCCACGCTTTTGAGGGTTACCCTTCAGCGCAGGTGCTGTTGATTTCTCTTGTTTTTTCTCACGACCCATACGGATCAACTGATTGATCGTCGGCATCGAATCACTCCCGAATTTGCGTATTCATGACGTTAAAAGAACAGGTTTTCTCACAGGAGAAAACCCGCTGAATCTAGCAAAGCGGGCTTTCCCTGTCAAGCATTTTTAAAGCGGACAGCTTTTTTTTATCAACCGGCAAAAAAACTATTCCGAATTAGTCTCTTCGCTTTCTTCCACGGGCTCGGGAACAAGTAAAGCTTCCAGTTCAGCAGCATAATCCTCGGCGTCCTCATCGATCTCTTCCGGCTCCGGGAGACGCTCCTCCGGGTCCTCGATCAACAGGTTCGCGCTGCGGTATTTGGTGACGCCTGTACCGGCAGGAATCAGCCGGCCCATGATGACGTTTTCCTTCAGGCCGCGCAGACCATCGACCTTGCCTTCGATGGCGGCCTGGGTCAGCACCTTGGTCGTCTCCTGGAAGGAAGCGGCCGAGATAAATGACTCGGTCGACAACGACGCCTTGGTAATACCGAGCATGAGGGGCTCGCCGACGGCCGGCTTGCCGCTGTCTGCCAGCACACGCTGGTTCTCTTCATCAAACATCCAGCGCTCCACCTGATCTTCGACCAGGAACCGGGTGTCACCGACCTCCTTGATCTTGACCCGGCGCAGCATCTGCCGAACGATGACCTCGATGTGCTTGTCATTAATTTTGACGCCCTGCAGACGATAGACTTCCTGAACTTCGTCAACCAGGTACTTGGAGAGCTCTTTCTCACCAAGCACACGCAGGATATCATGCGGGTTGCTCGAACCATCCATGAGCGGTTCACCTGCGCGAACAAAGTCGCCTTCGTGAACGCTGACGTGCTTGCCTTTCGGAATCAGGTATTCCTTTGGCTCGCCGATCTCCGGAGTTACCACGACCTTGCGCTTGCCCTTGGAGTCCTTACCAAAAGCGATCACACCATCAATCTCCGTGATCACGGCAAACTCTTTTGGCTTGCGGGCTTCGAAAAGCTCGGCAACCCGCGGCAGGCCCCCGGTGATATCCTTGGTCTTGGTCGTCTCACGCGGGATTTTGGCGAGGATATCGCCGGCGTTAACCATCGCGTCTTCCTGGATCAGAATGTTGGCACCGACCGGCATCATGCAGCGCTGGGCGGTCTTGTTGCTCTCATCCTTGACCGAGACGCGCGGGCGCTTGTCTGCAGCCTTGGTTTCAATAACCACCTTGCGGGACAGACCGGTTACATCATCGACCTGCTCCTCGACTGTCAGACCTTCGATCAGGTCGCCGAATCGAACCTTACCCACAGCTTCAGAAAGAATCGGCATGGTGAAGGGGTCCCATTCGGCCAGGACCGTACCCTTGGTGACGGCACCATCTTCACCAACCATCAGTCGGGCACCGTAGACAACCCCGTAACGCTCCCGCTCGCGGCCAGTTTCGTCGACCACAGCGACTTCTGCGTTACGATTCATAACAACCAGGAAACCTTCACTGTTGGTGGCGGTCGTCAGGTTGATGAACTTGAGGGAGCCTTCAGAGCGAGCTTCGAGAGCAGTCTGCTCAGCCTGACGTGAAGCGGTACCACCGATATGGAAAGTCCGCATGGTCAACTGGGTGCCAGGCTCACCGATCGACTGGGCAGCGATAACACCGACTGCCTCGCCAAGGTTGACAACGTGACCGCGGGCCAGGTCGCGACCATAGCAGGAAGCACAGATACCGCGGCGGGTCTGACAGGTCAGCACCGAACGGATATGGATCTTCTCAATACCGGCATCTTCGATCTTCTGCACCAGGGCCTCATCGATCTCCTGGTTGGCCTCTACGAGAACTTCATCGGTGACCGGATCGACGATATCGTCCAGGGCCGCACGACCAAGGATCCGGTCGCCGAGTGGCTCTATCACCTCGCCACCCTCGATCAGAGAGCTGATCTCGATGCCGTCCAGAGTGCCGCAATCATCTTCCATGATGATGGCGTCCTGGGCAACATCAACCAGACGACGGGTCAGGTAACCGGAGTTGGCGGTCTTCAGGGCGGTGTCAGCCAGACCCTTACGGGCACCGTGGGTCGAAATGAAGTATTGCAGCACGGTGAGGCCTTCACGGAAGTTCGCCGTGATCGGCGTCTCGATAATCGAACCGTCCGGCTTGGCCATCAGGCCACGCATACCGGCCAGCTGACGAATCTGCTGGTGGCTGCCTCGGGCGCCTGAATCGGCCATCATATGAATCGGATTGAAAGACGGCACCTTGACCTGTTCACCATCCGGTGAGGTAACCGTCTCCACAGCCAGCTTGGAGAGCATTGTCTGGGCAATATCCTCGGTACACTTGGCCCAGATATCGATGACCTTGTTGTAACGCTCACCGTCGGTAATCAGGCCCTCGGTATACTGTCCCTGGATCTCACGGACTTCGTTGACTGCTGCCGTGATGAACTCCTCCTTCGACTCCGGGATCACCATGTTGTCCAGGCAAATCGAAACACCCGCCAGGGTCGAGAAACGAAAACCGGTCTCCTTGAGCTTGTCGGCCAGGATAACGGTTTCCTTGTTGCCGGCGAGACGGAAACAGACATCGATCAGTTCGCCGACGTGTTTCTTATTCATGACCCGGTTGAGGTAGAAGAACGGGATGGACGTGGGCACGACCTCGCGCAGCAGTACGCGGCCAACCGTGGTCTCAACGAGCTCCGGCTCCTGGTCCTCGGCGGTGATCATGCGGACCTTGATCTTAGCTTGCAGGTCAGCCTCTTCCGCATCGTAGGCCATGCGAACTTCGTCTGTGGAGGCAAAAATCTTGTTCTCACCCTGGGCGAAGGTTCGCTCACGGGTCATGTAGTAAAGACCGAGGACCATATCCTGGGACGGCACAATAATCGGCTTGCCATGGGCCGGCGACAGGATGTTGTTGGTCGACATCATCAGGACGCGGGTTTCAATCTGGCTTTCAACCGAGAGCGGCAGATGAACTGCCATCTGGTCACCGTCAAAGTCGGCGTTGAACGCAGTACAAACCAGCGGATGCAGCTGAATCGCCTTGCCTTCGATCAGCACCGGCTCGAACGCCTGGATGCCGAGGCGGTGCAGGGTCGGTGCACGGTTCAACATCACCGGGTGCTCCTTGATTACTTCCTCAAGGACGTCCCAGACTTCCGGACGCTCGCGTTCCACGAGTTTTTTGGCACTCTTGATCGTCGTGCAGAAACCACGCTCTTCGAGCTTGTTGTAGATAAACGGCTTGAACAGCTCAAGAGCCATCTTTTTCGGCAGACCACACTGGTGCAGCTTCAGTTCGGGTCCAACAACGATAACCGAACGGCCGGAGTAGTCGACACGCTTACCGAGCAGGTTCTGACGGAAACGACCGCCCTTGCCTTTAAGCATATCGGAAAGCGACTTGAGCGGACGCTTGTTCGGGCCGGTGATCGCACGACCGCGACGGCCGTTGTCGAACAGGGCATCAACAGCTTCCTGCAGCATGCGCTTTTCATTGCGTATGATGACTTCAGGCGCGCGCAGTTCCATCAGGCGCTTGAGGCGGTTGTTCCGGTTGATTACGCGACGGTAAAGGTCGTTGAGGTCCGAGGTGGCAAAACGACCGCCATCGAGGGGCACCAGGGGACGCAGCTCCGGCGGCAGGACCGGGATGGTTTCAAGAATCATCCATTCCGGGCGATTGCCGCTGGAGATGAAAGCGTCTGCAACCTTGAGGCGCTTGGCGACTTTCTTGCGCTTAGCCTCGCTGGTGGCCTCGATCATTTCAACCCGGAGAGTGGAAGCCAGCTCGTCGATTTCAATCGAAGACAGCAGCTCCTGGACCGCTTCAGCGCCCATGCCAACAGTAAACGCGCCAGCGTGCTCTTCCATCGCTTCGCGGTATTTTTCTTCGGTAAGAATCTGGCCCTGATCAAGGTCGCTCTCACCCTTGTCAAGCACGATATAGGCTTCAAAATAGAGAATCCGCTCGAGTTCCTTGAGGGTCAGGTCAAGCAGCGTGGCAATCCGGCTCGGCAATGACTTGAGGAACCAGATATGAGCGACCGGGCAGGCCAGGTCGATGTGGCCGAGACGCTCGCGGCGCACCTTGCTCGGGATAACCTCGACACCGCACTTTTCACAAACAATGCCGCGATGCTTCATGCGCTTGTACTTGCCGCAGTTGCACTCGTAGTCCTTGGTCGGACCGAAGATCTTGGCACAGAAGAGACCGTCGCGTTCCGGCTTGAAGGTCCTGTAGTTGATCGTTTCAGGTTTCTTAACCTCACCGAAAGACCGTTCACGGATCTTTTCCGGTGAAGCGACAGAGAGACGGATTGAGTTGAAATTCAGTGGGTCTTTCGGTCGCTCAAACAGGCTGTATATATCTTCCAAGACACATCCTCCTTTTCAGGATGAGGGGTTTGCGCAGCAGTATCAGTCCTCTTCTTCCAACAACTCGACATCGAGACAAAGTGCCTGAAGTTCTTTGATAAGGACGTTGAACGATTCCGGGAGGCCGGCCTCAAGGGTATGCTTGCCCTTGACGATCGCCTCGTAAATCCGGGTCCGGCCGGCCACGTCATCCGACTTGACGGTCAGGAATTCCTGCAGGGCATGAGCTGCACCGTAAGCTTCCATGGCCCAGACCTCCATTTCACCAAGGCGCTGGCCGCCGAACTGGGCCTTACCGCCCAGCGGCTGCTGGGTAACCAGGCTGTAGGGGCCGATGCTACGGGCGTGGATCTTGTCATCAACCAGGTGATGCAGCTTGAGCATATACATGATCCCGACGGTGACCTTTTCCTTGAATGCTTCACCGGTCCGGCCGTCATGCAGGGTCATCTGGCCGTCGAGAGGCATCCCGGCGCGCTCAAGCTCTTCCTTGATCTGGTCTTCGTGGACGCCTTCAAAAACCGGCGACGCCATGGGGATACCATGACTGAGCCGGCGGGCCAGACTGTGTACATCTTCATCACTCAGTTCATCAATAAAGGTGTTCAGTTCCTTGTTGCCATAGAGGTCCTTGATCTGCTTGCGCAGCTTTTTTGGCTCCGTCATCTTATCGATGGCGGTCTGGATCTGCTCGCCGAGGAACCTTGAGGCGAGGCCGAGATGGGTCTCCAGAATCTGACCGACGTTCATACGTGACGGAACGCCGAGCGGGTTGAGCACAATTTCAACCGGAGTGCCATCTTCCATGTAGGGCATATCTTCTTCGGGCAGAATTCGCGACAGGACACCCTTGTTACCATGACGGCCGGCCATCTTGTCACCAACCGAGAGCTTGCGCTTGATGGCGATGTAGACCTTGACCATCTTGATCACGCCCGGAGGCAGGTCATCGCCACGCTTGAGTTTTTCAATCTTGTCGGCGAAGACTGTCTTGATGATCTCTTCCCGCTCGCCCAGGCGTCGTGAGGTTTCGGTGACCCTGGCTTCAGCCTTATCGTCGGACAGGGAAATTTCACCCCAGAGGCTAAACGGAATCGACTCCAGTGCCTTGGCGGTGATTTTGCGGCCCTTGGGCAGCAAGGTTTTGCCGTCACGATCCTTGACCGGCGCCGAAACCGCCTGGTCGTTCAACAGGTTTGCCAGCTTGCGTTGGGCAGATTCACGAATGATGCGAATCTCGTCGTTCTGGTCCTTGAGCAGCTTGTCAATCTCGGTCTGCTCGATAAACTCGGTGCGGGTATCCTTGTCCAGACCCTTGCGGGAGAAGACCCGGGCACCGATAACCACCCCTTCGACTCCAGGCGGCACGCGCAGCGAGGTATCGCGTACATCACCGGCTTTTTCACCGAAGATGGCGCGCAGCAGCTTTTCCTCCGGCGACAGCTGGGTCTCGCCCTTCGGCGTGATCTTGCCGACCAGGATATCGGTCGGCTTGACTTCCGCACCGATCCGAATGATGCCGCTCTCATCAAGGTTGCGCAGGGCATCTTCGCCGAGGTTGGGGATATCGTCGGTGATCTCTTCCTTGCCCAGCTTGGTATCGCGGGCAACGCACTCGAACTCTTCGACGTGAATCGAGGTGTAGCGGTCTTCCTTGACCAGCTTCTCGGAGATCAGGATCGAATCCTCGAAGTTGTAACCGCCCCAGGGCATGAAGGCGACCAGGACATTCTGGCCAAGGGCCAGCTCGCCCCACTGGGTGGAAGGTCCGTCGGCGATAATCTCGCCACGCTTTACCTCGTCACCGACCTTGACGATCGGCTTCTGGTTTAGGCAGGTGTTCTGGTTGGAACGGATAAACTTGATCAGGTTGTAAATATCAACGCCGGTACCAGTCTCATCGACTTCGTTGTCGTCGATCTTGACGACGATACGACCGGCGTCGACGCTTTCGACAACACCATCATGGCGGGCAACGACTGCAGAGCCGGAGTCATGTGCGACAATCCGCTCCATGCCTGTTCCAACCAGCGGAGCGTCGGCACGCAGCAGCGGCACAGCCTGACGTTGCATGTTGGAGCCCATCAGGGCGCGGTTCGCGTCGTCATTCTCAAGGAACGGGATGAGAGCTGCAGCAACCGAGACCAGCTGCTTCGGTGACACGTCCATCAGTTCGATCTCGTCCCGGTTGACGAGCATGAACTCGCCATTCTTACGGGCGTTGACCAGCTCGTTGACGAAACAGTTCTTTTTGTCGAGGGGAGCATTGGCCTGGGCAATTGCATGGCCTTCTTCCTCGAGCGCCGAGAAGTACTGGATCTCGTTTGACACCTTGCCATTCTTGACGATCCGGTAGGGCGTCTCGACGAAACCGTGGATATTGATCCGGGCGTATGTAGAAAGCGACGCGATCAAGCCGATATTCGGGCCTTCAGGCGTCTCGATCGGGCAGACACGACCATAGTGCGTCGCATGTACGTCACGGACTTCAAAACCGGCACGCTCACGGGTCAGGCCACCGGGTCCGAGGGCCGAGAGCCGACGTTTGTGGGTGATTTCGGAAAGCGGGTTGGTCTGGTCCATGAACTGCGAGAGCTGGCTCGAACCGAAGAACTCCTTGACTACGGCCGAGACCGGCTTGGAGTTGATCAGGTCGTGAGGCATCAGGCTGTCCACTTCCTGCAGGCTCATGCGCTCCTTGATAGCACGCTCCATGCGCACCAGGCCGACCCGGTACTGGTTCTCAAGCAGCTCGCCAACCGCACGCACGCGACGATTACCTAGATGGTCGATGTCGTCGATCTTGACCGGCAGATGGCGTGTGTTGCCCTTGTCGTCAGAGACTTCCCAGTCATTGACACCGTTACGCAGGTCGATCAGGTAACGCACCACCTCGAGGATGTCTTCCTTGGTCAGGGTCGTGATTTCAAGAGGCAGCTTCAAGCCCAGCTTGTGGTTCAGCTTGAGACGCCCGACCGTGGAAAGGTCGTAGCGCTCCTCGTTGAAAAACAGGCTCGAGAAAAGTGCGTCAGAGCTCTTCAGAGTCGGCGGGTCACCGGGGCGCAGGCGACGATAGATCTCGACCTTGGCTTCTTCAGGTGAGTTGACCTTGTCCTGCAGCAGGGTGTCACGCAGGAAGGGGCCGACAAACAAGTTGTCGATAAACAGAACCGTAAAGCTGTTGATGCCGCGCTTAGCCAGCTCTTCAAGCTTGGCAGCGGTCATTTCTTCGTTACACTCGACGACAACTTCGCCAGTCGATTCGTCAACGATATCGGTCGAGGAAATTTTACCGACGACCTCTTCTTCAGGGACGGCAATGGACTCGATCTTTTTTTCTTCGATCTTGCGGATCGCCGATTTGGTGAATTTGCGGTTGGCCTTGACCAGCACCTCGCCATCGGCGTCAACCACCTCGACGGTGGTCCGCTGTCCGAGCAGCAGCTTGGTATTGACCTTCTTGCGATAGACGCCATCTTCAACGAAGATTTCGTCGGTATCATAGTAGTGATTCAAGAGCTCTTCGGCCGAGAAACCGAGGGCTTTCAACAGTACGGTCGCCGGCAACTTGCGGCGGCGGTCGATCCGTACGAAAAGGATGTCTTTATGATCAAAATCGAAATCGAGCCAGGAGCCCCGGTACGGGATCACCCGTGCGCTGTAAAGCACCTTGCCGCTCGAGTGCGTCTTGCCCTTGTCGTGGTCGAAAAAGACCCCGGGCGAACGATGCAGCTGACTGACGATGACGCGTTCGGTCCCATTGATAATGAAAGTACCGTTCTCCGTCATCAGTGGGATTTCGCCGAAGTAGACTTCCTGCTCCTTGATGTCGCGGATCGACTGCACGCCGGATTCCTTGTCGACATCCCACGAGACCAGTCGCACCTTGACCTTCATCGGGGCGGCAAAGGTCATCCCCCTCTGGTGGCACTCCTCAACATCGTATTTCGGGGTGCCCAGCGAGTATTCAACATACTCGAGGGAACAGGTTTCACTAAAATCCCGGATCGGGAATACCGAGCGGAATACTCCCTCAACGCCGATGTTCTGGCGAGCGGTTGCAGGCAAATCCGCCTGCAGGAAACGCTGATAGGAATTCTTTTGGATATCAATCAGGTTAGGGATATCGATAATCCGCTTGATTTCCTGAAAGTGTTTCCTAAGAAGCTGGTTATTCGCAATCGAATAAGCCATGGTGTCTCCTCAATTTATTGACTAAAGTATAATAGCCAAGGCCACTCAAGGCGGCCTTGGCTAGGACATGATTACCCGGGACGGGCTACTATTTGAGCTCCACGCTGGCGCCGGCTTCCTCCAGCTGGGTCTTGATGCCTTCGGCTTCTTCCTTGCTTGCGGCTTCCTTGACAGTGTTGGGGGTCCCGTCGACCAGATCCTTGGCTTCTTTCAGGCCCAGACCGGTGATGGCGCGCACAACCTTGATGACATTGATTTTCTTGTCGCCGACAGCGGTGAGGACCACATCAAACTCTGTCTGCTCTTCAGCTGCAGCGGCTTCGCCACCGGCAGCAGGACCGGCAGCAGCAACTGCAACAGGTGCCGCAGCGGAAACGCCGAATTTTTCTTCCAGTTCCTTGACCATTTCAGCCAGCTCAAGGACGCTCATCTTCTCGATGAATTCAATAACCTGTTCTTTAGTGATTGCAGCCATTTTTTGTATCCTCCGTAATCCTGTATAGATATATTTCTAGATCGTTAATTTGATGTCAGCCAGAGCAATCTCAGGCTGCTTCCTTCTGGTCCTTGATCGCCGCCAGAACCTGTACGAACGAACGCGGCACTGCAGCCAGGACACCGACAAAATTGGTCGCCGGGGCACTCATCGAACCCAGCATCATGGCCAACAGCTGTTCGCGGCTCGGCAGGTCCGACAACGCCTTGATTGCACTGGCATCGATCAGCTTGCCATCAGCGTTGAAACGAAGTGCACCGGCGCCACCATCATTGTTTCCAAGCTCACTGTTGGATACATAGATCCAGCCACCATCGTCGGTGGCGAAGGTGGCACCACCATCGGCGTAGGTATGCCAGCGGTATTGAGTGCGCCGCCACCAGC
>Ga0209692_10005644_pt1 | contig 10623 bp, 9 predicted proteins | sample tdDd472_FD_187129 | JGI IMG/M metagenome (GOLD analysis project Ga0209692, IMG submission 187129) | Marine sediment microbial communities from the Atlantic coast under amendment with organic carbon and nitrate - tdDd47.2 (SPAdes)... | ecosystem: Environmental > Aquatic > Marine > Coastal >...
GGAATGCATAGATTGTCTGATCACCAACAGTAGGGCCTTTAAGGCAACGGCAGGACAGCCGTTTTACCATGCGCAGCGGTCACTACCTAATCCCTTTTATCGTGACAGACCTACGTCCTGTAGGCCACCCGAAGGGCTGTTGACAGGGATGTCATAAAGTACAACAATATATGCTTCGGACTTGATCCGGAGACCCATGTAAAAAAGCAACGTCATTATCGGGCTGGTTAAACTACCACCAAAGAGACACAGAGAACACAGAGGATTAATTAAAGCCAGAAATCCATCCGCACCGGCGCAGGCCGGTGCCCAGTGTCATTGAGAATGAGCTGAGTGGTCAGTTAAGAGCCGTTAATTATCATTAACTCGCTTAGTGAAGTTATGTCGTCTGAATGAGGCCGAAGTAACACTGTTAAGTAATTCCTTGTGTTGACCGATCTGAATAACCATGACAAAAAACCTGCGTCATTATCGGGCTTGGCAGCTACCGCGTCCTGCTATCGCTGCAGACAAACCTCCTGTAAGCCACCCGGTAATCTTCTAACGTGAACGCAACACTAAAACCACTGCCAAATTTTGTCCACAAGCCACTCGATTGCGGCTTTAAGACAAGCAACAGGCCATATTAAGTCGTGTAAAATATTTAATGAGGAAATTTTGATTGCAAATTTATCTAATATTGGGCAAAGTGATTAGGTCATTTATAACAGCATAATAAAGGGACATCACTTTCAATGACCGAAGACCAAAAGAAAAACCTCGAAACACAGTTGTGGGGGATTGCGAATTTATTGCGGGGGAAAATTTCTGCCGATGATTACCGGGATTACATCCTCGGCTTTATCTTCTTTAAATACCTCTCGGAAAAACAATACCTGTACGCCAATGAACTGCTGGAAGGCGAAGCAGTGACTGAATACACTGAAGTCAGCGATAAGGAAACCTTACAGGCCATCGAAGAAGAATCGGTTCTGAAACTCGGTTATTATCTGGCGCCTGATGAGCTGTTCCGTGTCATCGTCGACAAAGGCCAGGCCAAGGTCGAAGATGAATCAAATTATATCCTCGATGACCTGCAGTTGGTTCTGAACCATATCGAAGAAAGCACCCGCAACACCGAATCTGAAGATGATTTTAATGCCTTATTCGAAGACCTGGATTTACAGTCCAGTAAACTCGGGCGAACGGTGAAAGCCCGTAATGAAATCGTTGTTGAAATTCTCGGCTTTTTGAGCAAGATTGATTTTAAACTCGAGGAAATCGATTCCGATGTCCTCGGTGATGCCTATGAATATTTAATCGCCAAGTTCGCCGCCGGGGCCGGGAAGTCAGCCGGGGAATTCTACACGCCCCAAAAGGTCTCGAAAATCCTCGCCAAAATCGTCACCACCGGTAAAGACCGCCTGCGCTCGGTCTATGATCCGACCTGCGGGTCCGGGTCCTTATTGCTCCGTGTGGCGCGGGAAGCCGAAGTCGCTGAATTCTTTGGTCAGGAACTCAACCGCACCACCTATAACCTGGCGCGAATGAATATGATTCTGCATGATGTCCATTACCGGGATTTCGATATCCAGCAAGACGACACTCTGGAAGAACCTCGGCACATCGACCGGCGCTTCGAAGCCGTAGTCGCCAATCCGCCATTCTCAGCGCATTGGAAAAGCACCGCCAATCCCCTTAACGACACCGACGAACGCTTCAGTCCCTACGGCCGACTGGCGCCGAAAACCAAAGCCGATTACGCCTTTCTGACGCATATGCTGCATCAGCTCGATGATAACGGGATTATGGCTTCGGTATTCCCCCACGGCGTCCTATTCCGCGGCGCCGCCGAAGGCACCATCCGCGAATACATTATTAAAGAAATAAACGCCCTCGACGCCGTTATCGGCTTACCGGCGAATATCTTCTACGGCACAAGTATCCCAACCTGCATCCTAGTCCTCAGAAAAGACCGCCAGCCCGACGACAAAGTCGTCTTTATCGACGCCAGTGGCGACGATCACTACATCAAAGAAGGCAACCAGAATGCCCTGCGCGATGAGGACGTCAATCTGATCGTCGAAACCTACAGACAACGAACCGAAAAAGATAAATACAGTCACATCGCGAGTCTGGATGAAATCGCCGAGAATGATTACAACCTGAATATCCCGAGGTATGTGGATACCTTTGAGGAGGAAGATCCGGTGGATCTAAAGGTCGTCTCAATGGAACTGAAGGAATTGGAGAAGGAACTGGAGGAAACGAATAAGGAAATCCAGAAGTATTGTGATGAACTTGGGATTGAGACGCCGTTTTAATGGATAATGGACAAGTGATAATGGAGAATGAAAAATTAGTGCCAGAGTTGAGGTTTCCTGAGTTTTTAGACGTATGGAAAAACAAAAGAATTGAAAATCTATTTTCTGTATTTAAAAGTGGAAACAACATAACAGCTAAAAATATTAATTCGGAAGGGGAATATCCCGTTTATGGTGGGAATGGTTTAAGAGGATATACAAACACATATACGCATGATGGCTTTTATTTATTGATTGGTAGACAGGGTGCATTATGTGGGAATATCAACAGGGCAAATGGAAAGGTTTATATTTCAGAGCACGCAATAGCCTGTAAAGCCAATGATGAAAATAATACAGAATGGATGGCCCAGAGATTAGATTATTTCAAATTAAACAGGCTTTCTGAATCTTCAGCCCAACCCGGTTTATCAGTTGGGAAATTACTTAGATTCAAACTTGTAGTGCCTACACTAAAAGAACAACAAAAAATCGCCAACTTTCTCACCGGCATCGACCAACGCATCACCCAACTCAAAGAAAAAAAAGCCGCCCTGGAAGACTACAAAAAAGGCCTGATGCAGAAAATCTTTAGTCAGGAGATTAGGTTTAACGCACAGGGATGTGCTAATACCTCGGTCACAGGATGTGAAGGAGAGGTAAGCATCAAGGGACGTGTTAATGCCGCGGGCGCAGGAAGCGCAGGAGCGGCCAAGCATGATGAGGGGAATGATTTTCCGGATTGGGAGGAAACTAAACTTGGAGATATTGCAAGTTTACAAATGGGTACGTCTCCGAAATCCTCAGCATATAATGAAGAAAGAAATGGGTTGCCTTTAATTCAGGGCAATGCAGATATTAATAATCGACAATCAAGTCCGAGAATATACACATCTGAAATTACAAAAGAGTGTCGACCAAATGATTTGTTGCTAAGCGTACGCGCACCAGTAGGAGAGATAGCAAAATCAAGACATCATGCATGCATTGGTCGAGGGGTTGCTGCAATTTCAGCTAAGACAGATACGGTTATTGAATATTTATATCAATATCTACTTTGGTATGAACCAAGATGGAGAAGCATTGCTCAAGGAAGTACATTTGAATCAGTAAATTCAAAAGATATTGCAAACTTAAAACTAAAAATACCTTCTGTTGAAGAACAACAAAAAATCGCCAATTTCCTGTCCACCATCGATCAAAAAATCAATGCCATGGATAAGCAAATTACCGATTCAGAATTATTTAAAAAGGGCTTATTGCAGAGGATGTTTGTTTAATATAAAAAAATGAAAATAGGAAAACCATGATTACAAAAATAAAAGTAGATGGGTTTAAATCCCTAACAGATTTTGAGTTAGTTCTTAATCAAGGGCTCAATGTTTTAATAGGTCCTAATGGAGCTGGCAAATCAAATATTTGTCAAGCTTTAGCAATAATAGGTGCTGCAGCTAACAATGAGCTTGTTGAATATATTTTATCATTAGGTGGTGCAAAAAATATATTTAAAATGGGAGGTGAATTAAATCTAAGTGAAGATCCTAAAAAGTTTAAAATATCGTGCTATGGAAGAATAGACTTTAAAGATGAAGAGTATGAAAATAACAATTTAATTAAACTTTTATATGAATATAGTATTACTGTTTCAATAGGAAAAGAATTATCCATTAGTGAAGAAAGATTAACTGTTATGAGGGATAAAAGGATAATTGCAAGAATAAATAGAAATCCAAGTGGCGAAGTTAGATTTAAAATCATAAACCCTGGTTTAGCTGGCCCAAGACAAAAAGTATTTGATAAAACAGCTAGTAAAAAAACTGAATTATTAAATATTGAAATGCCAAAACATTCGACGGATAGTTTTTTAGACCTTTTTGGTAGATTGATGTATTTTATATATATTATTTACGATGATTTGAAAAGATTAAAAGTTTTTAATATCGACCCCCATACTGCTAAAAAAACATCAGATATATTAGAACCTCTAACTATGTTGAATAATGGTAAAAGGTTATCTAATGCAATATATGACTTACATAAAAATAATACAGAAAGTTTAGAAAAATTAAATTCTTTTATGGTCAATATAATGCCAAGATATAACAAAGTTAATCATGAGTTATCAAGTGATGGGTTAACTAGATCTTTCTCAATAACAGATATTGATGATATCAAATATCCTGCACAAAGCCTTTCAGATGGTACAGTCAAGACCATAGCATTTATGGTTGGAATGATTGAGTGTGATTTTGGGTCAATAATAATTGAAGAGCCGGAGAATTATTTACACCCATGGGCATGTACAGCTTTAGTTGAGTATATTCGTGAAAATTTTTCAAATAGGAGTTGTTTAATAACAACACACTCTGAAACTATTCTTAATGCAATAAAACCCTCAGAAATTATAATTTGTACTAATGAAAAAGGTAATTCAAAAGCTGAAAGAATTAAAAATATAAAAGAAATCAACAAGTCAATTGAGCAGTCTGGATTTGGGTGTGGGTATCATTATATTTCTGGTGCTTTCGGAGGTGTTCCATTTTGACTGATTTTAGTAAAACCTTATTAATTTTAGATGGTCCAAGTGATATCAAAGCAATGAAAGGAAAATTACAGAAAGAATTTTCAAATTGTCCACAATTTAGGAAAGCACCTTGTAATGGTCATACAGTAACAGTAGAAGGTTATGTGAACGGGATTTTTGGTATAATTAATTTGGCATTAAACCAAAAATATCTAAATATCTTTTGCGTCTTAGATAGAGAGAAAAGGCAAATTTCAGCAACTAATTTGGCAAAAAAAATCCATAACAAATTAATACAAAAAATTGACTCAAGTACAAAGATTTCAAAAATAGAATTAAATGAAAAAATTAAAATTGTAGCTGCCGACCGAATGCTTGAAAATTGGATTATTGCGGATTTGGAGGGAATTAAGAAAAGAAAAAATCTAATAAATATTAATTCTCAACAAGAATTATTTGATGGTAAATCTGGAGTTAAGCTACTTAAGCAGTTTATGATTGTTAATTATAATAAGGTTCAACATGCAGAGCTACTATTTAAAGCTGTCTCGATAGAAAGAGCAATTAAATACTCGCCCAGTTTTAATAAGTTCATTCTAATGATTGAATCAGTTAAAAGTAATAACTGAAGTAATAATCAAGGACATATATTAAATTAGCTTATTGAAGCAAAATATTTAATTGATTTTCAGGTTAAATATCCTGCTTCTTAGATGATGTTTTTTTAAGATTTGCGTTTGAGCGAAGACTGATTGATATTATTGACTGTTTTTATGGTTTTGGCCGGATTCAGGCCGAGCGGTATGGTTTCACGAACGTGAAGTAATGAGAAATACTTGTGAAACCTTGTCTATTCCTGTGCAGGTTTAAGTCGAGTTCCAATAGAACATTTGGCCTCCTGGCTCCTACAGTTGGTTACCTGTCAAAAGAAATATTTTGGAGTGTTATCGATTCGGGTTGTAAGAAATTTGCTACAATCAATGTATGTCCACGATTATCCTTAACTTTTATTTTGATTTTTTTAATATTTTATAATCTAAATTGGATCATCTAAATACTTTTAACCTATCTAAATAAAATAAAAGAGTTAAGGGGTCAGTACCCTTTAAAGAAAAAATAAATAAAATGAGAAAATTGAGTGGATGACATAACCGCCATAGAAAACCTAATAAAAGACCCAAACCTGCGTAAATTAGAATCACAATTCGGAGGTTTTAATATCTTTGAATCCATTGGTGCGGTTCGTAGAGAGTTGCGCCATTCAGATTTTTTGGCTTTTTTGCTTGACCCATCAGAAAATCATCAGCTTTTTGATCGATTTATTAAACCGTTTTTATTTTGTGTGGCAGAGAAGACGGAAGCGGTTTCGATAATAGATATAGACTTGTTGAAATATGATGACATTCAAGTCCGCAGGGAGTGGAAAAGCATTGATATTCTAATTGTTTCAGAACAATCTGAATTTGTTTGTGCTATTGAGAATAAGATTGATGCTGGTGAGTCTGAAAAACAATTAGGAAATTACTTCAAAACAGTCAACCAATATTACTCTGATTGTAAAAATAAATTGTTCGTATTTTTAACACCTGAAGGCATCGAAGCTTCAGACACAGACAATTGGATTTCAGTGTCTTATTCAGAGGTGTTTGACACCCTTAAGCAATTATTGGAAGAACACAAGGACACCTTAGGGCATGACATTCATTTCACAATAAGCCAATACCAAGAAATCATAGAAAAGCACATTATGACAGACACTGAACTCACCAAACTTTGCCAAGCCATTTACAAAGAACATAAACAAGCACTGGATTTGATATTTGAAAACAAAACTGACATCCAGTTAGAGATGAAAGATTATCTTGTGGATAAAGTCGCAATGTTTTCAAAAAATACATCATTAGGAATCAAACCTGATAATCAAAACAAAACATACATTGGTTTTGCTGTTAATGAATGGGACCAAGATAAGTATTCATTCTTAAGGTGTAATGAAATCAAATGGACTGAAAGCAGACATGTTTTGTTGTTTGAAATTGTCAATAGGCCTAACAAAATTAAAGTTGATTTGGTCATAGGACCGATAGATGAACGCCATGAAGCATTTAGGGAAGCGGTATTTATTGGGCTTAAAAAAGCAGGCATATTAAACTCAAACATTAAAACATTAGCCAAGCGTCACAGTCATGCATCACAGAAAATTTTAATAAGCAAGGAAATAGACTTCGACAATTTGGAAGAAGTGAAAGAAGAGGTGTCAAAAAAATTGGAAGTTTTTTTTAATAGTAATGAAAAAGGAATGTTTAAACACATTGTGGGTATTGTTAATAAGGCAATTGAAAGTTATAAAGTGTGAACTATGAGCGAGCACTTTAATAACGTGTTGAGTTTTTTTGGCTCTTCAAAAGAAGTCAATTCTAAGATCATTTCAGCAGCTCTATATATTGACAATAATGGATTACCGCCTCAAAGAAAGTCTAAAACGTATTTTGTCATAGTTAATAACAAAAAATATCCTACTGTTTATCTTCTAGATGTTGCTATTTTCTTGGCAACGCAACAAAGCAAAATCACTAAATATAAGCAAAATTCTATACAAGCTAATCGCTTTTTTGAGAATGTTGGTTTTGAAACTCTGTATTCACCAGATATTGGTGATATTCAGAATGAAGAATATGTTTCAGAGAAAGAAGGTGATACAACTTTAAAACTACATAAAAGCAGGGAGAGAGATTCTAAGCTTGCCCAACTAGTCAAGGAAAGAGCGCTAAAAGAAACTGGTAAATTAAGTTGTGAAGTATGTGGTTTCGATTTTTTTAAAGTTTATGGAAAGATAGGAAAAGGGTATATTGAAGCTCATCATAAAGTTCCCATCTCCAAACTAAAAAAAGGTGCAATTACTAAACAGTCTGACTTTGCGTTAGTTTGTGCTAATTGCCACAGAATGTTACATAATAAAAAAGATAAACTATTGACGATATCTGAACTTAAGTCAAAATTAAAGTGAGAATCAACCTTTTATATTTTGGGGCAGAAACGAACTTATAAATAATATGGGACAGTCATTAAATGAAGGTAATCATCCGAGCTTTTGAATAAATTTTTGGCAGTTTAAACCGCTTAAATTTGGATTTTTGTGTTGATGTGATTTGGGGGAGCTTGCTAAATTCTTGGTTATGCAGCTTTACTAGTAATTAGATTGTTTTAGGCCGGTTGATCGAATGGAACTTGGCCTGTTCGGTGATTCTGAGCCTATTGGTGACGGTCTGAGTGAACTTAGAATCCATTATGGTCCTGGTTACCGTGTTTACTATGGTAAAGAAGGACAGCAGGTTTACTTGCTGTTGTGTGGTGGCGATAAATCATCACAAAAGAAAGACATCAAAATTGCCAAGGCTTATTTGAAAGATCATAAGCGGAGAAAAAAATGACACGTAATGTAAGACAAACACACAATGAAATACTGAAAGATCCAGAGGTTGCTGCTGAATATTTGAGCGAAGCTTTGGAGGATGGTACACCAAGTATTGTGCTTATGGCGCTTAGAAATATCGCTGAAGCTCAGGAAGGTGGTATTGCCGGATTGGCAGCACGATCAAATCTTGGCCGAGAAAGCATGTACAAAATGCTTTCAGAATCTGGCAACCCTAAACTATCGAGTTTCACCCAAGTCATCAGTGGCCTTGGTTTGCATCTAAAAGTTGAAGTGCCAACCACAACAAACACCAAATCAGCCTGAAAAATCAAGCCAAAAAAGAAATGGCTCCAGCTTACAGCAATAATAAGGAACAGGCACTTTATCAGAAGATTTAAGCCGTTTATTTGATTGATATTCTGGCTAAATTGGAGGGTGATTATGGGTGATTTGGTCAGGTTTTTTTGAAAATGCTGAATTCAAAATGAATTAATTTGTGCTTTATTTATTGATTATTATGATATTACTAAATAATCAGTGTAACTAATTAGGAGCGAAGTATATGCATTATTTTTATAGATATGTATTAATTACCATAATTTATCTAGCTTTTTCGTATGATACTGTAGCAAAAGAAAATATTGATTTATATGGTTTATATAGTGATGTATATCAAACTTCTAAAAAACTACAGAAAGATTCATATAGTTTGAAACAAAGAGAAAATTTTTATGAAAAATTCTTTTATGATGATATTAATTTATTACATAGTGCTTTAGGAATCTCTGATTTAGGTGATTGTGGGGTGCTGTATTTAAAAAAACCTTGTTATTTATTGAAGTATAAAACCGAGCAAGAATTAGTTAACGGTAGTATTGGCTGCTTAAACATTTATGCCAGACACCTTGAACATCCGGAAAAATATTTAATTCAAGACTTTGTTCTTTTTAAAAAAATATCAGGCAAATGGAAAATTCTTGGCAATCGAGCTGCAGTTATTGAATTGCAAGACTTTGCTTACCAGCACTTTAAAATGGGCCGCAAAGTTAAAGAAATGTTTCCTAACCAGTGCGATTCTTTAGATGTAATTGAAATGCACAAAGAGAAGTTTATGAAGAACAGGGAATAAAGTGGTAATAATATGGACAGGCACTTCATCAGAAAACTTAAGCCGATTATTTGATTGATGTTCTGTCTAAATTTGAGGGTGAATATGGGCGATTTGGTCAGGATTTTTTTGAAAATGCTGACATACTATTAAATTGGTAAGCTTTTATCTATTTTGCCTGATTTAGGCCGAGCGTCATGGCTTTCGAAAATGAATAATCAGGTAGGATGGGCTCAGCCCCTCACAATGCTAAAACAGGTAAGCCAATAACGGCTAAAATATAGGTTTAATTATGATAAAAAATGGATTATTAATTTCACTTCTGTTGTTTGCTTTTTGGGCAGAGGCGGGTTTGTTTGGTGATAAGAAAGTAAAGATTGAATCTTTTGATGGTGATAAACACGGGCTGGTGGTTTTGCAAATATCGACCAATTCTAATTATCAAAGAGGTTTATCTAACTGGGATTATGTGACCATAAAAAGTATGGGCGACGGAAAATCTTTTCGGTTGGTGCCTATTTATGATTTCAACAAATATGGATCAGTGGTGTTTGGTGGTTATTTAAAGCCAGGTCGGTATGTGATTGAGGATATTTATGAAGACACCGAATACGCCGGTGGTGTTATATTCAATGAAACCCATACAGTTGAAGGCAATCAGCATGATGTTAATTTTAATGTGGTACTGAATCAAATTACTGATATTGGAACGGTTTCATTGCAGCCTCAGCATCATGGTGTCGATAATTACAGCGTAATTAAGTCATTTTCCATGGTTCAGGTGCAAGACGATGGTTTGGATTTGGCGGCTTTACTTAGGAATAAATATAGAGACACGCTTTCGAATGTGAAATTGAATTCACAGAATACCAAACAAACTCAACCACCCGAATTATCAAGGGGCTTGCCTTTTAAATATTATTACCAGCAAAGCAGTGGAGAACGCTTGATGTTGCACAGACATGGTTTAATCTCCAGGAAAGTCGAAGGTAGTGAATGGCAGCAATTCTATTCAGGTAGGGTGCAACAATACAATGATATTGCTCAAGTAAACGATGGCTATATTCTGGGTGGTGAATATGGTGCTTTGATGTTCAGTCAGGATTTAGAGAATTGGCGGTCTTTAGATTTGCTGCCGGTAAATTCGAATGTTATGAACATTCAAGTGATGGATGATGTGATTGAATTATCTGTGCATACGACTGATTGGCGATTAAAGACTTACCAATTGAGTTCGGACTTCTCAGACATTGAGGAGGTGGCTTCCGAAAAGCTAAATAACATTAATTATCGC
>Ga0209692_10005649_pt1 | contig 10614 bp, 10 predicted proteins | sample tdDd472_FD_187129 | JGI IMG/M metagenome (GOLD analysis project Ga0209692, IMG submission 187129) | Marine sediment microbial communities from the Atlantic coast under amendment with organic carbon and nitrate - tdDd47.2 (SPAdes)... | ecosystem: Environmental > Aquatic > Marine > Coastal >...
AACAAATGTTTCGGCACCGTAAATTTTTGATACAGAAATAGCGTTAGCATGAATAGATATAAATAAGTCAGCTTTACTTTTATTAGCAATCTCTGCTCGCTTATTTAAAGGAATAAACACATCAGTATCACGCGTATATATAACTTTTACATCAGAAAGATTATCCTCGATATATGCTCCTAATTTAAGAGCAACATTTAGCACAACATCTTTTTCTTTCGAAATTTTCCCTACAGCACCAGAATCTTTTCCACCATGTCCCGCATCAATAACAACAGTTTTAAATTTAATTGTTTCTTGTGCATTAAGCAATGTAATGTTAAAAAGCCCTAAAACACAGCAACACAATAAAAAATTAAGACGTGTTTTTAATAAATAAATTGTCATACATTTACGTTATTACTGTTCAAAAATAGAAAAATTATAAACACATAAAAAAGTTGAATACAAGCTTATTTTCAATGAAGCGTTATTGTGTGCGTAATTTTTATTTATTTTTGTGAACTCTGAAAAAACACACAACTTTGACACTAATAGAAATCAATATACATAAAACACTAAGAGTATTGCTCTTAACAACAGCAATATTTTTCCTAGCTCAAACACAAGCCGTTTCTTTTGCACAAGAAACAATGAAAACAAATGAAGAAACGGAGGTAAATTCATCAGAAAATGATTCCACCAAAGTTCACTCAGGGAGTTTTATGATTGATGCCGAAGTAAAATATAGCGCAACAGATTCCATCGATTTTGATATGCTGACCCAAAAAACTTACTTGTATGGCAATGCTGAAGTTAGCTATCAAGAAGTGTTATTAAAAGCACACACCATAGTTCTTGATATGGATAGCAGTACCGCCTTGGCATACGGAACTCGCGACTCATTGAATAACGAAGTAGGATTACCGGTATTCACCGATCCGAGTGGTGAATACACAATGCGCCGAATGAAATATAACTTTCAGAGTGAAAAAGCGATTATTGAACACATTGTTACCGAGCAAGGTGAAGGATTTGTTGTTGGAAGCAAAGCAAAGAAAATAGAGGATGACTCCTACTGTATGAAAAATGCGCGGTATACGACTTGTGATCATCATGATCATCCTCACTTTTATTTAAATTTAACAAAGGCAAAAGTAATTCCAGGCGAAAAAACTGTTACCGGTTTAGCCTATTTAGTTGTTGAAGATGTTGTTTTACCAATTGGTGTGCCTTTCGCAATGATTCCAAGTACAAGTTCATATAGCTCGGGTTTTCTTTTTCCATCGTATAGAGACGAACAAACACGTGGATTTGGATTAACAGATGGGGGGTATTACTGGGCCGCATCTGATTATTTCGACTTTACAATAAAAGGAGACATTTTCACAAATGGTTCATGGGCGATGCGAACTGGTACTAATTACAAATATCGCTATAAATACAGCGGACGTTTTAACTTTCAGTATATTAATAATGTTTTTAGCGAAAAAGACTTACCAGACTATAGAGTAACGAAGGACATGTCAATTGCATGGACGCACAGACAAGATGCCAAGGCCAATCCGTACCAAACATTTTCGGCAAGTGTCAACTTTTCAACAAGCTCATTTGACCAAAACAATATTAATAACCTATATAACCCAAGCAACAATAATATATCAACCAACACCAAGCGTTCAAGTATATCATACGCTAAACGATGGGCTGGTAAACCTTATAACTTTTCAGCCAACTTACTTCACTCGCAAAATAGTAGAGATACAACTATCGACCTTACTATTCCTGATTTAACATTTACAGTTAACCGCTTCTATCCTTTTAAGAAAAAAGATAAGGTAGGTACAAAAGAAAATATGCTGGAAAAAATTAGTGTATCGTACACTGGTAATATGAAAAACTACGTTCACGCGAAGGAGTCAGAACTCGGATTTTCTGGTGATGATTTTGCAAATCAATGGAAAAACGGTGTTAAGCATAGTATCCCTGTTTCAATGAACTTAAAATTCTTAAAGCACTTTACTGTTACACCATCTTTTAACTACACCGAACGTTGGTACTTAAATAAGATAGAGAAAGGTTATGACGAAATTAACAATGAGATTGTTAATACTGATACTATCACAGGTTTCAATCGCGTATACGACTATAGCATGAGCGCGGGTACTTCAACAAAAATATATACATTCTTTAAGCCATGGCGCAAACTTTTTGGTGATAAAGTTGACGCGATTCGCCACGTCGCAACGCCATCTGTATCAATGTCATATCGACCCGACTTTGGTGATTCAAAATATGGTTATCACGATTGGTTTGAATACTATGATCCTGATCGTGACGAAGTTGTACGACATGATTATTCGTATTACGATGGAGCCTTGTACGGAGTGCCCGGAAGAGGAAAATCTGGATCGATGAGCCTTAGTTTAGGTAACACACTTGAAATGAAGGTAAAAAGCGACAAAGACACAACCGGATTTAAAAAACTTAAAATTATTGAGAGTCTTAACTTCAGTACCAGTTACAATTTCTTAGCCGATTCATTGAATTGGCAGCCAATTAACATGACAGGTAGAACGAAGCTTTTCGGTACTAATGTAAATTTTGGAGCCCGATTTGATCCTTATGCGCTCGATTCATTAGGCCAAAGAATTAATCAATCGGTATATGCTCAACAAGGCAAGCTTCTACGTCTTGAAAGCGCCAATCTTAGCTTTGGTTTAAACTTTGGGTCCGACACCTTCAAAAAGAAAGATAAGGACAAAGAAATCGATCCTAATTCATCAGAAGAGGAACCCCCATTACCTCCCGATCCAATAAATGATAAAGGATTTGATCCTCAAGCAACCTTTGGTGATAGCAATGCTCACTTTGCGGTAGGTGACGATGGTTACGCGAAATTTGAAATCCCATGGAATATATCCTTAAATTATTCTTTTAGGTTGAGTAAGGATAAGTTCAACCAAGAAAAAATGGATTACGATTTTAAAATCACTTCGGACGTCAATCTTAATGGTAATATATCACTTACTCCCAAGTGGCGAATTAATTTTGCTTCAGGATATAGTTTTGATCGGAAAGAAATAGCACATACTAACGTTGGCATCAGTCGTGATTTGCATTGCTGGAGTATGAATTTTAATCTTGTCCCTGTTGGCCGATATAAATCCTACTATTTTACCATTAGAGTTAATTCAAGTATGTTACAAGACCTGAAATACGAAAAACGCAACCACCCTAGAGATAATGGTAATTTCTATTAAACATGTAATATAATCCTTAAAAAACTAATTAAATGAAACGAATTATTTCAACAACTAAAGCTCCTGGAGCGATTGGCCCATACAGTCAGGCTGTGGAAGTTAATGGCACCTTATACATCTCAGGTCAGGTACCTGTAGATCCTGCAACCGGAAAAGTTGTAGAAGGTGGTATAACAGAGCAAACAAAGCAGGTAATGAAAAACATTGCTGCCATACTAGATGAGGCAGGTTACGCATTTGCTGATGTTGTGAAATCAACATGTTTACTTAACGACATGTCGAATTTTGCTGCAATGAATGAAGTTTACGGTTCATATTATAAAGAGAATCCACCTGCACGTGCAGCTTTTGCTGTTAAAGAATTACCGCTAAGTGTTATGGTGGAAATTGAAACAATTGCAATAAAGTAATAGAAGTCTAAAGATAATAGAAGCCGTTTTGTTGCAACAAAGCGGTTTTTTTATGCGCGAGAGTTTAGCGCATAAAAAAACCATCATGTCCCCATGATGGTTTATGTCTGTTTGAAAAATGTTTTTTTAATCTATCCGAGATTAATAAAAATGTTACTCAGCAACCACCTCAATTGAGATGTCTACTTTCACTTCACGGTGCAATTTCACAGTTGCAGTATAGCTACCTACTTCTTTTGCATCGTCCTTCATAGAAATGTTTTTACGCTCTACAGCGAAACCACCCTTTGTTAAAGCTTCTGCAATTTGAATAGTGTTTACTGAACCGAAAATTTTACCGGTAGAAGAAGCTTTTGCACCAATAGTAAATGACTTACCTTCTAGTGTTTTTGCAACTTCAAGAGCCTCATTTTTAATTTTCTCTTCTTTATGAGCTCTTTGTCTTAAATTCTCAGCATGTACTTTCTTGGCTGAAGGAGTAGCCAAAATGGCAAGTCCCTGAGGTATCAAATAGTTACGTCCGTAACCGTTCTTAACCACAATAATGTCATTTTTATGGCCAAGATTTTGAATATCTTCTCTTAAAATAATTTCCATCGTAAATCCTCCTTTTTCTTATTTCATCAAATCGGTTACGTATGGCAACAAGGCCAAGTGACGTGCTCTCTTAACTGCTTGAGAAACTTTTCTTTGATACTTTAAAGATGTACCAGTTAAACGACGTGGTAAAATCTTACCTTGCTCATTTAAAAATTTCTTTAAGAACTCAGGATCTTTGTAATCAATATACTTGATCTTGTTCTTTTTGAAACGACAGTACTTCTTCTTCTTAATCTCTACTGATGGAGGAGTAAGATACCTAATTTCTGATTGATTCTGTGCCATGGTCTAGTTCTCCTTTTCTTTTTTAGTTGCACTTCTTCTTTTCTCTGCATATGCCATTGCATATTTGTCTAAACGGAATGACAAGAAACGAATTACGCGCTCATCACGACGGAAAGCTAATTCTAATTTCTCGATCGATTCGCCTTTAGCTTCGAATTCGAACAACTGGTAAAAACCTGTTGACTTCTTTTGAATTGGATAAGCAAGCTTACGAAGTCCCCAATTTTCTTCATTTACCATTTTTCCTCCGGCATCAACAATCAAACCTTTGAATTTGTCGACCGCTTCCTTCATCTGTACATCAGACAAAACGGGAGTTAAAATGAAAACGGTTTCATAACGATTTAACATATCTTCCTAAATTTTAGAAGGTTTAAATAATCAGGGCGCAAAGATAAAAATAAATACACAAGAAACAAAAGGCAAAACAAGTAATACTTATACATTTAAGACGAAAAGGCAGAAGTTTTACTATATCACTTCTGCCTTTGGGCTATCTTATAAAATATCTACTATTTTCTATCCTTTATAACCGGAGAAATAGCGCATAAATTGCACACGCTCAAAAACCTCAGGATTGGCCGATCGTCCTTGACTTAAACGACCTTTAAATTCAGAAATAGAATGTACATTTCTACGTTCCATCCATGCTTTCAATTCATTAAGCATAGCTGTAATTAACTCAGGTCCTTCTTTATATATGGCCGAAACGATTTGCACTGATGATGCCCCTGCTAATATCATTTTTACCAAAGTTCGATAATCATGTACACCTGTTGATGCAATCAAATCACAACCCGCATCTGTTGATGTAACAGAAATCCATCTTAATGTATTCACATAATCATCGGCACCAGAATAAACCTTACCAGTTACAACCTGATCATTTTCTATATCATAGTCAATGGATGTAAATCGATTAAACAAAACTAAACCATCGGCTCCTGAATGAGAAAGACGATTAATGACATTACCTAGATTAGTAAAATATGGAGCTAATTTTATAGCTACAGGAATGCGCAAACGCTCTTTAACTTTTCTAACAATATCAAAGTAAACTTTTTCAATAACATCAGCTTCTGTCTTAGCGTCAAATGGCAACTTAAAAATATTTAACTCTATACCATCAGCACCAGCATCTTCAATTTTATTGGCAAAAGCAACCCACTCACTATAACTAGAACAGTTAATACTAGCAATTATGGGAATATCCACATTTTCTTTTGCTTCGCGAATAAGTGCTACATAATTATCGAGCACATCATTTTTCACCTGATAGTCGTAATAATCAAAAAATTCGAGGTTATTTTCATCTACGCCCAACTGCTGACCAATTGTTTGGTTCGCTTCGGCTTTAATTTCTTCCTCAAAAACAGATTTTAATACAATAGCAGCAGCACCGGCATTAGCTAATTTCTTAATACCACCAATTGTTGTTGTTAAACCAGAACTACCAACTACGATAGGATTCTTAATTGGTAAACCTAAATATGTTGTTTCTAATTTTTGCATAACATCAAGGGTTTATGAGTTTAGTTTTTCTTGAAGATAAGTATGCATTGCAGCAGCAGCATTACGACCATCGCCCATTGCTAATATAACAGTTGCGCCCCCTCGTACAATATCTCCACCAGCAAACATCTCTGGCATTGAGGTTTGCAACTTCTCTTCGTCGACTACAATTGTACCCCAACGAGTTGTTTTTAACTGAGGCAAAGCACTTGGAATAAGTGGATTAGGAGAAACCCCTACACTTACAACAACAGTATCCACTTCAATATCGTATTCTGAACCTTCCATGGGTACCGGACGACGACGACCTGAATCATCAGGAGCTCCAAGTTCCATTTTCTGTACGCGTACTTTATTAACGCGACCTGTTTCGTCAGCAAAATACTCAACAGGATTACATAAATTCAAAAACTCTATACCTTCTTCCTGAGCATGCTTCACTTCTTCAACACGTGCAGGCATTTCTTCCATTGAACGACGATAGATAATCATAGCCCGATCAGCGCCCAAGCGTTTAGCAGTGCGCACAGAGTCCATTGCAGTATTACCTCCACCAATGACTGCAACATTTTTACCACTTACTACCGGAGTATCTGTAGTAGGATTGGCAGCATCCATTAAATTCACCCGAGTAAGATATTCGTTTGAACTTAAGACGCCAATATAGTTTTCGCCAGGAATATTCATAAAACGAGGCAGACCAGCTCCACTTCCCGTAAAAAAGGCCTCAAAACCCTCTTCTTTCAAATCAGCAAAAGACGCAGTTCTACCTACAATAAAGTTATTTTCGAACTTCACTCCCATCTCTCTCAAATTATTGATCTCAACATCTACAATATTGTTTGGAAGACGAAACTCTGGAATACCATATTTTAAAACACCCCCAATTTCGTGTAAGGCCTCAAAAACGGTAACATCATAACCCAATTTTGCCATATCACCCGCAAAAGTCAATCCTGCAGGTCCACTCCCTATTACAGCAACTTTAATTCCATTTGAGTCAGCAATCCCAGGAACAGAAATCTGACCCGATTCTCGTTCGTAATCAGCAGCAAATCGCTCAAGATGACCAATAGCAACAGGCTCTTTCTTCATTTTTAGCTGATAGAAACACTTGGCTTCACATTGCTTTTCCTGAGGGCATACACGTCCACACACGGCAGGCAATGCACTCGTTTCTTTAAGCACCTGTGCTGCTTTAAGAAAATCACCTTGTTCTATACGCTTAATAAACTTAGGGATATTAATCTCAACAGGACAACCTGTTATACATGTAGGATCAGGGCAATCAAGACAACGACGCGATTCATTAACGGCCTCATCTTGAGTTAAGCCTGAATTTACCTCAATATTTGATTTAACACGAACAGCTGGCGCAACTTCACCCATATGAACCCTGGTTAAAGCTGTACGTTCTTTATTTTTTAGCAGCTTACGAATATCAACTCGCCATGACTGCTCTCTCTCAGATTTTAAAAATTCTTTAGTGACAGCCATTACTATTTTTTTTCTTTTGATTGTAGATACTCTTGTTCTGCTTTTTTCTCTATTTCTTTATAACCATTAAGACGAAGTAGCATTTCATCAAAATCAACTTGATGCGCATCGAACTCTGGTCCATCTACACACACAAATTTTGTTTTACCACCAACGGTAATTCGGCATGCTCCACACATACCTGTTCCATCAACCATAATGGTATTTAAACTAGCAACAGTGGGAACATTGTATTCTTTAGTTGTTAATGCAGCGAATTTCATCATAATTGCTGGTCCAATTACTACAGATTGATCCACCTTTTCACGCTCCATAACTTCTTTCATTCCATCAGTAACCAATCCTTTTTTGCCATACGAACCATCATCTGTCATCACTATAACCTCATCTGAATACCGAGCGATCTGGTCTTCAAGAATAATAAGGTCTTTAGTACGTGCAGCAATAATAGTCACAACACGATTGCCAGCTTTTTTAAGAGCTTCAACAATAGGCAATAACGGCGCAACCCCAACACCTCCGCCACACGCAAGTACAGTTCCTACCTTCTCAATATGTGTAGCCTCACCAAGCGGCCCCACTAAATCGGTTATTTCATCACCAATGTTTAATTCAGTGATACGGCGCGATGAAACACCAACACGCTGAATAACGAGAGTGATTGTGCCTTTTTCTGGATTAGCTGAAGCGATCGTCAATGGAATTCTTTCTCCTTTTTCGCCTATTTTCACGATTACAAAATGACCTGCTCTACGGGCTTTTGCAATACGAGGAGCTTCTATTTCTAAACGTATAACGTTTTCAGAAAAGTACTCCTTATCAACAATTTTGTTCATTATAGCAAACTATTACTTAGTTTATAGTACCTAAAACAAAGGTCTGTTTTGAAGAAAACCTTCTCCAAAACGTAAATGATTGAATTTTTCCAAAGATAAAGATAGCGTTTGAATAATGCTGAATATATGACATTCGTTATCTACATTTTTATTTACAATTATTCTAAACTAGCAATACTAATCTTGAGTTTAACCTTTTGAAGTCAATGTGCTTTTATTCAAAAAAAGATATTCATAAATTGAGAATCATTCATCAGATAAATATACACTTATGAATATTGAGGCCTTTTTTAAAATTACATACGGTTTATACATCATCGCCACTAAAGATGGCAATAAACTAAATGGATATATCGCTAATACAGCTTTTCAGGTTACAGCAGAACCTGCGCAAATAGCTATAAGCTGTAGTAAAAATAACTACACCTGCGAATTAATTAAACACAGCCAATGCTTTTCTATATCAATTTTAAACCAAGATGCTAAAGCGGAAACCATAGGTTTGTTTGGATACAAAAGCGGCAAAGAGCTTAATAAATTTGAAAACATCAACTATATCACCGCTACATCCGGAGCTCCAATTGTTACAGAAGATTGTATCGCATGGTTTGACTGCAAAGTCAATAAAATGGTAGATGTAGATTCACATATTTTATTTATAGCCAGCATTGAAAACTATAATTTAATTGACAAAAGCGCAACTCCTTTGACATACGCGTACTATCATCAAGTAAAAAAAGGCTTAGCCCCTAAGAATGCTCCAACATATATTGATAAAGAAAAACTGAAACAGGAAACAACAAGCACGCCTCAACACAAGAAATATAAATGTCTGGCCTGTGGATATATATACGATCCTGAAATTGGTGATGAATCTGCCAGCATCCCTCCTGGCACATCATTCGAAGACTTACCAGATGACTGGACATGTCCAACATGCGGATCTCCAAAGGAAATGTTTGAAGCTTTATAAACCATTTCGACTGTATTTAGACAAGAACTAAATTAGCATCTTTGATATCCGAATCTCTTATAATACTAATGTGATACTTTATATTTGCTTTATCCTACCAAAATTTTAATTTTTAATTCCCAAAAGAACAAACATGGAAAGCTTAAAAGGAACAAAAACAGAACAAAACTTACTTAAAGCATTTGCAGGTGAATCACAAGCGCGCATGCGATATGATTATTTTGCAAAGCAGGCCAAAAAAGAAGGCTTGGAGCAAATTGCAGCTATATTTACTGAAACAGCAGAAAATGAAAAGGAACATGCAAAGCGATTTTTCAAATTTCTAGAAGGCAACATGGTCGAAATTATCGCAACTTATCCTGCTGGAAAAATTGATACTACAATGGAAAACCTAAAAGCTTCGGCTGATGGTGAAAATGAAGAATGGACTGAACTCTATCCCGAATTTGCTCGAATTGCTGAAGAAGAAGGTTTTAAAGAAGTTGCTGTAGCTTTTAAAATGATTGCAAAAGTTGAAGAAGCTCATGAAACACGCTACCGAAAACTATACAACAACCTGGAAGAAGGCAAAGTATTTGAGCGAAATGGAAAACTAACCTGGAAATGCCGCAACTGTGGTTTTATTCACGAAAGTGAGAAGGCACCTAAAATGTGTCCTGCTTGCCTTCACCCACAATCGTATTTTGAAATTAAAGAATCCAATTACTAGACCGCACAGTTAAGTATTGGTATACCTGAGGGCTTCCTTTAAAGTTGCCCTCTTTTTTATTAAAGATGTTTTGATCAAAAAAGAAGCGAGCCAACAAGCTCGCTTCTTTCGTTATAAAATTCTATGACCTTAGGCAAAGTGATATAAAAATACAATCTCACCTTCGTAAGCTGGCTTACGACTTCCTTCAATCTCTAATTTAATGCCAATATTTGCTTTGGTAACACCTCGTAAGTTAATCACATTATTAACTTTGGCGTGTAGGCGTACTTTACTATTAACCAAAACAGGTGCGTTAAACTTCAATTTTTCGATACCGTAATTTACTTGCATTTTTAAATTTTGCACATCAACAATTTGATTCCATAAATGTGGCAGAATCGATATAGTTAAATATCCATGTGCAATTGTATTTCCAAATGGTGATTCAGTTTTAGCTTTTTCAACATCAGTATGAATCCACTGATGATCCAAGGTTGCGTCGGCAAAAAGATTAATTTGTTCTTGAGTAAATTCATGATAATCAGAAATTCCAAGGTCGTGCCCGATT
>Ga0209692_10005650_pt1 | contig 10613 bp, 7 predicted proteins | sample tdDd472_FD_187129 | JGI IMG/M metagenome (GOLD analysis project Ga0209692, IMG submission 187129) | Marine sediment microbial communities from the Atlantic coast under amendment with organic carbon and nitrate - tdDd47.2 (SPAdes)... | ecosystem: Environmental > Aquatic > Marine > Coastal >...
GTGGCGCAGTTGATGATGGTTTACATCATGGTTTACGACTGGCCTATGAACTTCGGTGGCAAACCTGCTTTTGCCTGGCCCTCCTTTCTTCCAATTACCTTCGAGACGATGGTCTTTTTTGGAGGAGTGGGTACGGCCGTGATTGCGATTGTGGCAGGTAAAAAAGATTCTGTACCACAACCCCCGCCCATGCTGGTTAAAACAGGTGCTACCATCGACAAATTTGTGCTGTGGATTTCTGCAACCGACCCGGAGTTTTCAGATACAGAAGCTGAAGCATTTCTACAGAAACTTGAAGCGGATGGAATACGTTTGATTGAAAAAGAGGTGCAAGATGATTAGGTTTAGCTGTTTTCTGATGTTGCTGGCTGCTTTTAGCATGAGTTCATGCGAATTCGGTTTTCCGGCTGGAAGCGAACCTTTTTCAGAGTTGAATTATACCGATATGGGAAATCAGCCCAAACTGAAACCTCAGCGCACTGATATTTTTGGTGGAAAAATTATTGGCATGACAGAGCCTGCAGAAGGCTCGATTGCCATGGGGGAAGCTCCTTATCGTTTTACTGAAGATGAATTTCAACTGGCTGAGGAGTTTTACAAAAATCCTATTGAAGAGAACCCGAAAACGCTTAAGCAGGGGGAATGGATTTATACTAACTATTGTATTGTCTGTCACGGAGAAAAGGCTGCGGGAGACGGACATATTACCAAGTTGTTCCCCAAACCACCTCACTTGATGCGACAAAAGGTGCGAGATTTTACCGATGGCAGAATTTTTCATATTGTCAACCGTGGTCAGGCTTCCATGCCCAGTTATGCAAAGCAGCTAGAGCCGGATGACATCTGGTCGGTCGTTTGGTATATCCGCAAACTTCAACAGAAGTCGCCTGTTGCAGCAGCAACAATTGACGACCTTAAAGAGTTAGAGAGAATAAAAACAAAAGAGGAGGCTGATCCAACCTCCGAATCCACCAATGTGGACAAGCCGGAAGATACCAATGCACCCGCTGAAAGCACAGAGTCTGGAGGCAACAAATGAGCAACCAAGAGACACATGAAACCTTGCAGGCTCCTGAAGCCATAAAGATTTCCGCTATGGTGAAAGTAATTTCTGCAATAATGGTTCTGATTGGAGTGGCAGCGTTTGTTTATTCCCTGAGAAGCGAGCATCAAAATTACGCCTGGGGTGGTTATCTGATTGGCATCTTTTATATGTTGTCACTGGCTGTCTTTGGGCCGTTGTGGGTTTCGATACTGTACATGAGCCGGGGAATCTGGTCGGTAACCATGAGACGAATTCCTGAGGCTATGGGGGCTGCTCTGATACCTGCCGGTGTTTTGACCCTTGCTGTGGTAGTCGGTTTACATTCTCTTTATCACTGGAGCCATGCAGATGTGGTTGCCAAGGATGAACTTCTTTTACACAAAGCACCATTTTTAAATCCAACATTATTTATGATATTGATTTCTCTCTCGCTGATTATCTGGATTGTATTCAACCATATTCTAAGACGAAATTCCCTGAAGCAGGATGAGGATGGCAAGGCTTCCTATAGCATTAATAATATAACATTTTCGGCAATATTCATTTTACTGTTTTCTCTTACCTACAGTGTGGTGAGTTTTTATTTGTTGATGTCATTGGATGCACATTGGTTTTCAACGATGTTTGCTGTTTTAACATTTACGGATATGGTTCAAACAGGGCTTGCCTTTGTCAGTATAGTGGCTGCCGTTCTGGTAATGCAGGGAAAACTAAAAGGGTATCTAAACGAAAACCATCTTCATGGTGTTGGAAAAATGTTATTTGCAGCTACCGGATTCTGGGCCTATATTTATTTCAGTCAGTTTCTGTTAATCTGGTACGGAAATTTGCCGGAAGAAACGGCGTACTTCATTAAACGCTGGGAAAATGGCTGGCTGGTTTATCTGGCAATTCTGCCTTTTGTGAAGTTTCTTGTTCCGTTTGTGATACTGGTGCCAAGAGAAAACAAACGTAAACCTTTAAGATTGCTGTCCATGGCTGTGCTAATTATTTTTGCCCAATTTTTGGAGCTTTATGTTATGGTGGCTCCAGCCCTCGGACACGGTAGTGAAGTGGCTCATGGCCATCTTCCTGTGATAGAATTTCTGATGTTTTTAGGGTTTACCGGGCTGTTTGTTTTGCTGTTCGCAGTTGCCGTTGGACGTAAAAAATCAGTTCCATTGAACGATCCGTATATCAGGGAAAGTATTCATCATCATACCTGATAGATACGCGATAAATTATCAGTGCTATTCCATGTTGGTTGCATAGTACATACACATAGTTTTTTGGGGTGGAAGTCGTAATAGTTTTTACAAGCATGTTGCAGGGCAAGGGTATTTGCGATTTTCGTTTGTATTATGGACGTTGTTATTTCGGGCTTCAGTTTTCAAGTTGTGCTGATTTATCTTTCTTCATGAGTAGCGATTTGGGTAACTATATAATGTTTCAGGAATAATTATAGTTGAAAAATTGTCTTGAGTGTAGAAGAATGAACTATTGTAAAAAATTATGTTCGGCATAATCTCGGGGAAATGACATTCATGTTATCTTCATTCTTGCCTCCTCGTTCAAACTTATCCTCAGCCGAAAAAAATAAAATAAAACAGAATTTCAACACATGGAGGAAAACTATGACAACATCGGATACAAAGGCAAATGAGATCTTATTGAAAAAATGGCGTGAAAAACGTCGTCAGCTACTGGACGTTAACCAGAGTTTTCATGCAACTGAATTGCCTTTGCGTTTCTATAGGCAACAAGCACACTTTACAACACCGGCATCAAATTATGACATGGTGAAAAAAGCTGTTGAAAATGGTTCGTCTGCTACACCGAAGATATTGACCAAATTTGATATCGGTTTGACGGAGTTGGCAGACAAGCTCGAAATTGACGAGTCATATATTCAGGCCGAGTTGGATGCGGAACCACGTGCTCCCCTGGTAATGGTGGATGGTGAGGATGCCCAGGCCTTGCGCGACGATGTTGTTGCCCGTGGTCGTGAAAATGCCATACGTATTTTCAGAGAAGCAGACTGGGGTTCCACCCTTCGCTTTTATCGTCCCAGCGGTTTGAGTCTTGATTACTGCCTTGAAGATATCATGTCAGTGCTGACTCGTTCGGGTGAAGGGCTGTATCCCGAAAAATATCCAATCGATGGAATTATCTGGCCCAAAGTGGAACAGCCGGATGAGATTGCCTTTGTCTGTGAAATGCTGAGTGACATTGAGTACAAGATGGGGCTTGAAGAAAACAGTATCAAGTTACAGTTTTTGGTAGAGAGTGGTTGGGCTGCATCTCAGCTACCTTTAATCGTGAAAAAATCAGTTCAGCGACTCTCTGGTATCGTTTTCGGTATTGCTGATTATGCAGCAGATATTGAATTGCCCAGTATTGAAAATGATCACTTTGTTTGCGATTGGGCGCGATCCATAATTATCAACCAGGCGGGAGCTTTGGGTATTCCGGCGATTGATAACATGACAGTTAATTACCCCGTGGCTGACAAACATCTGACCATGCTTGAGAACAAAGCGATGATCCTTGATCGTTTAAAAGAGGTTTATGATGATGCAAGACATGCACAACAGTTGGGTATGGATGGCAAATGGGTAGGGCATCCGGCACAGTTGTTTGCGGTTCGTCTGGCCTTCCGTGGTTCACTACCTCAATCTGAGATTGATAACGAAGTTGCAAAAATTGAGGCTTACACCCAGGCAGTTGATGCAGAACAGGGAGCAACAATTATCGACGGTGTGATGAGTGACAGAGCTACTGATCGCCATGCCAGATGGAAGCTTCGTAAAGCAATTGCTCTTGGTTTACTGGACACTTCGAAAGGCGTCAATCTTGGGATCATTACGCAAGAAGAAGCAGACTCTCTAAAGGGTTAGTGTTCGGCTGAAATAACTTTTGACCAAGGATCCAGATATGAACGAATTAAAAAATGACAAAGTACATATGTTTGTTCAGGCTCGAGATAGCCTTGATACAACCTTTGAGGTGCTTCAGAAGGCATGGTCTCATCTTAATACGCTTGTGGTTAAAAATGGTCGAGCAAGCGAGGAAAAACTAAATTCCTGTCAGATAGCTTCTTTCGATGGTGCGCTTTGCTCCTCTGAGCTGGAAGCTGCAAGGTTCCTGCTTGATTACGCTGACAGATTTGCTGCAAAACAGGAAGTTAAAAAAAATGAACTGAAATATGAGGAACGTCTTGTTTTGCTGTTTGTGGCAGATGCGGTTCAAAATGTCCGAAATCGTCTTATGCCACGATCTGTAGATTTTGGCCTTTCAGAGCAGTATGTATATGGCACATTATACTCTGAAATGATCAATTCATTTATTTCGTATCAGTTAGGTTCAGTGAATTTAAAAGCGGTTGGACGCTATGTTAACGAATACGAAGGACGGCTTGGTGATGATCTTTTGGAAGAAGATCAAAGTATGATGCAGGATACCTTTCGTAAGTTTGCAAACGATGTTGTTGCACCACTGTCTGAGTCAATACACCGTGAAGACCGCTTGATTCCTGATGAAATTATCGAACCGCTAAAAGATATGGGTTGTTTTGGTCTTTCAATTCCGGGCCGTTATGGTGGTCTGACATCTGATGAACATGAAGACAATATGGGAATGATAGTTGTAACCGAAGAACTGTCAAGAGGTTCTTTAGGTGCTGCTGGAAGCCTTATCACTCGTCCTGAGATAACTGCTCGGGCTTTGCTGGCAGGCGGTACAAAAGAACAAAAAAGATACTGGCTGCCAAAACTGGCAGAGGGTGATCCGCTTTGTGCCGTGGCTGTAACAGAGCCTGACTATGGTTCGGATGTGGCAGGAATGAAGTTTAAAGCGACGAAAGTTTCCGGTGGCTGGAAGCTTAATGGAGCAAAAAGCTGGTGTACTTTTGGAGCGAAAGCGGGAGTATTACTGGTTCTCGCCAGAACAGACCCTGATCAAAGCCTGGGACACAAAGGGCTTTCTACATTTCTTGTGGAAAAACCATCTTTTGATGAGCACGAGTTTGAGCATGAACAGGATGGTGGCGGTAAAATATCAGGTCGGGCAATTCCTACTATTGGTTATCGTGGCATGCATTCCTATGATTTGTTTTTCGAGGACTATTTCGTAAAATCTAACAACCTGATAGGTGGTGAAGCAGGGCTTGGTAAGGGATTCTATTATATCATGGCCGGTTTTTCTGGTGGACGCATACAGACTGCTGCGCGTGCTTTGGGTGTTATGCAATCTGCGTTTGAAAAGGCAGTTACATATGCCAACGAACGTCTGGTGTTTGGCAAAACGGTTGCATCCTATCCCTTGAGTCTTGCAAAACTTGCTCGTATGGCTTCACATCTTTTAGCATCGCGACAATTTACCTATGGTGTAGCCCGACTGATGGATGAAGGCAAGGGTGAAATGGAAGCCAGTATGGTCAAGCTGTTCTCTGCCAAAGCGGCAGAATGGATAACTCGTGAGGCAATGCAGATTCATGGGGGCATGGGCTATGCCGAGGAAGCTGAAGTTTCCAGACTGTTTCTTGATGCGAGGGTTTTGTCAATATTTGAAGGAGCCGAGGAGACTCTTGCTCTGAAAGTTATTGCCCGTACGCTGATAAGTAAGGCCAAAGCGTAGAAAGGAATGACATGAGTTTTAAAACAAGATTTGACAAACAGGAAGAGATTGCAACAGCGGCAAATATAGATCTGGAAAATGTTCGCGCACCACAGTATGGACGTTATCTGGAGGCTTTTGAGCCGGGTCAAGTATTTGTTCATCCACGGGGTTACACTTTTGATTTTGGTGGAGCCCAAAGTTTTGCGCGCACATATATGCAAACAAATCCGCAATACATAAACGCACAGTATTCGAAAGAGATGGGTTTTAAAAACCTGCTGGTAAGTCCACAACATTTGTTTAACGTAGTTTTGTCACTTGGAGTGCAAAACGATTCTGAAAAGGCCATTGCCAACCTGGGATATTATAATGCAGAATTTTTACGTCCGGTTTATCCGGGAGATACAATCAGAGCATTGACACAGGTTTTAGACAGACATGAACGTGGCGAGGGCAAACCTGGTATAGTTCATATACGCACATTGGGTATCAATCAAAAAGATAAACCAGTTTTGCAATACGAACGTAAAATTATGGTTTCTCCTCAGGGTTCCAAACCAAATGCGTCAGCAAATCCTGTCGGGCCAAATGCAGAGTTTCCATGGTTAGAGGACACGCAGGTTAAATTGCCGGTCAAGTGTTTAAAAAGCATCGACAATATTACCGGTGATACCAGCTACTATGAAGATTTTAATGATGGCGAAATAATAATACACGCAAACGGCAGAACCATAACAGATGAACATATGGCCCTGACATATCAGGTCGGAAACACACATCCCTTGCATTACGATTCTGTGTATGCTGCCGGTTTGTCTGGTGTGATGAGTGGAAACCCGATTGTGTATGGTGGCTTGGTGTTTGCGTGGCTTGACGGTCTGGCAAGTCGTGATGTTAGCGAAAATGCAATTTGGGAATTAGGGTTCACCGAAGGATATCACACCCAGCCGGCGGTATCTGGAGATACTGTTTTTGCTGTTTCAAGGGTGTTGAAAACAGAACCAGCTCCAGAGGTTCTAAGTGATTATGCCGGGATTGTTACCTTACAATTGATTGGTCTTAAAAATGTCAGCGGGGCATTGGCTCTGGAATTGTATGGAAAAGAGCTGTTTCTTAAAGAAAACAGTAAACGAAAGGCCGGGAAAGACAAAATAGAGGCTAAAATATTCGAGATCGAACGCAGGCTGTTGATAAGGAGACGACCATGAGCGAGAGAAATGTTGGCACCAACCGTGATCGACCATGGTTGATGCGAACTTATTCCGGACACACATCTGCAAAAGCCTCTAATGAATTATACAAAAAAAATCTCGCAAAGGGGCAGACTGGACTTTCCGTAGCTTTCGATCTGCCGACACAAACCGGTTACGATGCCGATCATCCACTGGCCAGAGGAGAGGTGGGCAAGGTTGGTGTTCCAATTGCGCATTTAGAGGATATGGATACTCTATTTAATGAAATTCCTCTTGATGCGATGAATACCTCTATGACTATCAATGCAACTGCAGCATGGTTGTTATCGCTCTATGTTGCCTTGGCAGAGCGCAGAAATATTGATCCGGCACTATTGAAGGGAACTACACAGAACGATATTGTCAAAGAATATCTTTCCAGAGGAACTTATATTTTTCCGCCGGAACCTTCTGTAAAATTGACTGTCGATACAATTGCCTATACCGTAAAGCATTTGCCGAAATGGAACCCGATTAATGTTTGCAGTTATCATTTGCAGGAGGCTGGCGCAACTCCCATGCAGGAATTGGGATACGCTCTTGGTACGGCTCAGACAATTGTCGATGCGGTCAGAGATTCCGGTCAGATTGACGCAAAAGATTTGCCAAAGGTAGTAGGAAGAATTTCTTTCTTTCTAAACTCGGGTATCCGCTTTATAGAGGAGACCTGTAAGGTTAGAGCTTTTGGTGAACTGTGGGAACACATTTGTCGGAAGCGTTATAAGATTGACGATCCTCGAATGTGTCGCTTCAGATACGGGGTGCAGGTTAACTCTCTGGGATTGACGGAAAGCCAGCCTGAAAACAATGTTCAGCGTATCATACTTGAAATGATGGCTGTCACTTTGTCCAAAGATGCAAGAGCAAGGGCGATACAATTGCCGGCATGGAACGAAGCACTAGGATTGCCCAGACCCTGGGATCAACAGTGGGCTTTGCGTATGCAGCAGGTGCTTGCCTTTGAGACAGATCTTCTTGAGTATGGTGATATCTTTGAAGGCTCTGTTGTCATAGACAAAAAAGTCAGATCGCTCAAAGATCAGGCTGTAGCCGAGTTGGAACGTGTCAAACTTGAAGGTGGCATGTTGCAGGCGGTGGAGAGTGGCTACATTAAACGTCAATTGGTGCGCAGTCAGGCAGAAAGATTGAGAGCAATTGAAAGAGGCGACCATAAGGTCGTTGGAATTAACTGTTTTACTGAAAGTGAACCATCACCCCTAACCGGTGGTGACGATGGGCAAATTCTCAAGTCAGACCCAAAAGCCGAAAAAGATCAGATACAGAGATTAATGGCTCACCGCAAAAGGCGGGTTGGTGAAGAGGTCGAGAACGCTTTGGAACAGCTCAGGCAAAGCGCAAACACAGGTGAAAATATTATGCCAGCCTCCATCAGATGCGCCCATGCGGGTGTTACAACTGGTGAGTGGGGCAAGGTTATGCGCGAAGCATTTGGTGAATATCGCGCTCCCACCGGCGTTGATGTAGGAGCTCGCTCGAAGGGTGACCTTGGTAAGATTGCGGCACTTCGAAAAAGAGTTCAGACTACTGGAGAAGAAGTAGGGCGACCTGTAAGAATGCTGGTAGGTAAACCCGGGCTGGATGGTCACTCGAATGGTGCCGAGCAAATCGCTATCAAGGCTCGTGATATAGGCATTGAAGTGGTTTACGAAGGTATCCGTCTGACAGCACGACAGATAGCAGTTGCTGCTTTGGAGGAGGGAGTGCATATAATCGGACTCTCGGTTTTATCTGGCAGCCATTTGGAATTGGTGCGGGATCTTGCTGGTGATCTTGAAAAGTATGGCATTAAAGATCTGCCATTTGTTATTGGTGGAATAATTCCGCCGGAAGATGAGGACGAACTTAAATCATTGGGTGCCGTTGGGATATTTACACCAAAGGATACCGAGATTAACGACGTTATGGCACAAGTGGTCGACCACATACGTGAATATAAAGGACTTGAAGTTATGGGGAGTCTGCAATGACTGACTGGATGAATACGGATAGTGGGCAGTGGGTTGAGGCAATTGGCAAGAGTGATCGACTTGCGGTGGCCACCGCGTTAAATTTGATTGATGATAGACGGCCTGTGAAACAGCCGGAAGTTGGGAAACTGTTTGCTGCTCTGGAAACTACCGGGCAGTACGAAAAAGGTCATGTGGTTGGCATAACCGGCCCACCAGGTGCGGGTAAATCATCACTTGCATCTGCTATGGCTGAGAACTGGCTAAAAGATGGTTACAGTGTTGGCATAATAGCCATTGATCCATCAAGCCCTTTTTCTGGTGGCGCATTACTTGGTGATCGCTTGCGTATGACGCGTTCTGATCCTCACAATGGTCTGTTCATAAGATCATTATCATCACGTGGCGAAAAAGGTGGTCTTAGTCCACAAGCCTGGCCCATGAGTAGAGTTTTACTGGCGGGTTACGATATTGTTATTATCGAAACGGTAGGAGTAGGGCAGAGCGAGATCGACGTGTCTCATATGGCAGATACTACTTGTTTGGTAGTCCAACCCGGTAGCGGAGATACTATCCAGTTTTTAAAAGCCGGCATTATGGAAATTCCAGATATTCTTGCCGTAAATAAAGCGGATCTTGGCCATATTGCAACAAGTACCGCCGATGAACTTCGTCTTGCCCTACCGGACTCCGATGATACAGAAAGCTGGAAAGTTGGGGTGGAGGTGGTAAGTGCCTCACACCACACCGGTATTGATAAACTTTCCGATAGTGTTTTGAATCATCGCAAATGGTTGGCAGAACATAATGGTCTGGAAGATTGCCGTAAACGTTCGGAAGCGGCCTGGGGAGTGAAAAGACTCCTTGAACAGTTTGGACAATATGGTTTGGAGCAGCTAGGTGGCGATGATCAGATAATTGATAAATGGATTGGTTTAACAGGTTCTCCCTATGAGAAACTTGAGAGCTTTGTCAAAACTTTGGTGAAATAAAGCATAGAATTTTAACAATTTTAAACTCAGCGAGGTAATTATGGCAAAAGAAATACACGAGTTAGGAAGTCTTCCTCCCTTGGGAGAGGTTCCCCAAAAAATGTACGCCTGGACAATTCGTCAGGAAAGATATGGTGAACCAAAAGAGGCATTTCAGGTAGAGAAAATAGATGTTCCGGAAATAGCAGACGATGAAGTTTTAGTCTATGTGATGGCTGCCGGGGTCAACTACAATAATGTGTGGGCTGCTTTGGGGTATCCGGTCGATGTTATTGGTGCGAGACAAAAAGCAGGTGAGAAAGAAGATTTTCATATCGGTGGATCTGATGCGTCCGGTATCGTCTACAAAGTGGGAAGACGCGTAACCAATGCACATGTTGGAGACGAAGTAGTAATCCATTGTGGTTCCTGGGACAGTCAATGCCCATCGGTACTAAAGGGCGATGACCCCATGTATTCACCAACTTTCAGAATTTGGGGTTATGAAACCAACTACGGTAGTTTTGCTCAGTTTACCAAGGTCAAATCATTTCAGGTTTTACCAAAACCACAGCATTTGAACTGGGAAGAGGCCGCTGCATATATGCTGGTTGGTGGTACTGCATACAGAATGCTTCTGGGATGGGGTGAAAAAAGTTTGCGTAAAAACGATGTCGCCCTTATCTGGGGCGGTGCCGGCGGACTTGGTTCTATGGCTATCCAGATTGCCAGAGCAAGGGGAGGAATCCCCGTGGCCGTAGTTTCTGACAATGATAAATTTGAATACTGCGAATCTTTGGGA
>Ga0209692_10005652_pt1 | contig 10611 bp, 11 predicted proteins | sample tdDd472_FD_187129 | JGI IMG/M metagenome (GOLD analysis project Ga0209692, IMG submission 187129) | Marine sediment microbial communities from the Atlantic coast under amendment with organic carbon and nitrate - tdDd47.2 (SPAdes)... | ecosystem: Environmental > Aquatic > Marine > Coastal >...
CTGACATATCTATATTCAATGGACATCCATTTGATTTTAAGACAAAAGCTGTTAAAGTTTTTGTTGATGGAAATATTGTATATTCAATGTAGTTATGCTATAATAACACCGAAAAAAAGAATATGTCTTTGGGGCGAGGCGAAAATCCTCACCGGCGGTTATAGTCCGCGAACCTTTATGGTTGATTTGGTGAAATTCCAAAACCGACAGTTATAGTCTGGATGAGAAAAGACGATTATATAGTTATGTATATAATCAAACTTGTAGAAAATCCTAGGACATATTCCTAGGAATTTTTTAGGAGGATTGATTTTATGTCAAAAAGAACTAAGTACGTAACTAAAGTAGGAATGTTAGCAGCTGCAAGTATAGCAATTATGTTTATATTTGAGTTCCCATTATTACCAAGCTACCCTATGCTTAAGATGGACTTCTCTGAAGTACCAGTATTAATTGGTGGGTTAGCACTAGGTCCTTGGGCAGCAGTATTAATTGAGTTAATAAAAAATATTGTACACTTTATTATTAAAAACGATGGTACTGGTGGAGTGGGAAATCTAGCAAACTTTATTGTTGGAGTTGCATTATGTGTGCCTGCTGCATGGTATTATTTGAAGCACAAAACTAGAAAAGGTGCTATTATTGGATTGTTAATAGGTATAGTGAGCATGGTTGTTGTAGGGGCTTTAGCAAATTATTTCTTGATATTACCATTTTACGGTATGAATGATCATAGTGTTAAGATGACTTTTATACTGGGTGGTGCTACTCCGTTTAATGCTATAAAAGCTGTGTTGTTGAGTATTACAACTGCTATCTTATATAAACCACTATCACCAATACTACACAAATAACATTAAGAGAAGCAAAATGTATTTAAAGCAAACCAAAAGTGAACAAGAGACATTAAACTTTGGATCCAGCATAGGTGGTAAAGCCTTTGCTGGTATGCTTATTTTGCTATATGGAGACTTAGGAAGCGGTAAAACGCATTTTACAAAAGGTGTAGCAAAAGGTATGGATATTAAAGATAATGTTAGCTCACCTACATATACAATTCTATTTGAACACAACGGAGAAATTCCACTTTACCATTTTGACCTTTATAGAATAACAGATGAAGATGACTTCTTTGAAATTGGTGGATATGAATATCTAGCAAAAGATGGAGTCTGCATATTAGAATGGGCAGAAAGAATTGACTGGGACGAATATAATAGGTTAGAAGTGCATATTAACATAATTGATGATACAATAAGAGAAATGAAACTTGTACCTTATGGACAAGAATATGAAGAATGGCTAGAAAATTATGAAAAATGATATTGCAAAAGAAAAGTTATTTTTATGCATTGATACATCAACAAAGGTTGCATCAGTAGCATTAGCTAGTTCATTAGACGGTAATGATATTAATATAATATACAATGTATTTATTAACGATGGACTTACTCATTCTGAAAAGTTAATACCATTAATAAATCAGTCTTTAGAAGCTTGTGATTTAAAAGTAAGTGATATTGATGTATTTGCATGTATAAATGGTCCTGGTTCATTTACTGGATTAAGGATAGGTATCTCAACTGCCAACGCATTAGCACAAAGCACAGGTAAAGATATAATTGGCATTACATCATTAGAAACATTAGCATTTACTTTTAATTATTTTGATGGATTGATTATACCAATGATTGATGCAAGAAGAGATAATGTATTCACTGCTGTATTTGATGGGAAAACTGATTTTATAAACGTATTGCAAGATGACATTATGACAATTGATGAGGTTATTGATAGTTTAAAAGATACAGATAGAAGTTTAGTGTTTGCTGGTTGTGGCTCACTAAAGGCAAAAGATAGAGTAAAAATGATTTTTGGAGATAGAGCAAAATTTGCAAATGGATTGTTTAACAATGTTAATGCAGCAATTGGTGCAGAACTAGCTTTGAAAAAATATTATAGTGATGATTATGTAGAATGCAAAGTTTTGTTACCTAATTATGTAAAGGGAACATCTGCAAAAACTATAGCTGAACGAGACATTCAGGCAAAAAAATGAGTACAGTTATTTACAGGGAAATGACAGCAGATGATGTTGATAGGGTAGCGGAGATTGAAAAGGCTACATTTCCTAATCCTTGGTCAAAACAATCATTTTATACAGAGATTAACGACAATAATATTGCTTATTATATTGTTGCGATTAAAGATAATAATATCTGCGGTTATGGCGGATTATGGCACATTATTAATGAGATGCACATTACAAATATTGCTGTTGACAAGTCATTAAGAGGATATGGTATTGGACATGGATTAGTTTCCAAGCTTATTGATATTGCTGCAAAAGATGAATTAGTAGAAAGTATATCGCTAGAGGTTAGACGCAGTAATTTTATAGCTCAAAATCTATATAGAAAATATGGCTTTAAGGTTATTGGTGTAAGAGAAAAGTATTACGAAGATAACAAGGAAGATGCATTTATAATGCAAAAAGAGCTGAGTAAATAAGACAATACATTCTACACATTTAATATTGGAGAGAGTAATGATAATAGATATGCATTGTGATACATTTTTAAGGATGTATGAAGATAAAAAAGACACTGAATCCTTTATGGAAAATGGATATAGCATAGATATTAAGAAGCTACAAAAAGGCAATGTATCTGCCCAATGTTTTGCTATATTTAATGAACTTGATAATGGGTACAACACCCAAGAAATGTATGACAGAATTGATTATATGTTAAACGCATTAGATAATTTTGATGAGTATGTTTACATTTATAATGGATTTAACAGCCTAAAATCTGATAAAGATCTAAAAAAGATTTGTGCTGTACCAACAATTGAAGATTTAGGACCAATCCTAGACGACATAACAAACATTGATAAACTACATGAATTGGGATTTAAAATCTGCTCATTAACATGGAATGATGAAAATACTTTAGGATATCCAAACTCTACAAGAAAAGAAATTATGAGCAATGGGTTAAAGAATTTTGGTATAGAAGTAGTTGAGCGGATGAATGAACTAAATATGATAGTTGATGTGTCACATTTATCTGATGGTGGATTCTATGATGTTGCAAAGTATAGTAAAAAACCTTTTGTTGCAACTCACTCAAACGCAAGGACTATAACCAACCACAAGCGTAATTTAACAGATGATATGATAAAAATATTGAGTAATGCAGGTGGAGTAATGGGAATTAATTTCTGCAGTGCATTTTTGTGTGATAGTGGAAATAAATCAAAAGTGAGTGATATGATAAGGCATATTAAGCATATAAGATATGTTGGTGGAATTGAATGTATTGCAATAGGCTCGGATTTTGATGGAATAGAGTGTGATTTGGAGATTTATGATGCATCTCAGTATACTATTTTAATAGATGCATTACGAGATAGTGGGTTTACACAAAACGAAATAGATAAGATTACATACAAGAATGCCTTAAGAACGCTAAAAGACAGTGAATAAAGTAACAACTTATGTAAAAAAGGATTGAACAAATAGTTCAATCCTTTTGCTTATAATATGTTATTTAATTATCTTCTAGGTGGTGCTTGTGTATTGTTATTTCCGTTGTTATTCATTCTAAGGAAAAGAAATACTATCAATCCTATAATTGCAACTATTAAAACAATTACTAATACAAGAAGTATTGTAAGCACAGAATTACCAGAGTTGTTTCCTGATTGATTATTATTAACTGGTTGAGTTGGATTAATAGTAACCATATCAACAGGGGCTTCGGTCACTTGCACAGGTGCTTCTGTAGGAGTAGGAGTTTCTGTTATTACAGGAGTTGCAGTTGGTACAGGTGTTTCTGTTGGTTTTGGAGTTGGTGTATCCTGTGGTATTGGTTGAAACAACTCTTTTTCATAGAACTTAATATATTTATCATCATAAATAGTATTATTTATGTAGTAGTCTGCACTAATATCAAATGAATATGTCTTACTTGAATCTAAACCTTCAAAAGTATATGAAGTTGCAGAACTTGAAGCTGAATCTAACCATGCACCTTGGTTTCCACTTGAGTTAGGAGTTGATATAGAGAATCTTTTCAGTTCAGCGATTGCACCATTAGGGAATGAAACATCAGGCATCTCTTCCCACATAGCTGTTACTACACCTGGAGTTTGACATATTAAATAGAAATCTACTTTGTTTAGCTGATATTGATAATCAGCTGTAGAAGTTGCTGAAATTAATGTGTTTACAAAATTAGGATCTTCAATATCAAAGAAACAATAGTTGCATAGTAATACATCTAGGTTTAAATCAGCATATGATGAAGGAAGTGTATCAACTCTGTTTGCACTAATGTCTAAGTACTTTAAGTTGGACATATCGCCTATCTCTGATGCTAATACTGTAACACTTAAAGCTGAAATATCCAAAGATTCAAGTCCAGTAAGTGCTTTTAGACGTTTTAGTTCATGTCTTGAACTTATTGGGTTGTTTCTTAAAATTAGATAGTCCAAATTATCTAGATGCTCTATACCACCTAGTTTTTCTATGCCATAATCACTCAAGTCTAATGCACCTGTAAGCGAGCCTAAGTAATTCTCTGTTAACTTTGTAGAGCTTACACCTAGTTCTGCCATTAAAGCATCTCTTAATCTACTGTCAGCAAAGCTTACAACAGGTGAGTTGTCCTCTGGTTCTGGAGTATTAAGAGGAAATACAGTCATTAGTGTTATTTGTGGTGGGATAGTTGCTATAAAACTGGGAATAGGATTAAAAGTTGCAAATGGTCCATAAGTAGCTGCTTGTGCACTAATTACAGAGAACAAAAGCACGCATACAACCAAGGCCAAGGTTAACACTTTCATAATTTTCTTTAAATACAACATAATTATTTCTACCTCAAAAAATATTTTCACGAATATATTATATCTTAGAATATAGCAATTTGCAACGGAAGTAGTTTTAGTGGGTTAAATCTACACTTACAAATTGGCTGCATAAGCTAGTACACTAAAATGTATATAATGACAGCTTTGGTTATTAATAAACTAAATAATATTAGTTTATTATACTAAATCATAATTAGAAATAGACTAATTGGAATATGGACTTGCAATATGAAAGCAAAATAAATGGTAGTATACGCTTTAATTACTTGCTGATACTATTGTATATATTACATAAATGTAAGATGCGCAGATTTTCTTTTATGCTATAATAAACTAAGGTGATAAAATGTATAAAATTTTAATAATAGAAGATGATTTTACTATTTCGGAACTTATTGCAGAGAGCCTAAAAAAGTGGGGATTTACACCTTATAATATAAATAACTTTGAGAATATAGTAATAGAATTTAGTGAAATTAATCCACATTTAGTACTTATGGATATTAATCTGCCTTATTATGATGGGTTTTATTGGTGTGAGCACATTAGAAAGATTTCGAATGTACCAATAGTATTCATCTCATCTCGTACAGATGACAATGATAAGATAAGAGGTATAATGGGAGGTGGAGATGACTATATCGACAAACCATTTTCAATGGATATATTAATTGCCAAAGTAAAAGCTATTCTTAGACGTACATATTCTTACCTTGATACAAATTATACTACTATATCATTTGATGATATGATATTAGATATTGAAAAGTCAATTATTACACATGAAGATAATAGTGTTGAATTAACTCGAAATGAATGTCAGATTATGAGTTTGCTTATAAGAGCTTCAGGCAAGATAGTATCTAGATCTAAAATAATAAAATCGCTTTGGGATAGTGAAAATTTTATTGATGAAAATACGTTAACTGTAAATATAAATAGATTAAGGAAAAAGCTCAACAATATAATAGAATGTGATGTAATAATGACCGTTAAGGGAAAGGGATATAAGCTTAATGAGCATTAAGGATTATTTAAAGCAAAGATGGTATATGTTTGCAATAGTTGCCATAGCCAGTGTATTTTCATTTCTAGTAAGCTGGGCATCAGCCGACATGGTCAATAATGATTTTTTATATATTGTTGAAGGAATAAGCTTGGCATTTATTGTGTTTGTTTTTACTGACTATATTAAACTAAAATCGCGCATTAATAAGATGAAGGAATTTTTAGATAGTAATTGCACCCAAGATGTAAAAAGCAATTACCCATTAGATATAGAGTATGCAAAAGCAATAAAAGATATAGTTGATAAACATAATAAGTACCGGAAATCTACTTATGTAGAACATAGTAATGAATTAGAATTTATAACAAAGTGGGTGCATGATGTTAAAGTGCCTATTTCCGCAATTAGCTTAATTACAGAGAAGATGGATAGTGATGAATCGCAGCTAATTGAGATGCAGCTAAACTATATTGATCAGAATATACAGAAAATATTGTATCATATCAAATCCAAGCGTTTTTATGATGATTATAAAATCAAGCATGTTAGTATAAAAAATATTGTTAATCAAGCTTTGAAGAATTATGCTGTTTTCTTTGCCTATAAATCCATTTCACTAATTATGGACTGTAATGATTACATGATATATACAGATGAAAAGTGGAGCATTTATATTGTTTCTCAGCTTATATCCAATGCTGTAAAATATACAAATACAAACGGAGAAATTATAATTAGTTCAGAAGATTTAGGAAATAGGATAGCACTAAGAGTAAAAAACTCTGGTGAAGGAATTTCGGAGAACAATATAAATAATATATTTAAACAAGGATATTCCAGCTATAGCACTAGGAAAGATAAATCAACAGGGTATGGGTTATATCTATCTAAAAAACTTTCAGATAAAATGGGACATGGCTTAGAGGTAGAATCAAAGATTAAAGAATATGCTGAGTTTACAATTTATTATAATAAAGAAACAGATAACACTCATGTTACAAGATTGTAAGGTATAGCTTGTTGTTTGTAAGGTTATTCGATTTTATATAATCGTATATAAAAGTATAATTAATATATAAATTATACGAGGTGATAAAATGAGTTTACTTGAATTAAAAAACATTTCAAAAACATATGGTTCAAAAAAGAATAAAAAATACACAGCATTAAAAAATATCTCTTTTGAAGTTGCAGAGGGTGACTTTATGGGGATTATGGGCGCATCTGGCTCTGGAAAAACAACTATGCTTAATATTATTGGTAGTATAGACCGTCAGACATCTGGTGCACTAATTGTTAATGGAAAGGATGTTTCTGATTTTAATAAAAAGCAATTGGCTAAGCATAGAAGAGATAATATAGGATTTATATTTCAAGATTTCAACCTTTTAGACTCTATGACGATTGAAGAAAATATAATACTACCTTTAGCACTTTCAGGTGAAAAACCAACTGTTATAAAAGAAAAACTAAATTCTTTGGCTAGTGATTTAGGAATAAAAGATATTCTTAGCAAATTCCCATATGAAATATCAGGTGGTGAAAAGCAACGTGCGAGCGCTTGTAGAGCATTAATAACAGAACCAAAAATAATTTTGGCAGATGAACCAACAGGAAACTTGGATACTACTTCAAGCAAACAGCTTTTAAACTTACTTGAGCATATTAACAATAAATACAAAGCTACAATATTAATGGTTACTCATGATGTATTTGCAGCAAGCTATTGTCATAATGTTTTGTTTATAAAAGACGGTCAAATATATAACCAACTTCATTCGCAAGGTGACAGACAGAAATTTTTCAACTCCATACTTAATGTAATGAGTGTGTTAGGAGGGGATGAAAAATGAAAATAAGAAACCTTGCAGCATCTAATATAAAGCATAATATGAAAAACTACACTATGTATTTTTTTGCAATGTGCTTTTGTGTGTTCACAACCTATTCCTTTGCTAATTTAGCTCTATCAGAAAGCGTAGCTGAAAAGATATATTATAGTATTAATTATAAAAACATGTTCATAGGCTTTGGTGTAGCTATTATAGTTTTTGTTTTATTTTTCTTAATCAGCTCCAATAACAGCTTTATTAGATATAGAAAAAAGGAAATATCAACATATGCGCTATTTGGCATGGAAAATAGAAAAATAGGTCAGTTGTTGTTTTTTGAAACTATATCTATTGGTTTAGTTGCATTAATAATAGGTATCTTATTAGGAATATTTTTCTCTAAGTTAATGTCAATGATTTTACTAAAAATGATGTTAGCTGACTATGCAGATGTATCATTTAGCATAGAACCAAAATCATTAATTATAACTAGTGTTGTTTACCTAATAATATTCTGCTTAATGGGCTTGTCAGGGCAAAGAACAATAAACAAATTTCAATTGGTTGATTTATTTAAAGGTGATAGAGTATCTGAAAAGAGAACTACTGGTTCTTATATTATGTTAATAGTGTCAGTTTTATTAATAGGTTATGGGTATAGCCTAGCTATAGCAGATGACACATACACTGTAGCAAAAAATATGTTATCTGTTATAGGGATGGTTGTATTAGGAACATACTTGTTTTTCGTTGGTGGTTTGCAAAAAATCTTGCACCTTATTAAGAAAAACAAAGGATTTCTATATAATAAATCACGGCTTATTTCAGTTTCCCTGCTTTCGCATAAAGCAAGGACTTTTGCAACAACGATGGGTACAATTGCAGTATTAATTGCTACATCTGTTACTGCTATGGCGTTTGGCTACACGCTTTATCAAAGTGCTGAAAGCAATGCTAAGGAGATAAACAGCTTTGACATTTGGTATTATGCAGACAATGAGGGATTGGAAAACGAGATATATAGTATGCTGGAGAAACACGGTAGTGAGCCTGTTAATACAGTAAAATTTCAAAGGTATGTATCTTTTCCTAAAGGAGCTAATATGCCCGAAGGAAATATGTGGTTTGAATATGATGACACAAGTGTTATGACCTATAGTGAAAGTGTATTTAATGAAATAGTTAAAGCTGCACAAGATTCAAACCCCTATATTGAAACTACTGAGGGAACAGCTTTATTATTATACCCCGATTATTATACAGAATTCCAATATGATAAACCTACACTTTCTTTTGGCAATAACATATATCCTGTTGATTTTGTGCAGGTTTCAAACCCTTACAACTTTGGTACAGTTCTAACTGTTGTATTACATGATAATGATTATAACAAGTTGTATGAACAAGGATATATTACAAAGGGTGGTGAAGGACATAATGAATATTGGCCATTTGTAGGCATAAACTATAAAAACTCATTAACATCAAGAGCTTTAGCAAAAGACTTGACCAATTTAATGAAGGCTAGTGACAATGTAGGAATGCATAGAATTATGTATAACTCTTACATTGAAGGTATGGAGATATTTGGTCTGATATGCTTTATTGGCTACTTTATATGTGCAGTATTTATTTTAATGAGTGTTAGCTTGCTATACTTTAAGCAAGTGGCTATAGGAACTGAAGAAATTTCTCAGTATGAAAGATTAAGGAAGATAGGAATGGATAAAGAGCAGGAATCAAGAGTTGTAAGGAACAGAATTGCTCCAGTATTCTTTATACCATTGCTTATGGGGCTTATCCACTCTGTATTTGCAATGAAGGGAGCTGATTCAATGATATTCTCCAATATGATTATTACTGAGGGTTCTTCTTACTTGCAGGTACTAAAAACTTCAGCAGTAATGTATCTAATATATTCTGTAATTTATCTAGCTTTCTACTTTATAACCAAATACAAATATGTAAGAGTTGTTACAAATAAATAATAGCCTAATAAATTAATAATATAAGACACCTTTTAGTTTGTAAGCTAAAGGGTGGTTTTTTATATTAAATTTAGAAACGTGATATTAGTCACACTATATTTACGCTAAGTCGATGTATACTAGATTTACAGAAGTTAGAGGTGGCTAACATGATAAAAATACTAAGCACAACTCAAATCTATGATTTAATAACCAAGTATCCAGATGTAGAAGATATTATGGTTAAGCTTGGATTTAAGGACATTACAAAACCAGGAATGCTACAGAGCGTAGGGAAAGTAATGACTATTGAAAAGGGTGCAAAAATTAAAAGAATCCAATGGGAAATAATTGTTGAAATGTTTAAAGAACATGGATACTTAATAATAAAGGAGGATGAACAATGAGCGAATTTATAAACAATAGAGAATATAGGCAACAAAAGCTAAAAGAAATAATAATGAAGTTGCACGATGGAGCTACTGTAGCAGAAGTGCAGGAAGAGTTTAACAAGCTAACTACAGGAGTTACAGCAACAGAAATAACTGAAATGGAACAAGCACTAGTAGATGAAGGAATGCCTGTTGAAGATATACAGCGTTTGTGTGATGTTCATGCTTCAGTTTTCAAAGGAGCAATACAAGATATCCACAAGGATGAAGCTTATGTATCCTCAGCATTCGAAGAAGGACACCCATTGCATACGTTTAAGCTAGAGAACAGAGCATTAGAAAATCTGATGGATAATCAAATAGCTAGACTTCTAGATATATATGAAGAAGATAAAACAGAGAAGAGTAGGGAAGCTCTATTATCAGAAATAACTAAATTATCAACTATTGATAAGCACTATAAGAGAAAAGAGAATTTGATATTCCCATACATGGAAAGATATGCAATAACAGCGCCACCGCAAGTAATGTGGGGT
>Ga0209692_10005656_pt1 | contig 10608 bp, 10 predicted proteins | sample tdDd472_FD_187129 | JGI IMG/M metagenome (GOLD analysis project Ga0209692, IMG submission 187129) | Marine sediment microbial communities from the Atlantic coast under amendment with organic carbon and nitrate - tdDd47.2 (SPAdes)... | ecosystem: Environmental > Aquatic > Marine > Coastal >...
CTCAGTTTTTCCAACAAACTGCGGTCATGACGTGCAGTGATCACTTCATAGCAAGATTCAAGTTTTGTTTTAGCAATGAGCACTTGATTGCAAAATTGAGAGTGGTATTGCTCTTCCCTGTGTGTGGTATAATAATTAGAAGAGATAAGGATCATACCCAATGATAGCTTAAACTCCTGTAATGCATCCAATTCGTGATATTCGATGATCAGGTTTTCGGAGGTATTCTTGAAAAGGCCTACTGCGACCTGGCTGGCGGCGAATATCAGTAAGATAAAAAGCAGGACTACGATACCTGTTGTTGTCAATTTCCTGCCTATAGAGTGCTTCATATAGATGCTTAGATTATTAATTGGAGCTAAAGAGGGGAGCTCATTATTAGTGGGATAAAGTTAATAGAAAAAGATGAATCCTGATATTGTTCTATATCTATATATGTATAGGGTGTCACCTTTTCCCAGATGGATAATTTTCACAATAATTTTTTGAATTTGTTAAAATTTATTATATTTGCACTCCCTTTTGATAAGCGAAAATAGCTCAGTTGGTAGAGCACGACCTTGCCAAGGTCGGGGTCGCGGGTTCGAGTCCCGTTTTTCGCTCACTAAAATTCGGCATCCGATAGGTGCCGTTTTTTGTTCGCCCAGGTGGTGGAATTGGTAGACACGTTGGACTTAAAATCCAATGGCTGTAAAGCCGTGCGGGTTCAAGTCCCGCCCTGGGTACAGCGATTAAGCGCTAACCCTCTAATTATCAGTGTATAGTTAGAGGGTTTCTTTTTGTGTGCTGTTGTGAGTACTGCGGTTTAAGGTTTTATTTAGAGTGTAGAAATAATAACGAGTATGATAAATGCAATAATAATTACTGCCACTATCCCACACCCTAAGTTTAGTGTCTGAAGAAAACAACCCTCCTTCTCCTTAAACACTCTCGCACAGGTGGGGCATTCATACGCCTTAGTTGAAACCCTTGTCCCACAATCAGGACAACTTCTTAATGCCATAATACAATATCTTAGGTTCTTATTCAATACCAAATATAGTAATTCTTTATATATTTGAATACTAAGACCAATAATAAATTAACCCTATATATTATGAATTGGAAATGCGTTTGCTCAACTGAGAATGAAATTGGAGTTATCAAATGCCCCAACTGTAAAAGGGCCAGGCCCGAATACTTAAAAATCGATATAAATCCACCTGAGAGAATTGATACTACCAAAGAATCAGAGATGTTATTAGCCGTAGTCCTTGGCCTTATAGACGAGGTGGAAGAGGAGTTTGGTGAATTTATAAATGAGAAAGAAAAGGGAGATATTAATGAGGGCAGGGCTGATGCACTCAGAACAATACTACACGATAAGCTCAAGGGATGCGGTAGGATAATTAGTTTTTTAAGAGATAAGTTTCCCGATTTTGATTTTTCTGAAGATGATCAAGAGAGCAACTACGATACTATACAGTCAGCCATTGAATTATTAAAGGGGAGGTTGATTTATCATGCAAAGCTTTATAAGTCAGCTATAAATCCGCTTGTCAGGTCATATAAATTAAATCCAAACCAGTTTGCCCTATTTCTCTTGGCAAAGTGTGTGATTAACCTCCCGGTTGATAGCGGTGCAAGCATGCTCAAATCTTCCAAAAGTGATGTGGCATATCAAATCAAACATGATTTGGAATCAAAGCTGTTAAGGGGTGTTGTGGTAATGGACCACATATCTGCGTATGGTGTTGAGGCTGGTAGGCTGTTAATAGACCACTATAGTTTTATTATAGAGGGGGAATGATATTGTTTTAATTGCGCAGATTTATAAAATCGTTTTCTGAAAGTATTTTAATTGGGATGCCCCTTAATATTAAAACCTCTGCCTTACGATGCTTTGAGCTTTTTTGATAACCAGCAAGCTTATGATCCCCCTGGATGCCTACAACAAGAATGGTTGTCTTCTTTGTTACTGACTGCCCGACATCACAGCCAAGCTCTGCTGCCATTTTTGCGGCCTCCTGTCTACTCATTGATAATGCCCCGGTGAAGACTATTGTTTCACCATAAAGTTCTCCATCGGGATCACCACTTTGACCAATCACCTGGGCGGCGCTTACCCTCTGTTTAATAATCGTAATCCACTCTTCTATTTCAACCCCCTTAATGCGAGAAGCCTCAACGACAACTTTACCGGTGGCAATAGCATCCTGCAGGGCATTGTGATGATCAAACTCAATCCCAAGATGATCTGTGATATTGCCTAATCCATAGCCACTTTTAGAAAATTCATCCCAGGTTCTGCGTACTATTTTGGCCGAGTCAACCCAAATGGGAGTAAGATCATCTAATCCAATGCCAGAACAGGCCCTCGAAATGGCAACCCGATCAAAGGGTGTATGGTGTATGGTTACCCTGCCATTGATCCTTGAACCCAGCTCTTTATATATTTCTTTAAATGTTGGTGCGCCCTTCACATCCTTTTTTGTTATTCCGTGAATTTCAATATTAAAATCGTCAAAGTATGTTTTGGGATTGATTAGGGTCTCCCATCTGTCCACCACTTCGCCATTGTTAAATTCAGCAATTCCAATCTGACAAATGCTTGAGAAATCCGCGTTGGCAGTTTCCACATCAAGGGCAAGAAAATTCATATGATGTATGGTTTTATTCTTACCCAAATATATAAACCTTTTAGATATAATAAAAATAATTCAGAAAAAAGTGCGACATTTTCGCATTTTGGGTATTAATAGATATGGAGGTAACGAACCAACTCAAAATGATCACATAAAGGTAGAATTATAACTCCTAAGCAAAGGCCTATTAGTAGGAAGAAAGTATGCAAATGATGTTAGTTTAGACTTTGTAATATTGCGTAGATAAAAGAATAAAGAGATAGCCTTAACTGGTTTAAACTACATTGAAGACGCACACAAATTAAACCAATAACAGATATTCTCATTTCGTCTCATCCCCAATTTGTGTAACCGATTCATGGCTTGTGCTTGTAATTGATTCTGGTGTCTCAATTAATTTATTAGTTAATATTTCAGTTAAATATTTCATCGTTCTGTTTTTGATAGTATCATCAGTTATAGATTCGGCGACTTTTAAAGCAAGTGTGGTGTCTTGAACTGCAATCAATTTGTCGTGATAAATATTTAGTTGTTGGATTGTTTTGTTGTACATATAAAAAAAAACAGCACTTATAAATTCAATTATAATACCACTTGCTATTGTTAATTCGCCCGTTGAAATTAGACTATTACTTTTACCACTTATATTTGTAAAATAACTTATTACTATTCCAACCAAGAGAATAAGAAACCCAACTATTGCCCCAAGCCTCGTTAATTGATAACTTTTTGAGGTTTGTATATGAACGAGATGATAATAATCATCCATATATTTGAGATTAACATTAATTAGTTTAGTATAATAATTTTCTTTAGATGATTTTTCAAGGTCTTCGATAAGAGTGTTTATTCTATATGAGTCTATTGCTCTATGAACTTTTTGTTTATATCTTCTTGACTGTGATATGAAAATATAAAAATATGTGATATACCAAGATGCAGAAAAAGTTATTCCTGCCGCTATTAACCAGTCTTTTTCTAAATACTCACCCAAGTAATAACCAATAGCACCTATCGATATAATTACAAGAAATATATATTTCTGCTTATTTGATTTTGAACGGATGAAAATATTAACAACTTTTGTTTTGGGAAGCGTTTGAATTTCATTGATATCATTAATATCATATGAAAATTCTTGTCCTCCAAATTTATATGATAAATCGGGTCCTTCAATTTTTAGAATTTCATTATAACTAATGGTATGTTCTGCAATATCACTATAAATTTTAAATGTAAATTTTTCATCTATACACTCTGATAATATCTTCTGATTTGGTCTATTTCTAAAGTTTTTAAAGGTGTAAAGCATTTTTTGAATATTTTATGCAGAATGAGAAGTTATTATAATATTAAAAACCCCACTTTCCCGGTTCATACTGAGATTCAATTCGATTTTCCATTGAGTCGTTTAGTTCTGGATATAGCTGAAGCCGGAACAAATAAAATAAGAGTTAAAAGAATTTTATTACACATAGCTCCACTGTTTAAAGTTTAAGCTATTGATTAAGCAGAGCACAAGGAGGGTTCCCCGTTGGTGGTGTAAAGATACTAAATCACAGGGCCATAGTCAAGTATGTATACCATTCCCGCCAATTTCAAACGATATGCCCTTTATGGAGGTATCCCAATGATTAATTGAGAAAGGGGCTTAAATCACTGATTGTCATTGATACCCCCCTAGGGAATATTGCACGAATAAAGAGAAGTTACCATCGACGATTATATAAATAGAAACCTCTGAGGAAATACCCCCCTCCCCGTTATTGTCGTTATTATAACGAATAGCAAGTATTAATCTTTGCCTTTTAGGGGCTCAAAAAACCTATTATCTTCCAGAAGTTAATCGCATACTTTTACCGTACAGTAAAAAAAAGTATGAGCACCTTTATTTTGATTTTATTTTTTGCTGCGTTCCTATGGCAAAGTATAATAGCGTTCCAAGTAATGGGAAAAAGATCACCACTAAGACCCAAATAATTTTATTGGACCCGGTAAATTCATTCCTTAATATATCAATGAGGGCAATTATTGGTAATAATAAACCGACTAGTATTATCAGAATTATTAGTATTTGCCAACTTCCAGCTATTCCAAGTATTTGCATTTTAATTGAGTTTATGGGTTTTACAAATTAAATAGTGTTTAACTGGTTCATGTGCACAAATCATCATTCATCAAAAACCAAATCCTTACATTGCACTTGGCCGTTACCAACGAATAATATCGTGCAACTAAAATTGGTCCTTATTGTGGCCCCAAAACTGTTTTGGGAATCCACATAAGATTCAATACTGTACTTATTTGAACTCAAATATTTAACATGCTTTTCAGCTATACTCCACCCCGGAAATTCTGCCGTACTTGGAGACTTTAAATTCTTCTTAACAAATGATTCAGCCTCTATATATGCATCTTGACTACTATAATATTTAGTCTTATTGCTATCACTTGAATCACCTCCGCAATCTTTCAAAAACCCTATGATAAGAACAATTATTATAATAATAACCGCCCAACCCAAGGATGATATTTTCTTCCTTTTCTTTGGGAATACATATACTGGCTCCTCATCATCTTCTTGTTGGGTTAACACATACCCACAATGAGGACATGATGGGGCGGAATCACTTACTTGCTTTCCGCATTCGGGACAATCTATTAATGCCATAAATAATATGTTTAAGTGTTGTGAGGGTTGTCGTATTTAATCTTGCCAGCTGGTTAATTTTCCATTTTCATTACCAGTTATTTCTTGCATGCTAACATTGGTGCCAAGCACAAGTACTGTATCTGGCCAATACAAGACCGTATCGCAATCCTGTGTGCGGTTCTTCACCTTGATGCTATCAAGCTGGACATATTCCCCATTGTCCTCAGCTGTGTATGTTAACACCAGGTATGGATTTTGGGCCATTAGCGAATACGAAAATACCAGAAATAGGATTGTGAATGTAATCTTGGGTTTCATAGTATTCAGGATTGGGTTAATGGACTAAGATACGAATATTTGCTATCATGACATCCCCCTGTATTCTGCCCGATATACCATGTATGGCACCCAGGTACCTCCTGTAGGGAGAAAGTGCGTAAGATCTCAGAATGTATGGGCAATTAAGATACATCGCCTGCTATGAGGAGGATGATCTCACCAATCAAGACATCAGCACCCTGGCTGAATGTCTTTGTAAAGACCAGCTGTTGTTAAGGAGTTTCAAGATTTACTTTACAAGTAAGAAGGATTAATCCTTGATGCAACGGACGCTATGACCTTTGTGTTTAGATCTCTGGTAACGGCGAATACCATTATAAAAGTAGCTCAGATCACGGCCGCCCCTACAGACCTCGGGATAATAATATTCCGAAGTAGACGTCCACCAAAAACCGTAGTAGGTTTTGCCGGAGAATACACCATAAAAGTGGCCGCGGTAATAGCCGCCCGGAAGCGCCGAAAAACCAAACAAATCATTGCCATTCCATTTCGACCAACCATAGGTGGTTTTGAGGCGGTACCCCGCATCATAGCCTCGAAACCCAGTGCCATCCCATTCAGGATTTCCAACACCATAACAGCAGTCAACAGTACCTTCTAATACTTTCCAGTCAGTATCTGTAGGAACATGCCAGCCTGCCGGACAAATGCCTTGAGCCCCTTCCTGAGTTGTATATTGCATCATCTCATTCCATTGGTATAATCCTCCGTATAAATCGCAATTATTTTCATCATCATCATAACAGTATTTCTCAATAGTTCCATTATTTGTCTGGTCATTATTTAATGCAACGATACGAGTGCCGATATTTAAATTCTCCTTCATCCAGCACTGCTCTCCTATTTCAACTGTAGTATAAGTCTGACCACCATAATCAAAACTCGAAATTCCAAGACATGGTGGTGGGTTACAATAAAAATACATACCAAACTTGGGCCCTGGGAAAGAGGTTCCTTCACCCCAGGCATACTCAGGTTTTGTATCTTTAACCAAAGTTGCTGCTGCAATATAGATCCTATCTCCAATAACATATCCATTTATGGTAGTAAGATCAACCACCTGAGACCAGAGTGTTCCACATTGAAATGTTGCACCATAGGCATAAAGATTTGGCTTGGGATTGCCATTGTTACCCACTGGAAAATTGCTTGGGTCTGCTTGAACATCCAGGTTTGTTTCTTTCATGCAATAATTAAGATCAGTGATTTCATAAGTAATAGTAATTTCATCAAAATCATCATTGAGGGTAGATGTAACTGTCCCAACAACATCATAATTCTTTAAAATTAGATCGACAGTACAGGGGGCAATTATCTTCAATGAAGATTCTGACTCAGTTGTTACTTCAGGTATTGGTGTTTCATCCTGTAGTTGTTTTTCACATCCGACAAAAAGTCCAATTAATAAAATAAATACAATACTTTTTTTCATAGCTCTACTATTTAGGTTAACAGCCATTGATTAAGCAGAGCATAAGTAAGGAAGGAATCCCCCTTTGGTCCTATAAAGATACTAAATCACAGGACCATAATCAAGTACAGGTGACATCCCCTACATTCTGCACGATAAGACCTGTATGGCACCCAGCCCTCACCTGCAGGGAGAAAGTGCCTAATCAGGGCATACGTATATGCCAAAAAGGAGTCTCTTGGGACCTGCAGGAAAAGATGCTCATCCAAGCTTAATAAATTTTCAAGTATATTTATAATCCATTCATTCCCTTAATGTTTAAATTCCTCGACATATTATTTACTATTTTCCATTCCTTACTGATAATTTTAAATCTCTTTGGGTGGATATGGAAACCCACAAGAAAGATCAATATCATTGTGCTGACCCTGACAGGAGCATCATGGTTTTTGCTTGGGATTTTATATGGCTGGGGTTATTGTCCTTTGACTGACTGGCATTTCCAGATTCTTAAAAGGCTGGGGAATACCAATCTTCCAAATTCCTATATCAAGTACCTGGTGGATCGAATCACAGGATTTGATTTGAATACAGCGTTTGTAGATAGGATGACTTTAATCCTTTTCATACTTGCACTGGGATTTTCTGTTTATTTTAATTTCTTCAGAAAGACGAATAAGGGATCAGACAATAGGTAAATGCTGAAAAGGAGTCTCTTTGGTTCTGCAGGGAAACATGCCCCCCCTGGGAAGGTTTCAATACTGTAAAGGCAAAAAAGAAGGGATGAGTCCCCCTGTACATAAATATTACCTCTGGACCAGGAGCTTCTGCCTTATCCTGGTATTCTCGATGGTGACCTCAACGATGTACATACCTGGTTGCAGGTGTGAAATATCTATAGTTCCATTTGCTGGTCTTACTTGCATTATGCGTTGGCCTGTCAGTGTGTAGATGCTTACTTTATCAATAACGAAGCCCTCTACTGATATGTTTAGTTCCTGGTTGGCAGGGTTGGGATAAATGGATATAATATCTTCATCGATACTGATATCAATGTATCCGGCATGTGCTTCACATGAATCCTTCACTTCTTCAATGCTATTGCAACCTTCTGCATTATCATGGAGTTCGGCAAAACCCATGTTGTTGGATAGATAATCACAAACGAATTTTACTTCACAGGTCGATAATGAATAATTATCAGATATTCGCATATTGTTAAAAGTTCCGGGCTCAATATTATCCAAGCCTTCTAAACTGACTAATGATTGGCAATTACTAATTGCTATTTGACTTATGCCCCAGTATCCTTCCTCTATTGTAGTTAAATTATTCAATCCATTAAGATTGGCAAGAGCATTATTGTTGTGTATTCTGAGTGCTTCTTTAATAGAATGTAATCCCTCCAGACCTGTCAGGCTGGTTAAGGAGTTGTTATGATATATTTCAACTTCTCCTTCAATAGTCGTAATATTATCCAATCCTGTCAGGTTCATCAAATTATAATTGTAACTTATCCTTAATACACCATGAACTATCGTCAGATTACCTAATCCAAGCATGCTGGTCAGAGAGCTACTCCCGATTCTTAGACCTCCCCCGATGGATATCAAATTGCTAAGACTTGATATACTGGTCAGAGAATGGCCAAATATGCCAAGGTCTCCCCCGATGGATGTCACATTTTTCAGTCCTGTCAGGCTGGTTAATGAATCATTTTGGGAAACTATGAGGTCTCCACCGATAGTGGTCACATTTTCTAAACCTGTCAGACTAATTAGAGAATTGTTTGGGCTAATTAAAAGGTTTCCACCAATAGAACTCAAATTATTCAATCCTGTTAAGTTAATCAGGACATGGTTCCATCTTATCCAAAGGTCTCCCCCCACAGTAGTTAAACCTCCCAGCCCTGATAAACTTGTTAGGTTTTGGTTACCTATACCATAACCTGATGATAAAAATCCAATCCGTAGGTCTCCCCCAATAAATTCTACATTCTCCAAGCCATCTAAGCTGGTAAGTGAAAAGGTTCCACCAATATTAAGATCTCCCCCTATGTAGGTTAGTACATTTAACCCATTTAAACTGTATATGCTGCCTGTTGGATAATTACTAATCACCACATCCCCCTCTATCTCAGTACAACCGGGATAATTAATTTGGAAGCTGTCAATCTGGGCCTGGGTAGTGAGTTCTACGCCCTCTGGCAAACAGGATTGTGAATATCCTAGAATAACTAAGAGAACCAGGATAATGATTATTGATAGTTTTTGCATAGCTCTACTATTTAAGGTTAATAGCTTTTGATTAAGCAAAGTATCTGAAAGGTTCCCCGTTGGTTGTGTAAATATACTAAATCACAGGGCCATAATCAAGTACAGGCCAAGAAGCCTATACAGGTCATGCCTGTTTGAGGAGGAATATGGCTCTGCAGTCGTACGATATATCTTCTGGAGTACCAATAGTCATTAGGAGCTAAAAATGGCTGAAACATGTGGGTGTCAATAAAAGGAGTCTCTTCTGAGATGTATAGAAACATACCCCCCCGGGGGAAAGGTAACATCGGTATGCAGAAAAAGAGGTAATGGGTTGCCTCAGGCGTAAATGTTATTGGTCCTTGATGCAACGAACACTAAATCCTGGTGGTTTAAAATCTCTGAACCGCTGTACGCCGAGACTAAAATAACGGACATGACGAACATATGGTTGGGCTGCCGGGGTTGAAGTCCTCCAAGATGCATCTGTACCAACACCATAGTAAATATTAGAACCTTTAGATCCACCAGGAAGTCCTGAAAATCCAAACAGGTCAGTGCCATTACCATTTTCCCATCCTGTACTGGTCTTCAGGTTGATACCAGCGTCAGCCCCATTCCAACTATCATCATCCCATTCTGCATCACCAATTCCATACTGGCTATCTATAGCTCCCTCCAGCACCTTCCATTCCCCATCTGTTGGTAAATGCCATCCCTGCGGACATATGCCTTGCGTACCCCCGATTGAGGAATATTGCATCATCTCGTTCCACTGATAAAGACCTCCATATTTATCACAACTATCTTTATCATCATTATAGCAGTATCTCTCAATAATATCATTATCGGTCATATCCTCGTCCCCTGGAATCATTTCACCAACATTAAGATTTTCCTTTAACCAACATTGACTGAGAATCTGAACAGTATTGTAAATCCGTCCTTCATAAGTCACAGTTGGTGTACCAGGACAGGGGATGTCGAATGCGAACTGAAATGTTGATGTATCATCTATCATCGGTGTTTCAAGTATTCCTGATTCAAGAGTGTCTGCATATCCCACGTACAAAAGGATATCGCCATAGCTGAAAGTGAAGTTCTGAAGGAAATAGGATGACTTTAGTGAGTGACTGGCATCAACACTACCAATATATTCGAGTTTTACTGTGCTTGAATTTGAGCCATTGTTAAGAACCCGGATACTGCTCTTCATGCCTTGCATTGAAACAGTGAAAAATGTTATTCCGCTATTGCCAGGTACGTACCTAAACGAATGAAGACCTGAAGTAAGGAAATATTCAGAACTAAGCAGTATCCGTCCTG
>Ga0209692_10005658_pt1 | contig 10607 bp, 9 predicted proteins | sample tdDd472_FD_187129 | JGI IMG/M metagenome (GOLD analysis project Ga0209692, IMG submission 187129) | Marine sediment microbial communities from the Atlantic coast under amendment with organic carbon and nitrate - tdDd47.2 (SPAdes)... | ecosystem: Environmental > Aquatic > Marine > Coastal >...
TGAAGCTTCAGGTCGAATTGATCGGACCAGAACCAAGGCGCGGCATCGTAGGGTTTTTCCACGCCCGCGATCGTGGCGCCGGCGGTGCGGGCCTGATCGGTCGCGTTCTGAACCGATTCAAGGCGCAGCGGCCCGTCGTAGAAACGGCTTTGGAATTGGGCGCAATCGCCCGCCGCCAGGACATCGGAATCGCTGGTCTGGGCGAATTCATCGACAATGACGCCGTTGCCGCAGTCGATACCTGCATCGGCCGCGATCTCCTGGTTCGGTAGCACGCCGATCCCGACGATCACCATGTCCGCCGGCAGGGTTTCGCCTCCGCTCAAGACGACCCCGGTCACATGGCCGTTCTCGCCCGTCAGCCTTTCGACACCTGTGGACAGGCGCACATCGACGCCTTGGCTTCGATGGTGGTCGGCATAGTAGGTGCTGACCGTCACACCGACGCCGCGCGCCATCAAACGGTCGGCGAGTTCGACAACAGCAACTGCGCGACCCATGGTCTTCAAGGCGGCCGCCCCTTCCAGGCCGATGAACCCGCCGCCGATGACGACGACCGACTTCACCCGGTCAAGTTCGGCCAAAATGGCATCGATATCCGAGAGGGTCCGAATGTAATGCACACCGCCCATTTCCGAGCCGGGCACGGTCAAGGGCCGCACCCGCGTCCCGGTGGCGATCGCCAGTTTCCGGTATGGCAGGACAGAGCCGTCGTCGCAGGTGACCGTATGGGCAACGCGGTCGATTGCGGTGGCCTTGACGCCAAGCCGCATGCCGATCCCCTGCTCCTCGTAGAAGCCGGCGGGACGGAACAGCAGGGCCTCGCGCGGTTGTTTGCCCATCAGATAGGCTTTGGAGAGCGGCGGGCGCTGATACGGCAGTTCCCGCTCGTCGCTCAACACCGTGATCGGACCTTCGAAACCGGCGGCACGCGCGGCGATCGCCACCTGATGCCCGGCATGGGACCCGCCGATCACGACAAGGCCCGCTGAGTCCCCGGCGCTCATCAGATCTGTGTCTCCGGCAGTTCGACGACGATCCCGTCAAGGGAATCGCTCATCTCGATCTGGCAGCTCAGGCGGCTGTTGGGTTTCCGCTCGGCAGCCGTATCGTCCAACATCTCGTCTTCCAGGATCTGGACCTTGGGGAGCTTGTCGAGCCAGCCCTCGTCGACATAGACGTGGCAGGTGGCGCACATGCAGGACCCGCCGCATTCGGCTTCGATCCCGTCGACGCCGTTGGTCAACGCCCCCAACATCAGGCTGGTTCCGGCCCTGACTTCGACCGTCTCCTCGGAGCCGTCATGATGTCTGTAGGTAACCTTGGGCATCGTCTCAATTCCCCATTCCAGAATGCGTGGCAACGAAAGCGTGGTCCGGTTCGCTATCAAATCGCGGCGTGTAGGGCAATTGCTCCGTTGCCACAAAACGATGGCATCGCATCACGAGGGGTATCGAAGCGGTCAGTCCAGGCCGGTCAGAACCGCGTCGAACTGCTCCAGGCACCAGTCGACCTGGCCCCGGTCGATCACCAGCGGCGGGGCGATGCGGATGGAATGTTCGTGTGTGTCCTTGCAGAGAATTCCCTTCTGCTTCAGGGCCTCGCAATAACGCCGCGCGCCGCCGGCCTGGGGATCCAGTTCGACCGCGATCATCAATCCGCGCCCGCGCACTTCGCGAACCGCATTGGCGCGGATTCCCTCCAATCCTTCCTTCAAATAGGCGCCCTGTATGGCGGAGTTTTCGACCATCCCCTCCTCCACCAGGACCTTCAGCGCCGTTCGTGCGATGGCGCAGGCCAGCGGATTGCCCCCGAAGGTCGAGCCATGCTGCCCCGGCTGCAGAACGCCGAGAACATCACTGTTGGAAAGCACCGCGGACACCGGATAGAAGCCGCCGGAGAGCGCCTTGCCGACCAAGGTCACGTCGGCGACGATCCCCTCGTGCTCCTCGGCAAGCAGCTTTCCGGTGCGGCCCAGACCGGTTTGGATCTCGTCCAGGATCAGCGTCACGTTGCGCTCGGTGCAGAGGTCGCGAACCTGTTTCATATATCCGGCCGGCGGAATGATGACCCCCGCCTCGCCCTGGATCGGTTCGATCAGGAAAGCGACGGTATTGTCGGTGATCGCGGCCCTGAAGGCATCGATATCGCCGTATTTCGCGACCCGGAAGCCCGGCGCGAAGGGACCGAAGCCGCCGCGGGCCACGGGATCGGTCGAGAAGCCGACGACGCCGAGCGTGCGGCCGTGGAAATTGTCGGTGCAGACGATGATCTCCGCCTTGTCTTCCGGCACGCCCTTCACCTCGTAGCCCCACTTGCGGACCGCCTTGATGGCGCTCTCGACGGCTTCCGCCCCGGAATTCATCGGCAGGACCTTGTGGGAACCGGTCAGCGCGGCGATCTCTTCATAGAACGGCGCCAACTGGTCGTTCCGGAAGGCGCGCGAGGTCAACGTCAGCTTCCCGGCCTGTTCGATCATCGTTGCCAGGATTTTGGGATGGCAGTGCCCCTGATTGACGGCGGAATAGGCGGACAGGCAATCGAGATAGCGGTTGCCGTCGACATCCCACAGATAGACGCCCTCGCCCCGGCTCAGCACCACGTCGATCGGTTTGTAGTTATGCGCGCCGAGAAGCTTTTCGGTCCGGATCAGGTCGCCGGCGACGCCGGGTTGGTCGGTGGCTGCGGAAGACATCACAATCTCCTGTAAGAATGAAATCACCGTGAACGCGGAAATTACGCGTCGTAGGTCCAGTCCGGACCCTGCATGCGGTTTACCTCCTGCGGCGCGCGATCGATGATCTTCTTGCCGAACAGGCTGGTGACCAGGTCGACCAGCAGCAGGGAGGTCTTGCCGTGCTCGTCCAGGAACGGGTTCAGCTCGGCAAGGTCCATGGAGGTGACCAATTCGGAATCGCTCAACATCTCCATGATCAGATGCGCCTCGCGATAGGTCGCCCCGCCCGGCACCGTGGTGCCGACGGCCGGCGCGATGGAGGGGTCCAGGAAGTCGACATCCAGGCTGACATGCAGCATGGCGCCGCGCCGACGGACATCCTCCAGGATGCCGCCGACCAGATGCGACACGCCCTTCTCGTCGATCATCCGCATATCCATCACCGAAACGCCCCGGCGCGCCAGCAATTGCCGCTCGATCCGGTCGACGGAGCGTATGCCGAACAGATGGAAATCGGCGGGAACCACGCCGACGCGGTCCATGCCGTCGAACAGGAAATCCATTCCCGGCTCGCCGCACAGCCCCGCCACGGGCATGCCGTGGATATTGCCGCTCGGCGTCGATTCCGGCGTGTTGTAGTCGGAATGGGCGTCCAGCCAGAGGACGACGAGATCCCGTTCCCGGTCGCGCGCCCGGCGCGCCATCGCGTTGATCGTGCCCAGTGCCATGCTGTGATCGCCGCCCATGAAGATGGGGACCCGGCCGTCGCCGGAAATGTCATAGGCCTTCGCATCCGCCGCCTTGGACCATGCCGCCACTTCCGCGTTCCGGTCCTGCTGCTGCGCAATGCCGACATCGCCCGCATCCTCGACGCTGTGACCGAGTTCCCGCAGCGCCTCCGCCAGCCCCGCGGTCCGCAGCGCCGCCGGCCCCATGGCGCAGCCGCGCAACTGTGTGCCGGCCTGTATGGGAAGTCCCAGCAGAACGATCTCCGCCGCGCTTTGTTCCGGCGCGGATTGGCTTGGCCCGGTCATGACTTTTCCTTTCGGCAGTACTGATAACCTATTTGTACGACAGGCATGTGTCGGCATATAGTCGGATAATTGAGCATACTTTACGATAAACCTATCAATATGCTCAGCCATTATGAGCATTTTGACATGGACAATCTCGATACGGAGCTGATCTCACTGCTGCGCGCGGATGCCCGCAGCCCGGTTTCCAGCCTGGCGCAGCGGCTCAACGTCTCGCGCGCGACGGTGAAGGCGCGCATCGACCGGCTGGTGGAGACCGGCGTCATCCAGGGTTTCACGATCACGACCGGCACCGAAGCGCCAAGCGGCGTGCGATCGATCATGATGGTCGAGGTCGAAGGCAAGGCGGCGGATACGGTGCTGCGGCGCCTGCGCGGCATTCCAGAGGTCAGGACGATCTACGCCACGAACGGGCGGTGGGACATCGTGGCCGAGCTGGAAACCGCCAATTTGGCGGATTTCGACGAAGTGCTGCGGCGCATCCGCCTGATCGACGGCATATCGGCGACGGAGACCAGCATCCTGCTCGCCCCGCATAAGCGGACGTGATGCGTTGCATCGAAACAATCCGGTTGGGACGCGTCCGTCCCGGCGTTAATCTCGCCCCTAAACTCGTTCTAACATACCGAACAGGATTTGCCCCGTGACCATGCTGACGCGCCGCGGCTGGGTTCCCGCCGAAACCGAAGACTTCATCCAGACAATCGCCGCGGAAGCCGCGGCCCGCGGCCTCGACCAGCAGGAGGCGGAGATCGACCGCCTGATCGCCTGGAACCACGAGATTCACAACCGCGACTGCATCAACCTGAACCCGGCGACCAATGTCATGAACCCGAAGGCGGAAGCGGCGCTTGCCTCCGGCATCGGGTCGCGCCCCTCGCTCGGTTATCCCGGCGACAAATACGAGATGGGCCTGGAGGCGATCGAGCGGATCGAGGTCATCGCCGCGGAACTGGCCGCCGAGGTCTTCGACGCGAAATACGCCGAGATCCGCGTCGCCTCCGGCGCGCTGTCGAACCTCTACGCCTTCATGGCGACCTGCAAGCCGGGCGACAGCATCATCGCGCCCGCCCCGGCGATCGGCGGCCATGTCACCCATCACGAAGCGGGTGCCGCAGGCCTATACGGGCTGAAAATTCATCCCGCGCCGGTCGACCCGGCGCGCTACACGGTCGATGTCGACGCCCTGCGGACGCTGGCGCGGAAAGTGCGCCCGAAGCTGATCACCATCGGCGGCAGCCTGAACCTGCGGCCGCATCCGGTCGCCGAAATCCGCGCCATTTGCGACGAGGTCGGCGCCTATCTGCTGTTCGACGCCGCCCATCTCTGCGGCATGATCGCCGGCAGGACCTGGCCCAATCCGCTGACCGACGGCGCCCATATGATCACGATGAGCACGTATAAGAGCCTCGGCGGACCCGCGGGCGGCCTGATCGTCACCAGCGACGCGGGCCTTGCGGAACGGCTCGACAAGATCGCCTTCCCGGGACTGACGGCCAATTTCGACGCCGCGAAATCCGCCGCCCTGGCGCTGACCCTGCTGGACTGGAAGCATCATGGCGAAGCCTATGCCAAGGCGATGGTGGCGACGGCCGGCGCCCTCGCCGCGGCGCTGCAGAAACGCGGCGTCCCGGTTTTCGGCGCGGGCAACGAAGTGACGACATCGCACCAGTTCGCGATCGAAGCGGCGCGCTATGGCGGCGGGCAAGCGGCCGCGAAGACGCTGCGTCAGGCAAATATCCTGACCTGCGGCATCGGCCTGCCGATCGCCCCCGTTGCGGACGACATGAACGGGTTACGGCTCGGAACGCCGGAGATCGTGCGCTGGGGCATGACCGTCGCGGACATGGAGCCGCTGGCCGACCTGATCGTGCGCGGACTGGAAAATCCGCAAGCCGCCGCCGCGGACGCGACCGCCTTCCGGCATCGGTTCCAGGACCTGCATTACATTCGAAAATAGGCGGTTTTGCCGCGCCCGGCCTTTGCCGGCCGGAAGGAATCTGTATCCTGTCCGCACTGGCATAGCGGCGGACAGGCGGGATGAACCATCAGCAGGTCTTGAAATCGGCCCTTGCGGGCCTGCCGGCCGAAAAGGCCGGGTATTTCATCGAACTCGGCAGTTTCATCGACGAAACCGCCGTTTTCGACGAATACAAGCACTGGATGTTCCTGCTGCTCGCCAAGGGGTGCGAGGTGATACCGCCCGTGCTCGAGAAGAAGACGATGGCGGCGGAACTGTCGAAATTCGTCAAACTTCGGATCACCCGGATACAGCAGGCCGCCTATAGCCGGGAATACGTTCTTCAGCATGGCGCGCCGATCGCGGAACTCGCGACCGAATTCGCCGGCATGGTCTCGGTAACGGCGCTGGAAGCCTACAAGGAAGGCAAGCTGAAAAGCGACGAGCCGGAGGTCATCGTCTACCGCTGGCCGTTCAACGATGTCGACGCCTTCCCCTATGAAGACCTGGACGAGATGGAGGACGACTGAGCGCGCGCCTCGCTTCCGTCACTCCGCCAGCCCGACCATCCAATCATATCCCTGCGCCACCCATTCGCCGGGAATGCTGTGCCCGCCGGGATGCGTGCATAACTGCAATTCACGTCCCGACCCGCAGGCCGACCAGATGTCGCAATCGTATTTCGGCAGCGAGACCGATCCGTCCGGCTTGGCCGCGCAGCGGTCCAGATCCCGCAGGAAAGCCATCCCGTCGGTGATCGGCATGGAGTTGTAGACGCCGACCTCGCCGAAGGCGACGACCGTGTCGGACAGGCCGTGAATATGGCGCAGGTTGACCGGACCCGAAGGACAATCCGTCGGCGTCGAGTTCCAGAACCCGCCCGCGATCGGCAGATAGGCCGTGAACAGCTCGCCCGTATAGCAGGCCAGGTTCCACACCATGCTGGCCCCGCGGGAGAAACCGGCGGCGAGCGTCCGGGTCCTATCCACCGGCCAGCGCGCGGCGACATCCGCCATCACCATCCGGATATAGGCGGCCTCGTCCCGCCCGCCTTCCGCCCGTCCCGCCCCGATCTGCCGCCAATAGCCGATCCGGGCATAGGGCGCGACGAAAAGCGCGCCGCGTTCAAGCACCGGGTGCACCATCGACCGGTTGCGGAAAGTGCCTTCCGGCGACGCGTTCCAGCCATGGAAATAGACGACCACCGGCAGCGGCGACGAACCGTCCCAACCGGGCGGGGCCTCGGCCAGGTAATAGCCGCCGGGCACGGCGCATTTGCCGCCCGCGCCGCACGCCGCCCCGGCGCCGACGGCGTGGACCGGCACGGTACAGAAGAACATCATCACGAAGACAAGCGCGGCGCGCATATCGGCATCCTTCACGGCATCGAAAGAGGCATTGTCGCCCGGCGGGCCGATGACGGTGAAGTCAAAGCCCCGTGAGACGGCTAGAGCTGGATCACGCCCATGGTCACGGCGGCGAGGAAGATGTAGCGCCCGAATTTGGCGATGGTGACGAGGATGACGAAGACCGGCAGGGGTTCCCGCATCAGGCCCGCGACGATGGTCAGCGGATCGCCGATGAAGGGCGCCCAGCTCATCAAAAGCGACCATTTGCCGTATCGCTGATACCAGCGCTGCGCGCGGTCCAGCGCCTTGCCGCCGGCGGGAAACCAGGGTCGGTCGCGAAACCGTTCGATCCATCGGCCGAGGAACCAGTTCACCACGGCCCCCAGCGTGTTGCCGATCCCGGCGACGAGCACCAGCATCCACGGACTGAATTCCGCCGCCTGCATGCCGACGAAAACGATCTCGGACTGGATGGGCAGGATGGTCGCGGCCCCGAATGCGGAAAGGAACAGACCGCCATACGCCAACACTTCATTCATGACGCAGGCTTCTTGCTCCGTTCGCTGGGACTACCGGGGGCGCCGCAAGGTCGCCGTTGCCGGGCCGCTGGGGACGCTATCGCCCCCTCCCGAAAACCGCAAGGAAAGCCGCTTCCTAAAGCGGCAGCCCGACCCGGCGCAGAAGGGACTGAAAGCGCGGGTCGCCGCGGACGGTGTCGAACTCCCGCGCGACCTTCAGCCAGGCAAGCGACCTGGACCGCATCGCGTAGGCGGCCTCCAATTGCGCGAAAGCCTCATCGACCTCGCCCAAGCCGATATGGATGACCGCCCTGTTATAGGGGGAGACATAACCGGTTTCCGCCAACTCGCTGAGCCGCGCCAACATGCGCCGAGCGTCCGCCCCTCGACCGGCGAGAGCGTATGTATGGCCCAGATCGGCGATCGGCATCGCGTGGCCGCCGCCGGCCGCCACCGCCTTCTCGAAGGAGGCGATCGCGCGATCCAGATCGCCGAGCTGCCGGTAATACTGACCGTAACCCCACTGCACGCCCCAGAAGCCGGCATTCAGCTCACTGGTCCGTTCCAGGTGGTCCCGGGCATCGTTCAGGCGGCCGGCGCGCAGATATTGCCAGATCAGATTGGTGTTCAGCGGAAGCGACAGCGGATCCAGCCGCCGGGCTTCCTCCGCCTCGCGGACGGCGCCGGCCTGGTCGTCCATCGCCTCCAGGAAATAGCTGTAGAACAGATGCGCCTGCGCATAGCTGGGATTGATCTGAATCGACCGCCGGAACGCCTGTTCGGCCCCGGTCCAGTCCCAGTCGTATTTAAGGCGGATGATGCCCTGGAAGGCATGGGCCTCCGCCAAGCCGTCATCCAGCCGCATGGCTTCCGCGATGGCCTGTTTCGCCAAGGGCATCCCTTCCCTGGGATCGACCAGTTCGAAACCGTGCCCGCCCAGAATACAGTAACACGCCGCCATGCCCGAATAGGCTTCCGCGAAATCCGGGTCTTTGGCGATGGCGTCCTTGAAATAGGATATGCCTTTATGGAAACCGCTTTCCGTCACCATGTTCCGGAAATAGCGGCCTCTCAGATAGGCCTCCTGCGCCGCGGGGTCTGTATCGGCGCGGGGGGCGGCGCGCGGGGCCGGATCGCCGGCCGTCACCGTTTCGGAAAGAGAGGACACGATGCGGTTCGCGACATCGGCCTGCAGGGAGAGCAGTTCCATGACCGGGCGGTCGTAGCTTTCGGCCCAGACATACCGCCCCGTCGCCGCATCGATGAGTTTCGCGGAAATCCGCACAATGCCGCCGTCCCGCAGCACGGTCCCCTCGACGACATGGCTGACGCCCAATTGCCGCGCTACCTCCGACACGGTCAGACCGGTATTCTTGAACGGCCGGGAGGACGGATAGGCGATCACCCGCACCGCGCGAAGGCGCGCCAGGCTGGTAATCAGGGCATCGGTCAATCCGTCGCCGAGGAAGTCGTCCGCCTCCTCGCCCGAAATATTCCTCAAGGGAAGGACGGCGATGGTCGGCATGTCGACGACCGTCGGAGCACCGGCCTCCGCCGCGCTCAGGGCGGCTTGATCCTCCGCCGGCGTCCGCGCCGGATGCATCGCCCATATGCCGATGAATATCAGCGCGGCCAAACCGATCAGCGCCGCCGGAACGATCGGCCGCCGCGGCGCAGCGGGTCCGCCCCCGTCGGCGCCGGGGGCTTCCCCGCCGCCGTCCGAAGATGGGGATATCCCAGAAGACGGGGACGCCCCAGAAGGCGGGGCCATTGAAAAGGACGGGACATAGGTGCCCGCGGGCAGACTGATGACGACATCCGCCCCCGAAGACGCATTATATCGGTCGAGTTTGGTTCGAAGACGGCTGGCCTCCACCCTGACGAGGGAGTTGGTCTGCGGGTCGTAGGACGAATCGCGATCGAAGACTTCCACCGCGATTGCGAATTCCTTCAAACCGCCGTCCCGGCCCGCCAGGGTTTCTTCCACGATGTAACAAAGGAACCGCTGCATGCGCGGCGACCGCGCGAAGCCCCGGCTGCGCGCGACAGCCTCCAGCGCGTCTCTGACGGCGCCCGGTTCGATTTCGGGCGGCACATGCCTGCGGCAGTGACCGGCCTGCACCGGTATGAAGGCGCCGGCCGTTCCGGCGGGGTTCCTGTGATGCAAGATGCGTCCTTTCCCGGTGACAACGCGCGTAAGTAACGCCCCCTTCGCCCCGGACGGAAGTGACGCTTGTTCACATTTCGGATAGGGCGAAAGGCGCGGTTTCCCGCGATCCGCAGCCCGTTTCCGCGATGTTACTTACGGGAAGAAACTTAATTCCCGGGCGGAAAGGCACGAGTTTCCGACAACACCGTCGCGCTGCGGTCAGAACCCGAACGGAGCACCGCAAGACGCCGAAGAAGCAACCCGGCGCGGCAAAACCCAAACGGCCCCAGACACGGTGCGACCGTGGTTTGGCCGTGAAACCAAACAGGAGACTCTCAACAATGCTGCAAACCAACAAATCCGGGTTGCGCCGTACCCTGACCGGCGCGGCCGCCGCACTTGCCGGTTTCGCCGCTGTCGCCGCCTATGTGGCGCAGCCGGCATCGGCCCAAATGTCCCATTCCGAAGGGGCAAAATTCAATGCGGCCGGCGAGACCTCCATTCCGGAGAACTTCCGCGAATGGGTCTTCATCGGCGCGCCGCTGACCCCGAACGGCCTGAACGGCGGGGCCGCCGGCTTCCCGGAATTCCACCATGTCTACATCGAACCGGCCGCGTATGAAGAATACAAGAAGACCGGTCACTTCCCGGAAGGCACGACGATCGTCAAGGAACTGGTCCTGATGCATGAAGGCGAATACGAAGACGGGTCGCGCGACGAACCGTCGGGCCGCGGCTTCTTCGCGAAGAGCTTCCACGGCATCGACATGATGGTGAAGGATTCGAAGCGTTTCCCGGAAGGCAACGGTTGGGGCTTCTTCAACTTCGGCCACCACGCCCCGCCCTATGCGGCTTCCGCAGCGGCGGCGCCGGCCGAGAGCTGCTCCGGCTGCCATCAGGCGAATGCCACCAAGGACATG
>Ga0209692_10005660_pt1 | contig 10607 bp, 8 predicted proteins | sample tdDd472_FD_187129 | JGI IMG/M metagenome (GOLD analysis project Ga0209692, IMG submission 187129) | Marine sediment microbial communities from the Atlantic coast under amendment with organic carbon and nitrate - tdDd47.2 (SPAdes)... | ecosystem: Environmental > Aquatic > Marine > Coastal >...
CATAGATTGAAGCTCGATAAGTCCTTCCCGAACGACAGGGCGGCTCACTTCCAGCAGGGCAGCCAGATCTCTTTCTGAAGGCAATTTAATACCTATGGGGAAATATCCGGAAATAATGAGTTCTTCAAAACGCTGAACAAATCCGGATTTTCTGTTCTCATTGACTATTGGAAAAAGTTTCTCCATTTGTTACACCTCTGGTAATACCATACTGGTCTTACCAATCATATTACAACTGAAATTTCCAGAACACAAGATAATTCGGGAACCTGGTAAAACTTTTGATATTGGGAGTTGTGACATTCGATTTGAGTTTTAATTCAGGCAGGAGAGAATATTATCCGCTGATTTTATATTCCGCAATACCATTATTGAATTTGATCCATTTACAGGGAAGTGTAGGGCCCTCTTCAGAGTCGACAAGACATAAGTCTATCCATACCCTCTTGCCTTTTCTCTTTCGGATGTCTCTTAATCCTCGACTTGTCCATTCACCGATAATCCTCTCAATCTCAATAGAGTCCGATGCGCCGTAGCTGATAAGATTTTCGTCATAGAATTCAGCTGGAATCTCAGATTCCACAATCAATGCATCAGATCCTCCGGGATAAACCGGATCAATGATCACTCTGGGAATAATTACACTGTATGATTCTATCTTAATTGCCATTTGAACTCCTGCTCTTGATAATGGACATCATTTTATGTTTTATAACTGTTTTCAACAACCGCTTCAAAGCTTATGCGGTTATATCTATTGAAACCAACTATCTGGAAGAGTATGATAATTCTCATAATGATTAATAAATCACCTTTATACCAACAGTTAAACAAAGTCCTCAGAAAAAGGATCAGCGAAGAGAACTATACCGAAGGGGATAAATTCTTAACTGAAAGAGCTGTTTGTGAGATATATGAAGTAAGTCGGGCCACTGCAAATAAAGCTCTTTCCAGTCTTGTTGCCGAAGGGATACTGGAGTTTAAAAAAGGTGTCGGTACTTTTATCAAATTCAAAACCGGTGCAAAAGACAGAGTTTCCATGATTAAAAGCTTTGCAGAATATGCGGAAATGGCTGATAAATCTCCATCGATACAAGTATTAAAATCAGAAGCGCTGAATGTTAATGAAATCGACAAGAGCATAACAAATCTGTTGAAGATAACTTCCGATGAACAAGTATTCAGAATCGAAAGACTGAAACTGGCAGATGGAATAAAAATGGCAATTGAAGAAAGATATATAGTAGCACGATACTGCCCGGAACTCTTGAATCAATATCTGGAACAACCGTTTCATACTCTCTTCAAGGATAAATACAATTTGGCAATTACAGGACGGGACAAGCAGATTCATGCAGTCAATCTGACTAAAAAAGAAGCCGAATTATTGGGTGCGAAACCGGGAGCTGCAGCATTTTCCATTTCAACAATAGGATATGTAGAAAATAAGAATCCCTTATGCTATACAAAAACATATTATAAGCCAGATAGTTTTGAATTTATTTGCAAAACAGGCTCAACAGGGATAGAGCAGCAATTAACAAGTCGAATAATTTTCTCAGATAAGTGATGTTATACTTATACCTATGAAAAATAAAATAATCCTCTTATGTGTCTTTTTTGTATTGATAAACTCCCTTTCAGCCCTGGAAAATAGATCTGTAACTCTTGGGACTCATTTTCTGGCCGGCGGCCGTTATGATGATGTGAGAATGTGTATCGGTTCTCCTCCGGGAGTCAAGGGCGGACCCATTATGGATGTCTATCTCGATATCCGCTTCCCTGCCGGGGAGAATGGTTCTCTCGTTCTGAATATTCCCTTAATGAGACCGATTCTATTCGGAGCGGGATTTCAGATGATGCAGTTTGAACCGCAGATTACCTATGAGCATTATCTCGGAAGAAAGGATTCTCCTAAGATTGTACTGGGAGGTGGCCTGGGAATAATCTTGCACTACGGTCCCGATTATCTATCGGCAAAAGAGAGTCCCGGAACATCGTTCTTTGCCATGGGACCTTTATTTACAGCAAGTGCCGGAGTCAGGTTCAAAGGGAAAAGAGGATTCTGGATACCGGGAGTAAAAATATTCTACTCACCGCTGTTCTCCCCGGATTATTCAACAGGGCATGTTCTAGGAGGAGGGATTGAACTGCATTACGGGTTTTAAATAAGATCTAATTGCTTTAGGTCCCACTGTAAATCCATTTCAATAAATAAATCCCTTGCTTTTAATAGATAATCGTCTGAATCTGCCCTTTTGGAGGCTTTTAATCTTTTTCCAATCTCAAAATAAGTTCGGGACAATTCTAATTTAGCCCCGAGCTTCAGTCCCTCTTTTATTGATCTATCCCACCATAAATGTGCTTTCTTCTGCTTATTGTTCAACCAGTAAAAAGTTCCCAACAGTTTATAGATCTCCACTCGGTCACAGACTATTTTTTTTGTAATAGCCAGGGCTTCTTTAGAAGAATTATATGCTGATTTTCTACAATCTGAAATCTTCGATTTGTCATTTGTTTTAAGGCTATTTTCAAAAATTGTAATATTGTAAAGCAAATTCGCTGTATAAAAATCAGTCAGATGAAAGGGCAAAGAGATTTTTGACTTCAACTCCAATGATTTCTGTAGAGATATTGCTGCACCAGATAAATCATCCATTGATAACTGAACTCTGCTTTTATAGGCGTATGTAGAAAAAAGGTATAGATCATTTTTATATTTTAATAACATTACTATTAACTCAGAGATTTTTGATAATGCTTCTTCAGATTTCCTAAACTTCATCAAAATTTTGGCCATGCTAGAATCATTCATATAAACCAGATAGGCAATATCATAAAGTGCAACTACTTCAAATAGGTATTTCCTGGTTTTTATTGCTTCTGAAAAGTTACCTCTTTCACAAACAATGTAAGAATAGAGATTAATGTAATAACCAAAATAATTGAATTGACTTATTTTCAGGTAGGATTTTATGGACTCATCATCATAACCGACTTCGTCCCAGTTCCCCTCTAAATAGTTATGCATGCGCTCTGCAAATTCATAATAAATATAATAATTTACATTTTCCCTGTCTATTTTATCTTTTAAAAAATCCAGAACTTTCCGACTCAGTTTGAAGGAAATACCAAAATAAGAAAACATAACGCTTAGTATAGAAAGAAAAGCAGCACCCTTGTTAAACTTATATAGATTAAATTTTAATAACCAACTATACAAAATTAAGCCTACTTCAATCCCTCTATCTGGAATTGCAATCGCCATAAGATGTAATTTCTGGGCTAGAAAAAAAACTAAGTCATTATCATTATTAACGGCAATTTTCTTCCTACTTTGGAGTGGGAAATACAAGCTGGAAATAATGAAAATAAGCTTAAATAAAATGTTTATTTTTTTAATAATTGCATTTTTCGACATTTTGAAACCGTAATAATCAGTAACTCTGTCGAAATACTCAACTGACTCTATATTTCTGCCTTTATAGAATAATGCCAGAGCGATATTTCTATTCATCAAGGCAATTTTTTCAAGATCAGCTGTTTCTCCGGGCTTATTCTGATACAGTTTTAAGGCTTCTTGATAATACTGTAAAGCTTCTACTGATGCTGAAGATTTCATAGCTTCTTCCCCGGCTTTCAGCATATACTCTTCTGCCCTATCGAGGTCTTCACCATTACTGAAATGATATGCCAGCATACCATAAAATTCATGAAGCTTATTTGTAAATACCTTTTCAATTGAAATAGCAACTTTCAAATGGAGATCTTTTCGTTTCTGAAGTAATAAAGACTCATATATTGCCTCTTGAGCCAGAGCGTGTTTAAATAGATATTCAATTTCATCAAACCGCTTCCCCTCTCGAATAAGCTGAATCTCCTTCAAATAATTTATTATCTTATCAATATCATTTATAGAAAATGCTACCTCATTTAGAATTTTATAGAAAAAGTTCCGACCAATTACTGCTGCCATTTTGAGTAGTGATTTTGTTTCCTCATCTAATCGATCTATTCTTGATATTAATAATTCCTGAATAGTATAAGGAATTACAACAGAGTTTATTTTATCTGTAATTTGAAATTTTCCATCAATGAATTCAACAATCCCTTCATCTATAAATGAACGGATAACTTCTTCTATAAAAAATGGATTACCTTCCGAACGATTCTTGATTATTTCTCTCATAGAACTGGATAGTCCGGTAATTTTCAAAAGATTATAAATCAGTTTAGTACTGGAATTAGCATCGAGGGGGCTGAGTTTTATGTATGTGTGAAAATCAGAATAGTCTTCCTGTAGTTTTTTCTCGATTCTTGTACCGGTATTGTTATAATTAGGTCTGAAAAGATTGATAATCAGCAATCGATTATTTTCTGTTAATCTGAATAGAGATTCCAGCAGTTCAATAGTGCTCAAATCAGCCCAATGCATATCTTCGATTATTATGATGAGAGGATCCAATTCTGCTAACTTTGAGATAAGGATTTTCAGGCTCTTGAGAATTTGTTTTTCCAGTCCCTCTCCTTCGACTCTAGTTGCGATTTCTTTATTTGTTCCGGAAAGTTTCATTCCCATAAGTGTCGCAATAAATGGAAATATTTCCGTTGTATCATCAGGCAAAGCTTTTTTTATAGCTGACTCAAGCTTATTGGCAGCAACTATTGCTGAATCTTGTTCACTGATATTTGCATAAATCTTCAAAATATCAATTATGGGATGAAAACTCAAATTAGCACCAACTGATAAAGCCCGGCCTTCCAATAGCAAAACTTTACACATACTTCTCTCTTTTTTAAGTTCTGCAATTAATCGGGATTTACCGATACCTGCTTCTCCTACAATACTGACAATTCCTCCATCTCCATCAATTACTTTATGTACTTGAAGTTCGAGCTTATTAAATTCCTGGTCGCGGCCAATCATTTCCGATTGAATCATTCTTTCTGTATTCATTTCAAATTTAGTGTTTTGTTCTCTTATCGATAATAGTTCAAAGACATTTACCGGTTTTTCTTTGCCTTTAATTTTTACCGGTTTCAATTCACAATATTTAAAATCATTCATCGTTAACTTGTAAGTGGAATCACCTACGAGAATTTGTCCCGATTCAGATAAATCTTCCAATCTTGACGCCAGATTGACAGTATCCCCCATTACAGTAAATTCTTTATTTCCAGAAGAACCTACCGTACCTGCAAGAACAGGTCCTGAATTGATCCCTATATGAACATCCAATGGGTTTGACAAATCCATTTCACTATTAAATAACCTTATTTCATTTCTGATTTCAATAGCTGCATTTACTGCTTTCAATTGTGCATGTTCAATAGCTGTGGGAACTCCGAAAAGAATCATGGCACAATCGCCTATAAATTTGTCGATATGCCCTTCATGCCTTTCGGTTACTTTTCCTATTAAATCAAAACACTGGTTGATGAGAGAGGTTATCTCTTCGGGACTCATTTTTTCTGACATGGATGTGAAACCGGAAATATCCGCAAACATCACTGTTGCCTGACGAAGTTCAGATTCTTTATAGATCTGTTTCATCACAATGCACCTTATAGAGGAGGATTTTGTTATAATTATAGGGAATCAGAATGAAGCTGACAAATTAATCCGCTACGGCAGATAAAATGGTTTCACTGCTGAATAGTGCACGTCTTACTCTTTCTCAGGGATAGTGAATTTCTGACTGTCGAATCCATCACCGCCAAGCCAGAGATCAATCTTGATCCCGCTTCCTGTCCGTGTAACATCGGCATGTTTCAGTTGCCAGCCCAGAAGATTTAAACGAGATGATCCCAGAAGATCCTGGCCAGTCATAGCTCCGTAATAACCGGCCAATTCCGGTCTTTTCCGACTGTTGAGAGCTTTGGTCATTTTCTCAATTTCAGCATCACTGTGCTCATTATCATCGATAATGCAAAGATGGAGGCCATCTGTTTCCTGGTGAAGAGAAATAACCATTCTCATAGGATCCTCTTCGAGTATATAACTGGAAATCTCTCCGATCAGTTGCAGTACAAAATCTTTCCTTTTCATAACTAAAATTCCTCTTTATTGGTTCTGTACCACTGTATGACAGAAACAATCAGCGCCGCTGTCAGCCCACCGGCAAATCCATTGTTGTAGAGATTCATTCCGCCATGCCACGCTCCTGTCTGAAGGACCATATGCAGATGAATAAAACCGGCAAGTATACCGGGAAATATCCCGAATTCTCCCGCTAAAGGGGAAAGAGTTGTAGAAAAAATCGCCGCCAGAACAGGACCTGGAGAGTTGAGAGGATTCCCGGTAACCAGAGTTGCTGCAATGACTCCCGTCACAACAGGCCAGGAGTTCTTGATATGCGTTCCGAAAGCCCCGAATCCCATAATCGTCAATAAGCCACCGATAACCGGACCGTTGAATGGAGCATCGATGATATAAATATAAATTGAACCGAAGAGCCCGATTAATCCGGAATTGATAAGGGAACCGGCAAGAGAACCCAGATCTACAAAATCAGATGGAAGTCTGCCTGGTATGGTCAGAATCTCTTTTAAATCTTTGAAACTATGCTTTCCACCGCTGAATATTCCCGCAATAATTAATAATAGGGAAAAAACGGGAACAAAAGCAGTTAATACGATGGATGATCCGCTGTACCAGAACATATTAGTCGAATAAGTATGTCCAAGTCCCTTAATAAGAGCCGAGGCAAATAATCCGAAAAAACCACAAGTCAGTCCCATATTATAGAGATTGTATCCCTGATGCAGATGCAGCATGGAGAAAGCTATAGAAGGAAGGAAAAATCCTGTAGCAACACCACCGGCAAGGGCAACAAGTAATGCCGGTATCAGAGGCAGGCCCAACTCCCATGCAAGAGTACTGATCAGTGGTCCGAGAGCTGTTCCGAACAAGGCTATAATCAGGTAGTCTTTAAATTGCTTGTTCACAAGACGCGCAGAGAGATATACACCGAAAACTATGGGCAGAATATTTATAGGAGTTTTACCGAACAAACCGAATCCGGCCATTGTCAGTATGGCTGCATAAGTTGGTCCCGATAACTGAATACCTGCCATACGGATCAGAATAAGACCTGTAAAACCGACAAGAGAGGCATTTAAAAAAGCTCCGCCGACTCCGGAGATTTCGACAAAATCGTTAATCAGTCTTGCCGGATGTATCTGGAGCATTAAAAATCCCCTAAGAGATTCTTCAACTCCCGATTCTGCAAAACCGGCTAGAATCAATGACACTAAAAAAACAATTATAACTATAAGTAATGTATCCTTTTTATTCATATTGATATTAGTCACTCACCAGAATTTCTCTAATCTTTTTAGCCAGGCCGTTTGTAGAAAATGGTTTCTGGATAAAATTAGCTTCTGCATCTATTACATTATGCCGGGCGATAGCATTATCAGCATATCCGGACATAAACAAAACTTTCAGATCCTTAAAGAGCAACAGAGACTTCTCATAGAGTTCCTTTCCGTTTATCCCGGGCATAATTACATCTGTTAATAAGAGGTGAACAGGAGATGTGTAATCTAAAAGGATATCCAGGGCATCTGAACCATTATCCGCAGTCAGTACAGTATAACCAAGGCTGGTCAAAATGGTCTCAGTCAACTCCTTGACCTGTTCATTATCCTCAACGACAAGAATCGTCTCTGTTCCCCCAAAATCAGGACTGAGATTTTGCAGCTTTCGCTTTTCTTCTACAACCTGTTCTGAAATCGGCAGATAAACTTTGAAAGACGTACCGATTCCCGGTTCGCTATATACAAGAATGTCACCTTTATGCTGATTGACTATTCCATATACTGTAGCCAATCCCAATCCGATACCGAACTCTCCCTTGGTGGAAAAGAAAGGTTCAAAAATCTCTTTCTGAATCTCCTCATCAATACCATCGCCCGTATCACTGACTGAAAGAAGAGCATAAGTTCCCTTATGTATATTGTGATATTTATTTTCAGGAGTATTTTCCATCTCCACGACTGAAAGTTCAATTGTCAGAGTACCGCCATCGACCATGGCATCTTGCGCATTGACTGAAAGGTTCATAATAACCTGCTCAATCTGTCCGGGATCAGCCATAACAATTGGTTTTATCTCAGAATCACAAATTTCAATAATAATGTTTTCTCTGATAGTTCTTCGCAGCAGCTTTTCAAATGATCGGGTTACCAGATTCAGATTCAGCGGTTTGTATTCCAACTCCTGTTTCCGGCTGAATGCCAGAAGCTGTTGGACAAGATCCTTTGCTTTAGTTCCCGCGTGATGTATCTGACTGGCCTGTCTGCTTTTAGATTCGTCGTCTCTCAGGTTACTTATCAAAATTTCACTGTATCCCAGGATAGGAGTGAGAAGATTGTTCAGGTCATGGGCGACACCACCGGCGAGCCTTCCGATAGACTCGACTTTCCGGGTCTGTTGAAACTGATCTTCCAGTTTTGCCTTTTCTTTCAATCCCAGCCGCATGATCTCAAAATCCCGTGCAGTCTCGTCGAGTTCTCTATAATAGGTTTTTATTTTTACGGGAGATTCAAGATTTCCGGAGCCGACCTCTTTTGCAGCACTCTGCAGTTTACGAAGAGGTTGATTTATCGTGCGGGTAATCCATGAGGCGATCAGGATTGTAATAAATCCCAATGTAATCGATATGATTACTGAATAAGTTCTATTTCTTTTCAAAGATCCAATATAGTCATTCTCCGGAATATATATCCCCAGAAGCCATGGCCAGTACGATGCTTTGAAGGGGGTGAACATAGCATGATAAACCTCGTTGTTGTGATCGAAAGTTAAAAAGATTTCCCTGTTATCATCAAGTTCATAATTTAGACTGACCAATGTATTATAAGCAGCCTGACTGATTTCATCTTCAAGTTCTCCAATTGAAACCAAACTGACACTGTCACTCTGGCCAAGGCGATGAGTGATCTTAGTTTTATCGGGATATGCAAGAACCTGTCCTGCGCTATCCAGTATAAATGCTTTCCCGTTTTTACCTATACTCAATGTACTGATAAAATCGGATAATTCAGAGATTTCTATATCGACTCCGACCACACCATGCAGTGAGCCGTTCTCATTGAATACAGGACTGGCTGTCGTTATTCCGGGATTACGGGAAGTAAAAAAGACATAGGGATTAGTCCAGATCAGCCTTTTCTCTTTGATGGAATCAATAAACCAGGGCCGTTTTCTCGGATCATAGGTATCTTCAGGATCTTCATACTGTCTCTGTTGATTAAAAAACAGATCCATCTCTTTAAATGTAACTTTCCTGACATCATTCTCAAATGAAATAATTTTTGTGAGAAAACTCTCTGAATTTTTTCTGGAGACCATGACGAACTCGCCATCCACTGTCCCGTAATAAATATTGGAGAACTGTGAATTGATAAGCAGCTGTTCATAGAAATAACTTTCCATTTCACTTTTTTTACTGGATGTCACAATCTGATTCACAGCCAGGCCACTGGTCAGCAAAGCTGCATCACGGGCGGGATTGAGGTGATTCCTCGATTTATCAATAGTATAGGATGAGATATTCTGCATTATCTCTCTCGCATGCTCGGTGAATACTGATTTAGAGGAAAAAAATGTCGAGAGGTTGATAAATGTAATCATACCGACTACCAGCCCGGGCATACCGAGTATCAGAATCCATTTAATAGAGAGTTTTTTCATTCAGAACATTCCTCTTTTATGGATTGGTCTCTGTAGTGACCTCTTCTCTCAATCCATCGAGTCTTCCAATAATAGTATCGAGTTTTGAAGATATTTCACTTATTTTGGATTCCGTTTTGGTAACAGATTCCCTTAATGGTCCGATTTTCTCATTATTCCGCTCAACAATGGTTTCCCTGCGGGAAGTATCATATGTAAGGAATTCAACTTCATCCTTATCTTCTGCAGTCTGCGAAGTCAATTTGTCTTTTTCAGTTGTCAGTATCCAGATAACACTCATCAGTTCAGAACGACTGGATTCCAGGCGGTCTCTCGTCTCTTCATCTCGTGTTTCCCGATTCAGTTCATTGAGTTCCCTATTCGTTTCCTGTGCATAAGAGAGGTTTTCTTCAATTTTCTCCAACCTTGCTGTAGAGGTCTGAATACGGTTCTCCAAAAATGATTTGCGATCATTATTTGAAGCTATAATCATCTTATGATTTTCATTTCTCCTCTCGAGCCTTGCAATAGTTTCATTTGTCTCTTTTACATCGACATAATCAACTGAGTCCTGAGCAGATAGATAAGATATAGCTGATATCAATATCAATAAGATTAAATAGGATTTTAATTTCATAATTCCCTCCAGAGGATGTTCTGTTTTGTTGTTTTAAATTATAAGTAGTGGTGTATAAAATTACAACTGAAAAGAAAGACCGCCTCATAAGAGACGGCCTATGTAATTCAATTTAAGGTTGAAATCAGTTTGTAATAAGTTTTCCTGCAGCGTGCTGGGCAAGTGCGTAATAGTCTTTGAAGTCGGAGTTTGTAGCACCTGATACGGCATCAGCTACAGACCAGAGTTTCTGGCCATCAGCATTTTCTTCTTTTGCTCGAACCATATCTGATTCGTTGAACTGAACACCAT
>Ga0209692_10005661_pt1 | contig 10606 bp, 8 predicted proteins | sample tdDd472_FD_187129 | JGI IMG/M metagenome (GOLD analysis project Ga0209692, IMG submission 187129) | Marine sediment microbial communities from the Atlantic coast under amendment with organic carbon and nitrate - tdDd47.2 (SPAdes)... | ecosystem: Environmental > Aquatic > Marine > Coastal >...
CGATCAGTTCACAGACATGAAGCTGCCTGCTCCGGTTCGCATCTCCATGGCTTGCTGTCTGAACATGTGTGGCGCGGTTCACTGCTCCGATATCGCTATCCTCGGTATCCACCGCAAGCCGCCCCTCATTGACCATGAGCACCTGGACAACCTGTGCGAAATCCCGTTGGCCGTGTCCGCATGCCCGACCGGTGCTGTTCGCCCGTCCAAGGTTGAAATCGATGGTGAGACTTACAAGACCGTTGCAATTAAGGAAGAGCGCTGCATGTTCTGTGGTAACTGCTACACCATGTGCCCCTCCTTGCCTCTGTCTGACGGTGAAGGCGATGGTATCGCCCTCATGGTCGGTGGTAAGATCTCCAACCGCATGACCCACCCGGCCTTCTCCAAGGTCGTTGTACCCTTCATTCCGAACGAGCCGCCCCGCTGGCCCACGATGACCAAGGTCTTGAAAAAGATCCTGGACGTCTACGCTGCCGAGGCCAACAAGTACGAACGTCTGGGCGACTGGGCCAACCGTATTGGTTGGGAACGTTTCTTCGAAAAGTGTGATCTGGAATTCTCCTCTCACCTGATCGATGATTTCCGTGACCCGGCTTACTACACCTGGCGTCAGACCACTCAGTTCAAGTGGTAGAATAATAAAGCTTCGGGGTACGGCTATAAGTCGTACCCCGACTTTTTTAAATCGAAGGAGTCCATCATGGCACTCGATCCTGAAGCTGCAAAAGCTGAAATTCTCGCTTTCTGCGAAGCTAAGTCCAAGAACAAATCCAAGTTCTACTTCAATGACTTCACCAAACTTTTCCCGGAAGAGAAAAGCCGTGCAGTCAAGAAGATCCTGACCATGCTCATCCAGGAAGAAAAATTGGTGTTCTGGTCCTCCGGGTCCACCACCATGTACGGCATGGCTGGCGCTGGTAAACAGGCCGCCTCCGAGGGCGAAGGCTAGACCTTCTCCCAACCAGGTTATTAAGGCCTTGCCCGTCAGTAATGTCGGGCAAGGCTTTTCTCAGTTTTCAGACTGTTGAAAAAGGTCCGATTGCTGCGTTGCGGATAAAAGCACAAATCCTCACGTATAAGAATACGCTTCGGGCGTGCGCTTTCATCCGCGCCTTGCACTCGAACATTTTTGAACAGTCTGATTGTGTTTTAAACGTTCGTTAAATAGTCGGCTGGTTTGGTAAAAACTTGCAAAATTTCATTCCACGAATAGTCCTGGCCGGACTCTCCGGCGGTACCGGGAAGACCATAGTCTCCCTGGCCCTGGCGCGTGCTTTCAGCCGTGCCGGGAAAAAAGTGGCCCCGTTCAAGAAGGGCCCTGACTATATTGATGCTCAGTGGCTTGGTCTGGCAGCTGGACGGCCGTGTTCCAACCTCGATCCATTTTTTCATACCGAAGACTCCATACGGTCTATTTTTTGGCATAAATCCAAAGGGTTGGGCCTGAGTCTGATCGAGGGTAACCGAGGCCTTTTCGACGGTAAGGACGAGCATGGCTCCTGCTCCACGGCGGAACTGGCCCGCATGATTGACGCTCCGGTGATCCTCGCCATTGATTGCACCAAGATGACACGGACCGTGGCTGCCATCGTCCAGGGCTGCACCATGTTCGAGCCAGGCCTGAACCTGGCGGGCGTGGTGCTCAATCGTACTGCTGGTGAAAGACACCGCTCTATACTCAGAAAGAGTATCGAAACCCATACGGATATTCCGGTGCTTGGCATGTTGCCAAAAATTTCTCAGAATCCCATCCCGGAGCGGCACATGGGACTGGTGTCCGACCAGGAATATGACGGATCGGACTATGGCAACGAACAGAGGGCTCTTGATTCTCTGGCAGACATGGCCTCCGAATGGTTGGACATGGACGCAATTCTGTCCATTGCTGATTCTGCGCCTGATTTTGGGCCAACTCCCGGCCCATTGTTCCCGGACGAACCTGCAGGAAAGAAAGCCCGTATCGGGTATGTCCACGATGCTGCCCTTTGGTTTTATTACCCTGAAAATCTTGAAGCTCTTGAACATGCCGGCGCCGAACTGGTTCGCTTAAGCATTTTGTCCGATGATCCGTGGCCTGAGATCGATGGCTTATATCTGGGCGGAGGCTTTCCTGAGGTCTTCGCTGAACGAATTGCCAGCAATCGCGGAGTCCTCGACCATATCCTGCGGTTATCGAAATCAGGTATGCCAATCTATGCCGAGTGTGGTGGCTTCATGGTTCTCTGCGATTCGCTGGAGTTTGAAGGTATCACCCATTCCATGGCTGGAGTTTTTCCGATTGGGACTACTTTTTGCCCAAAGCCGCAGGGCCTAGGATATACCGAGGCCGAGGTCATTCTTGAAAATCCGTTTTTCACCAAGGGCCAGATTGTTCAGGGACATGAATTTCATTATTCGGTCTGCCTCGCAGACGGTGGCGATGGGTTGCGTTATGCAATGAAGATGCTGCGAGGCAAAGGTGGCGGAATCGGGCATGATGGTTTTCTTTATGAAAAGACCATTGCAGGGTATAACCACATTCACGCCCTCGCAGTGCCGGATTGGGCTAAAAAATTTGTTTCTGCCGCCGCAAAATGAGTTTGTCAAATTAGTGAGTTAAAACTCCATGAGTGATCGATAACAAAGAGTATTACATGATAGATATGAAGCAATTATACATTCGAAGCATGAAAGGTGTGGGCGAGTCCCCATCCTGGTCCAGTGATTGGCGATGGGCAGCAATTTACAGTGTTTGTATCTATGCGATTGTTCTCGCATTCCGTCTCAGTTTCGCAGGAAGGTGGGATCACCCGGAACTGTGGGTCAATGGCGAACGTCTTCTGGCGACACACGATGCATATTTCTGGTTGGCGAAGGCTAAGGGGCTAGGTACGCTTGATGGTTTCCCCCTGGCTGAAGCGACGAGTCTTTTTCATAGGCTTACGGGACTCAATTGGGGGACAATTGGTTTTTGGGCTCCAGCATTTATGTCCGCTTTCGTGGGTATAGTTTGTTTTTTGTGGGGATGGTTAATAGCAGGACGCAATGCCGGAGTTTTTGCTGGATTGGTCGGCTCGTTGACACCAGGTTTTTATTACCGGTCTCGGCTTGGATATTTTGATACGGACATGTTTACCCTGTTGATGCCGATGTTGGTGGCTTGGATGTTAGCTTACTGGGCTTCGAAGAGTATTAAACGAGGCTGGTTCGTTGCTGCTGAGGAAGAAACCGAAAAGGTTTGTTCGATAGGTGAGACGCTTTGGATGTCGTTTGCTTTTGGCCTCGCTACACGGTTTGCGGGCATTTGGCACCAAGATATTATAAATGTCAGTATACTGTATTTTTTCATGACAGCCGCAGTGATTCTACTCAACGGTAAATCTGGCAAAAAGGTTTGGGCGTTCTATGGGTTGGTCATCTTCTTGTTGGCTGCATTCCCTGGAGATGCATTCGGGCAGATGATGATTTGGCCTTTTACTGGGAATGCATCATTGTACATGAGTATTATTATATCTGCTTCGCTTGCCCTTTTGTTTAATCAGCTGGCTAAACGTAGCTCCTTGGTTTTAAGTAATGCTTGGGTGTGTGCTGGTGTTTTCCTGGCTGTCGTTTTGGCGACAGGGATAGCACAAGCTCCGGTTTACGGAGTAATGATGAAGCTGGCTGGCTATTTTTACCCTGCAGGGGAACTGGCTCCTCAAGGAAATGCTGCAATTGTTGGCCCAATATTCCCCTCGATAATGCAAAGCATCATTGAAGCGAAGCTGGTTCCAATGTCTCAAATTCTTGCACGGGGCGTGTTTGCTCCATGGCTTGGCTGGTTGGCTTTACTGAGTTCTGCTGTTGTCGTTTTTCTTCGGCCTGCAGCAGTTTTTCTGCTTCCTCTGATTGTACTGCAACTTGCCAGTGTAAAACTTGGGATCAGATTTAGCATGTTTGGCGGGGCGGCACTTTTTGTGTGTCTCGGCGTCAGCCTTTATTGGTTGGTGGACGTTGTTGCTCGTCGATATGCTAAAAGGCAGTCTATCGGATTGTGCGCACAGGCAGTTTTAGGAATCTGCTTCATGATCTTTGCCTTTTCCAAGTATTCCGAACTGCCGTTGACTCCGACCGTGACAAAATCACATGCAGAAGGATTGATAGAGCTTGGGAAAAATGCACCTCGTAACGGTATGGTGTGGAGTTGGTGGGATTGGGGTTATGCAACTCAGTATTATGCTGGCATGGCGACAGTTGTCGATGGTGGTAAGCATGCTGGACGTGATGTATTCCCCGTCGCTTTTGTCATGAGTACTGATTCCGCTCGAAAAGCTAACCGGATGATTGAGTTTAGTTCTCAGTATCCGGTAGGGTCTGGCCAGATTAGATTATCCCCTGCGAAGGCCTGGGACAATATCTCTCGAGACAAAATTCTTGAGACCATCGATGAGCAGCTAGCCCAGGCTGACTATCCTGTTAAGGCCCCACAATATTTTGTCGTTACCTGGAAAGACCTCACCATCTCTAAATGGATAACTTATTATGGCAACTGGAATCTCGAAACAGGTGAACCAAAAGAAAGCACAACCCGGTTCTATGTCCCCGGAGAGCTTGGGATCAATTTTCAGCGCGGAGCTGTTCAGAACAGGGCCGGGCAGGGCGGATTGGTCAGTGATATCGATGTTCTCGACTGGAACGAAGTCGAGAATACCCATTATGGGTTGAACACCATTTCAATGAAGCTTGTACCGAAAACACCTTACTTGATTATTAACAAGGTTACACGCCAAAGCCTTCTCGTTGAAAAAACAGCCTATGACAGCGTGATGTTCAGGTTGTTGTTAGGTGATCCCGATGACCCGGAGATCAGCAAATATTTCAAATTGGTTGTCGACAAGCTTCCCTTCGCGCGAATTTACGAAGTCGTGCAAAATTAACAGAGATCAAACAAGCGAGATTGATATGAGTATTCCATTCATAGATTTGAAAGCGCAATATAAAGAAGTTGAAACCGCTGTAAAAAAAGGCATTGATGGTGTCCTTGAGCACGGAGCATACGTCATGGGGCCGGAGATAGCTGATCTGGAAGAGCGTCTCTCCAGCTTTTCGGCCGTCCGGCATGCCGTGGGGTGTGCTTCGGGAACCGATGCCCTGATCATGGCTCTGATGGCATTTGAAGTTGGTCCAGGCGATGCTGTTTTCACCACGCCGTTCACTTTCATGGCCACTGCCGAGGCGATTGCACTCTTGGGAGCTACGCCGGTCTTTGTTGACATCGATCCGGTTACTTTCAATATCGACCCCGACGACCTTAAGCGCAAAATCGCTGACGTTAAGGACAGCCGTGCCGATCTGACTCCCAAAGGTGTCATCTCCGTTGATCTCTTCGGGCAGCCAGCCGATTATGACCGCATTGAGCCTCTTGCTCACAATAACGGGTTGTTCCTGATTGTTGATGCGGCCCAGTCTTTCGGTGCGACATACAAGGGCAAACCCGTGTGTTCACTCGGAGATGTTGCCTGTACTTCGTTCTTTCCGGCCAAGCCTCTTGGTTGTTATGGCGATGGTGGGATGGTCTTCGCTCATAACGATGCCTTGCACAAATTGCTGGTTTCCATTCGCGTTCACGGAATGGGTGAGGACAAGTATGAAAACGTTCGTTTGGGCATCAACGGTCGCCTGGATTCCATGCAAGCCGCAGTGTTGCTCGCAAAATTCGAAATATTCCCTGACGAGATCGTGAAACGTCAGCAGGCGGCCGATCGTTACAATGAACTATTGTCGGGCATTGATGGCCTGACCACGCCGACTCTTGCTGAAGGATGTACTTCGGCCTGGGCGCAGTATTCCATTCTGGCACGCGACACCGAACATCGTACCGAACTCATGGGCAAGCTTTCCGCTGCCAACATCCCTGCGGTTATTTACTATCCTAAGCCTCTTCATCTTCAGAAGGCATACGCCAACCTTGAGCACTCCGAAGGCGATTTCCCCGTCAGCGAGAATATCGCCGGACGTGTTTTCAGCCTGCCTATGCATCCGTATTTGGCTGCCGAAGATCAGGAGACCATTGCCAAGGTGTTGAAGGGGTAGGGCGGGAGCAGATTATGGCAGATGGACGATGGGGAACCATGCTCAGGATTTTGAAGCCGATTGCCGCTGGGCTGGCATTGGCTTATCTGGCGACTGCCTTTGTGGACAAACCTGCGCCGGTCCATTTTCAGCCAGATAATCCCTACGCTTCCAAGCAGGCTGAAATAGTCGGTCTTCAGGCCGAGATTGTCATGGAGAAGAACATCATGAAACTGGGTTCGCCTCTTTCAGTTCAGCCCGATGAAGTCGTCATAAATAATGATGCCGGGGAGCTTTCTGGACCGAAGGATGAAATGGAGATTGGCGGAACTCCTGTCATCCAGGATTCTGCCGCAGACAATGCCACCCCTTCTATTAAAGGCGAGGTCGAGGAAATCCCGGAATCTTAGCGGGCAATACCGTCAAGGAATGCTTCCAGTCCTTTGATTGTCTCCATATCCCCGAAGATCTGCGACCTGTTTTCAACGGTCTTGTCTCGGAGTTCCTGCCTGAATTGATTGTCTTTGCCCATGCGAATCGCCAGGGCGACATATTCTTCGAATGACGTTGCGATCGCTTCGTCGTGTCCCATCATCTTTATCGCTGCATATGCATGGCGGCCACGCATGTGACTTCGGGGCCAGGTGATGGCCGGGAGTCCTGCATTGGTTGCTTCCATTACCGTGTTGAACCCGGACCATTCTATGCTGTCCAGAAATACGTCGCACAGGCAGTTGAGGGCGTGGTACTCATCCGGCCCCTGATAGGGAAGCATGGTTACGTAGTCGGTTGCCTTGAGCCCGCACTCGTCAAAAGCACGTGTGATTCGGGCTGCAAATTCTTCATTTAATCTGTCGGCTGTTGCACTCAGCAAGAATACGAATCTGCTTCCTGGAATTTTCTTGGCGATCAGCGGGTAAAGCTGGTCATGTTTGGGCAGGTATTTGTAGAGAGATTGCGGGCAGAAGTAGAGCAGTGCGTCGTCGGGCAGGCCGAAATGGTCTCGGCAAAACTTCGGCTCTCCCTTGCGAAGCGGTTCATAATGAACGGAGAGATTGGGGAGGCGGACAAGTTTTTCAGTGTACGCCAGGTCGCCTCCTTCCGGTTCCATGAGATCGCTGCTCAGGAAATAATCCATGGTAGGCAGACCCGTGGTCATCGGGTGTCCTAGCGATACACATTGTGTCGGGGCGAGGCGGAGCCCTGCCAGTTTGGCGCAGGTCGGGTCCATGCCAATATCGGGGTATATGAGTATTTCCAGGTCGTCCTTCAGAATGGAGTGGCACAACTTCTCGAAGTGATACGGCTCATGGGTGAAAGTGTCGAAGAGGCTTCGTGCTTCTGTCGTGCAATGGTCGTCTTTGACGCCGGTGTAGTAACCATGAACCTCGAAACGATCCCGGTCGAGGTGCCGTGCCCAGCCTCGTGTGGGGATTTTCCAGACCGAATGTTCATGTGTGAAACCTGTTGCAATGCCGATCCTGATTTTGCCAGTCTTGGGTTTTGTGAAAGATGGTGATGCGAACTGCGGATAGGCCGCCGTCATGATCCGGTTTACCAGAGTGCCGTATAGTGCCTGGAGTTCTCGATCATTTTTCCCCTGGTAGGTGAGATAGAAAGGCTGGTTGGCACCGACCATCGTTGCCGCTTCCCGGATTTGATCAGATGTGTCGAGTGCAAGAAAGCTGTCTAGCTCGTGCAGGGAGTGGGCATATTGGTCTCTGGCTGTTTCGACTTGCTGGCTCGTATCATACGACATCTCCAGATGGGCGAAGCAGCCTCCCCAACGTGGAGCTACTGCCGACGGGGCGACTTCTTGCGCACGTACAAAGCTCTGTCTTGCTCGTTTCATGTCACCGCGCATCTGCCATGCGTTGCCGAGATTGTAGAGGATGTCTGAAGAATCCGGAGTCAACTGCAAGGCCTGCTCAAGATAGAGCACTGCCTCTTGTGGTCTGCCTGAGTTTTTTAGTGCCACGCCGAGGTTGCTGAGTGTGTCTGGAGATTCAGGGGCGAGAGTCAGGGATTTTTGGAAAAAGTTAATGGCTTTGTCGATGTGCCCTTGGGCCAAATGGATATTACCCAGCCCGCTCAAGGCTTCTGCAGATTGCGGGGACGATTTCAAGGCCGCGAGATGGGCTTTCTCCGCTTCTTCGATTTCCCCCAACTCCAGGCTGACAGCTCCCAACCCGTTGAGCGCATCGGCGTCACCGGGCAACAACCGGACTGCGTCGGCAAAGGCTGCTTTGGCTTCGCTGGTCTTCCCTAGCTGCTGTAAGGCAAGCCCCAAGTATAGATTGCCATCCCCGTTGTTCGGATCGGCTGCCAGAGAATCACGATACATGGCAACAGCATCGGGGAGTTCGCCATTCTGATGATGTTGGACGGCGTGGAGAAAGAGAGTGTGGGCATCCATGAAGATCAACCTACCCCATACTCCGGCTTGGGGTAAACCCTCATATTTGCCAGCAGGCTCAGCCTTTGCTACACGAGGGAACCAAAACGATACCAAGCCGATGATTAGTTCGGCACATAAGGAGTAAATTATGATTAAAATGGAAACCAGCATGGGTGACATTGTCATCGAGCTCGATCACGAGAATGCCCCCAAGTCCGCAGCCAACTTTGAGCAGTACGTTGAAGACGGCTTCTACGACGGCCTGATTTTTCACCGTGTTATCGGTAACTTCATGGTCCAGGGCGGCGGCATGGACGAGAACATGAACGAAAAAGCTACCCGCGAGTCCATCGAGAACGAGGCTAACAACGGCGTGAAAAACGACTGTTACACCCTGGCCATGGCCCGCACCCAGGACCCTCATTCCGCATCTTCCCAGTTTTTCATCAACGTGAAGGACAACGGCTTCCTGAACTTCTCCAGCGAAACTCCCCAGGGTTGGGGCTACGCAGTCTTCGGCAAGGTCGTTGAAGGCACCGACATCGTGGACGAGATGAAGGCCGTCGAGACTGGTCGCAGCGGCTTCCACGACGACGTCCCGGTCGAGCCTATCTTCATTACCAAGGCTACTGTGATCGAAGACTAAATCAGATCTGAATAATCAAAATGGCCCGGGCATGTAGCGCATGCTCGGGCTTTTTTGTTGGATATTCAGCAATCAACGCTGACAGGATATCAGTAAAACCGCGGCTATGTCGTTTTGGAGTTCTTCAGCTTCTTGAAGAGATCAAGGGATGAGTCCGAAAGCTGGCTGATGAAGCATAATCCTATTAGTGTAGGAATAAGCATCTGCAAAAGGTGCAGTACGATAGCGATAGCGAGTCCTTCTTCCTTGGGAACTCCATAGAGTAGGAGTGCTCCCACGACAAATGATTCATATACTCCTATTCCTGCGGGGGCAGACGGGATGGTGAGTCCCACAATGCTCGCAACAAACACGATTAATATTTCACCGCTATTCAGTTCCAGATTAGTGCCAAAACTGATTACAAGAAAGAAGCTAATGTAACCCAGTGTCCACAATATCAGGGTATATGTGGACAGGGGGGCCATATCTTTAAAGCGCAATTTTTCGGTCAAAACAAGTGCTAGATCCCTGCAGAAAGTTTTCACATCTTCCCATGGTAAATATGACGTCAGGCGCTTAACCAGCTGAGGCCACAATACTAAGAGAAACAGAATTGTCCATATGATGATTACAACAGCTAATAGCGGCAGAAGGGCTAGTTGTGAGTTTAGTTGAATTGTTGCAAACAGCCCTAAAACAAGCAGGGCGTTGATGTCGGCAAAGCGTTCCCAGAAGACGATTCCCAGAGCTTGCTTGAAAGACAGCGTTGCGTTCCTGCTGATAATGATTGTTTTGGCTCCTTCCCCTAACCTAGCTGGAAGAAGTGTGTTTGCGGCAATGCATATGAACGAGGCGTGCATGCATTTGGTGTAGCTAAGCTTGCCTGACGATAATGACCTAATTCGAGCAATCATTGGTATGTATGCAGTAAGGACAAGAATCTGCGACAGAAAGAGAGGCCAGAGGTGGAGTGTGCGGAACGATTCTGCGAGGGATTTGAAGTTTATATCCCACAAAACATAGGCTATGCAGAGTGCGCTGATGATGTATGGAGTGATTCGTTTGGTGAGACTGCGCATTTCAACCAATGTGTTTGTGGAGTGATACCTGCTAGGTAAAAAAAAGCCGGACTTCTGAGAAGTCCGGCTTTTTCTTACTCTGTAACTGGCTGGTTTGTCTACCCGCCCAGGTACGCCTTTTTGACTTCCGGGTCTTCCATCAGCTTATCGCTGGGACCTTCGGCCACGATTTCACCGGTGTCGATGACGTAGCCACGGTGGGCGAACTTGAGGGCCAGGTTGGCGTTCTGTTCGATCAGGAGGATGGTCATGCCTTCCTCGTTGAGTTCCTTCAGGGCGCGGAACATATCGTACATCAGGAGCGGGGCGAGACCCATGGAGGGTTCGTCGAGCATGATGAACTTGCAGGCGGACATGAGTGCGCGGCCTACGGCCAGCATCTGCTGCTCGCCGCCGGACAGGGACTCGGAGCGCTGCTTCTTGCGTTCGTCCAGGCGGGGGAAGAGTTCATACACGCGCTTGTAGTCG
>Ga0209692_10005662_pt1 | contig 10605 bp, 8 predicted proteins | sample tdDd472_FD_187129 | JGI IMG/M metagenome (GOLD analysis project Ga0209692, IMG submission 187129) | Marine sediment microbial communities from the Atlantic coast under amendment with organic carbon and nitrate - tdDd47.2 (SPAdes)... | ecosystem: Environmental > Aquatic > Marine > Coastal >...
GGAAAGGAATCGAAATGCCCTCGGCGTCGAAGGCCTTTTTCACCCGCTCCTGCATATCCCAGTAGAACGGCCACAGATCGGCGCCCTTGGTCCAGGCGCGCACCGTCAGGTCTACCGAGCTTTCGCCGAGGGCGCCAACAACGATCAGCGGCGCCGGGTCTTTCAGGGCGCGCTCATCCTCTTCGATCAGGCCTTTGCAGATGGCCTTGGCCTTGTCGATGTCATCGCCATAGCCAATGCCGAAGCTCATGTCGCAGCGGCGGGTTTCGTAGGCGCTCAGGTTGGTCAGGCTGGCGTTGGAAAGCTGGCCGTTGGGGATCACGATCCGGCGATTGTCGAAGGTGTCGACAATGGTGTAGAGGATGGTAATTTCCCGCACCGAGCCCAGAAAGCCCTGGGCATCAATAACATCGCCGACCTTGAAGGGTTTAAAGATAAGGATCAGCACGCCACCGGCAAAGTTGGCCAGGCTGCCCTGCAGGGCCAGGCCCACCGCCAGGCCGGCGGCACCGATGATGGCGACAAACGAAGTGGTAGCGATGCCCACCATGGAGGCGACGGAGATCAGCAGCAGAATCTTCAGAATGGCGCTGATCAGGCCACAGAGAAACTTGTTCAGGGTCGGATCTTTTTTGCCAAGGCGGTTGTCCAGCACCCTGACGAACCGGCTGATCAGCCAGAGGCCGATAATCAGCGTAACAATCGCCAGCAGAACCTTTGGGGCATAAGCCATGATCAGGGCAATGGCCTGATCCGCCCATTCAGAGGCCTGCCCGTTAGCACCGAATAACTCTTCCATAGGGAAAAACTCCTTGATCGTTAATATTTTCTGAGTGAGTTCTTATCGACAAATGACGTGGTTCAGCGGGATTTGTCTGAACCAACTATATAGCAGAGAAAGCTGTACACGGCATTACTGCCAACGCCCAGGATTACGTGCTGGTGCGGGATCTGGCCCACTCGGTGATGACTTCGGGGCCGCCCCGTACCAGTATTTCGCCCTGTTTCTGCGTGAGCTGGTAGTCGTACATGGGGTCGTAGTAGTCGGTCAGCAGGGCCTCAATCCAGCCATGATGCCCTTCCAGGGAGCCATTGGCTTCCTGTTGATCCAGAGCCTGTAGCATCAGGTTACGGAGTTTCTGGTAACGCTCGCCGCCCAGTCGTTTGCGAATGCGGTCGATGGCGCTCAACAGGTAGTCCCGGAAATTCAGCCAGCCGGCGTCTTCACCGTCCCTGGCCCGGTAACTGGCCAGCATGCCTTCAACGTAGTCGGCCCGGATGATGGCAATACGCTCTTCCATGGCCTGTTCCAGAATCAGCAAGGGTGATTCAGACATCCGGGCCCGGAGGGTTTCCGGCAGGGCGCAGCGGCCAATCAGGCGGCTTTCGTCTTCAAGGTAGATTGGCCCTCCCACCTGGTGCCTGGCCTTGAGCATGGCCACCGCCAGTCGGTTCTCGAAGTCGATCTGGGAGGGTTGGGGAGTTACCTGCCGGCCAAAGCTGGAGCCCCGGTGATTCGCCAGGCCCTCCAGATCGACCGGATTGGGCAGTTGCATCAGTACCCGGGTCTTGCCAGTACCGGTGCGGCCGCTGAGAATCCGGAACTGACCTGATTCGATCTGTGCTTCCAGGCTGTCAATGAGGAAGCGACGCAGGGCCTTGTAGCCGCCTTTCACCAGCGGGTAGTCGATGCCGGAGTCCCTGATCCACTGCTGGGTCAGGCGCGAGCGCAATCCGCCCCGGAAACAGAACAGATACCCCTCCGGGTGTCGTGCCACAAAGCGCTTCCAGGCTTCAATTCGCTGGGCCTTGATGTCGCCGGAGACCAACTGGTGCCCCAGTTCAATGGCCTTGTCCTGGCCCTTTTCCTTATAACAGATGCCCACCCGGTGGCGTTCTTCGTCGTTCATCAGCGGGGCGTTTTCTGCAGACGGGAAGCTACCTTTGGCAAATTCCACCGGCGCCCGGACGTCCATCAGCGGCACATCGTTCAGGAACAGGTTGAGGTAGTCGTCGGTATCGGGTCTGCTGGCCATATCAACGGATCACTGTGATTCAGGGTGAGGCGGCAGTATACCGAACCGGCGATATCCCGGCATCCCGGACAAGGGTACAATCCCACGTCCTTTCAGCACTGGCGAGGGAAAATTATGAGCCCGGATGTTCTCAATTGGCATCTTCAGAAAACACTGAGTCGAGGTCGGGTGGCGGTTTCGGCGCCTGCGGGCTGCCCGGATATCCAGCTGTATCTGTTTGACCCGGGGGTGCTGGATGGACCGTTGAGCCATGATGAAGCCCAGGCTGTGGTGGCCGAGCCGGCGTACTGGTCGTTCTGCTGGGCCAGCGGGCAGGTGCTGGCCCGGTGGATTCTGCAGCATCCGGACGTGGTGGCTGGTAAGACCGTGCTGGATTTTGGCTCCGGTTCAGGGGTCGTGGCTGTCGCCTCCGCACTGGCCGGTGCTGCCCGGTCCATAGCCTGCGACATCGACGCGGCAGCGCGGGATGCCGCGGCCGCCAATGCCCGCCTGAACAATGTGGAGATTGATCTGTGTGACGACTGGGCAAACCGGCCCGGGAGCGTCGATCTGATTACCGCTGCGGATGTTCTGTACGACCCTGAAAATCGCCCGTTACTGGCGGCCTTCGAAGCAGCCGCGCCCCAAGTGCTGCTGGCGGATTCGCGAGTGAAGGATCTTGGTCATTCCGGTTATGTGCAGCAGGCTGTGATCGAAGCCAGAACCTGGCCGGATCTGAATGAGTTTGAGGAATTCAACAAGGTGAGGATCTATCTGGCCGGCGGTGACTGAATTTTTCTGACCAGAAAAAACAAAGGGCAGCCATCAAGCTGCCCTTGAACAGGTACTGAACCGCCGTCCGGGGCAGTTCAGATTCGGAACAGGTTGGCGCCTCCGTGCGCGATGGGCAACTGCCGTGTTGCCATTCCTTGCTGCCGTTCCCTGGTGCCAGCATCCGAGCCGGCGATCCGATTCGTTATCCCTTAAGCGAAGCGTCCCTGTGTCCCTGCTTCTCCCCGCAGTCCGTGCCGGGGTGCATCCAGTGCGTCGTCCTTTCCCTGTCATCCTTGACGGTGTTCATATTACCAATGCCAGCTTTACAAACGTGTGAACTATGCACGCAGAACGCGTTGCCGAACTCGTCAAACATGGGAAAGTTGTTATAAATCATTCATGTAGACTTTGGTTTGTAACTGGAATTACAGACTGCGTACGAGATGTCACAGGGAGTTCCTACAGGTATGTAGGAAATGTCTCACAAGGATTCGGGCGATTTTCGCAAATCCGTTTCTTGAGCCAGTCGAAGTCCCGGCCAAGGCAGCAGGCCAAGCCCGATGCCAACGGCATCCGCTGTCAGATCTGCGAGGGAGAAATCCCGGTACGGCAGGTTGGCTTGCACCACCTCCAGTATCAGGCCGAAAACCAGCAAGGCGGGGGCATACCAAAGCACAGAAAGCCGTGGCCATGCCAGGCGGGTCACCAGGGTGAGCTCCAGAAAGGCAATCAGATGATTGATCTTGTCATTGGGCGCCGCAGGGATGGGGTAACTGTTACTGGTGGTTGCCAGGTAAAGGATGGCTGCAATGGAAACAAACAGCGCTGCCTGCCATAGCCGTCGCATGGCCAGAATGGAGACGATAATGGAACGGATGCGGGGCATAGTGGAATCCGAGAGTCCTCGCGGGCTGTGGGAATGGTTCCGACATGATATGCTTTGCGCCCCGTTATTGTCATGGCAGCGGAGGAACACCAGTAATGCTCAAGGGTAACTTTTTTCGTGGACTGGGCTATCTGGGGGAAGGCTTCGGGCTGATTCGCCAGCCGGGCCTCCGGTTGTTTGTTGTCATCCCGCTGATCATCAACATCCTGCTTTTCGGTCTGCTGTTCTATTTTCTGGCCGAACTGTTCACCGCCATGATCGCTGCGGCCATGGCCTGGTTGCCGGACTGGGCCTGGTTGCAGGCACTCGATTGGCTTTTCTGGCTGCTGTATGGCGTGGTGATTCTGCTGATGCTGGCCTATGGCTTCGTGATCGTGGCCAACCTGATCGGCTCTCCCTTCTATGGTTACCTGGCGGAACTCACCGAGAAACAGCTGACCGGCCAGGAGGTATCTACTGACGATAGCGGGTCCGCCATTATCAAGGACATTCCCCGCGCGCTCTGGCGGGAGGTTCAGAAGATTGCCTATTACCTGCCCAGGGCTTTGGGCTTATTCATTATTGGCCTGATTCCCGTGGTCAACCTGGTGGCCGCTGTCCTCTGGTTTCTGTTCAACAGCTGGATGATGGCGCTGCAATATGTGGATTATCCGGCCGACAACCACAAGGTCAGTTTTCCGGCTCTGCGCAAGCTGTTGGGAGATACCCGGCTGTCGGCTCTCGGGTTCGGCCTGCCGGTCGCCCTGGCGGCGATGGTGCCGGTGCTCAACCTGTTTGTGGTGCCAGCGGCGGTGTGTGGTGCAACGGCCTATTGGGTTCGGGAAAACGGTTCAAACACTCAGTAATCAGTCATCGGAGGTTTCTTGGAAACATCGGAATTTGTCATCGGCCAGCGTTGGGTCAGCCACAGCGATACTGCCCTGGGTCTGGGTATCGTAACGGACATCTCGGGGCGCAGAGTCACCCTGGGGTTCCCCGCTGCCGATGAAGAGCGCACCTATGCCATCGATAATGCGCCCTTGTCACGGATCGTGTATCAACAGGGCGAGGAAATAGAGACCTTTGACGGTGAGCGCTATACCGTGCGCGCAGTGGAAGATCTCGATGGCGTTCTGGTGTATCACGCCGATGACGGTGAGAATATTCAGCCGATTTCCGAGGTTAAGCTGGCGGGCTCTGTGAATTTTTCCGCGCCTCATCAGCGCCTCTTTGCCGGCCAGTTTGATCGCAACGGTGCCTTCCGGCTTCGAGTCGCCACCCTGCAGCACATGGACCGTCTGCGGGCGTCGCCGGCCCAGGGGCTGATTGGGGCGCGCACCCAGCACCTGCCGCACCAGCTTTATATTGCCCACGAAGTGGCCCGCCGGCATGCTCCCAGGGTTCTGCTGGCCGATGAGGTCGGTCTGGGTAAAACCATTGAGGCAGGTCTGATTCTTCATTATCAGCTGCAGACCGGTCGAGCCCGCCGGGCGCTGATTGTGGTGCCCGATTCACTGATCCACCAGTGGCTGGTGGAAATGCTGCGGCGTTTCAATCTGCGCTTTTCCATTATTGATCAGGCCCGGTACGACGACCTCAAGGCCGAAGAAGATGATGTCGACGCTCTGGTTAACCATATTTTTGGTGATGACGATGCGGTTAACCCGTTTGAATCTGACCAATTAGTGCTGTGTAGCCTCGACTTCCTGGTGCGCAGCGAGAAGGCCCGCAAAGACGCGGTGGCGGCGGGCTGGGATCTGATGGTGGTGGACGAAGCTCATCACCTGGCCTGGTCGCCGGAACAGTCCAGCCCGGAATACGATGTGGTTGAGCAGTTGTCCGGTGCCAGCCAGGGTCTGCTGCTGCTGACCGCAACACCGGAACAGATCGGCGTGGCCAGCCACTTTGCCCGCCTGCGCTTGCTCGACCCGGCCCGGTTCCACAATCTGGAGACCTTCCGGGAAGAAGAGCAGCACTATGAAGTGATCAATCAGGTGGTCCGGCGCCTGCAGCAGGCGCCGGATACTATCTCAAAAGACGATCGGCAGGCCCTGGCCGGTTGGCTGGGAGATGAGCTGGACGAATTGCTGGCCCGGGATGATGCCCACCAGGCGGTGATCGATGCGTTGCTGGATCGTCACGGCACCGGGCGAGTGTTGTTCCGGAATACCCGGGCAGCCATTCAGGGCTTCCCGGAGCGACAGCCGTTACCGGAACCCCTGCCGTGCCCGGACCTGTATGAACACCATCAATACGGTGTCACCGGGCTGGCGCCCGAGCAGTCAGTGGATGAAGAAGACTGGCTGGCTCAGGATCCCCGGGTGAGCTGGCTGGAGAAGAAACTGGCCAGCCTGCGCCCGGCCAAGGTGGTGGTGATCTGTGCCAAAGCCAGCACGGCCATGGCGCTTGAGCATTATCTGCAGTTACGGGCCGGTATTCGCAGTGCAGCCTTCCACGAACACCTTAGTCTGATTGAGCGCGACCGGGCCGCGGCCTATTTTGCTGATACGGAGCAGGGGGCGCAGGCGCTGATCTGTTCGGAAATCGGCAGCGAAGGGCGCAACTTCCAGTTTGCCCACCACCTGGTGCTGTTTGATCTGCCGGCCAATCCGGATCTGCTGGAACAGCGCATCGGTCGCCTGGACCGGATCGGCCAGACTGAAGCCATTCGAATCCACATTCCCTATCTTCAGGGCACCAGTCAGGAGGTACAGTACCGCTGGTTCCAGGAAGGGCTGAATGCGTTTGCCGAGAGCTGCGCCGTGGGGGTTGCCGTTCAGGAGCATGTTCAGGACCAGTGGCAGCAGGCCCTGGATGGTGACGAGAGCGAGCAGGAGCCTTTGCTGGCGGCCAGTGCGTCCGAGACGGCGCGTCTGAAAGACATGCTGCACAACGGCCGGGATGCGCTGATTGAACTGAACTCCTGTCGTGTTGATGAGGCTGAGGCTTTGATCGCCGGGATCGAGGAAGAGGAGAACGCCGCTGAAGTCCGGGACTACATGATCCAGGCTTTCGATATCCTCGGCGTTGACCTGGAAGACCACAGTGAGCATGCGGATATCCTGAAGCCGGGCGAGCAGTTCCAGGCCGGCCTGGTAGCGGAGCTTCCGGAAGACGGGCTGACCGTTACCTGGGATCGTCAGCAGGCGTTGCAGCGCGAAGATATGGCGTTCATGAGCTGGGAGCACCCGATGGTTACCGGGGTGATGGATTCGGTGAATAGTTCCGGGCTGGGCAAGGCTGCCCTGGCCAATCTCTCGGTCAAGGCTCTGCCCCCGGGAACGCTCCTGCTGGAAGCCGTATTCGCGGTGCATTGTCCGGCGCCCGAATCGCTGCAGTTGACTCGGTATCTGCCGGTTTCGCCCCTGCGCCTGGTGGTGGATGTGAATGGCCGGGATCTGTCCAAGGCTCTGCCCCATGAACGGCTGAATGAGCTTTGCTCCAATATCCGGCGGCGCACGGCCCAGGCCATCGTGCCGAAAATCCGGGCCGAGGTGGAAACCATGGTCGACCACGTCGAGACGCTGGCGGAGCCGCATCTGTCACCGCTTCGCGAACAGGCGCTGATGAGGGTAGAAGACAGCTTCATGCCGGAGATTCGGCGTCTGGAAGCACTGCAGAAAGTGAACCCGGCCATCCGCAACGAAGAAATCGACTTCCTGCGCACCCAGCTGGATGCCGCCCGCAGTGCCGTAGAGCATGCGTCCCTGGCCCTGGAAGGTATCCGTGTGATTGTCACATCGTAATGGTGCTAACCGACTGAACACTGGTCATTATCTGGCGAACAGACATCTGTTAGGGTAAGTTGAACGTAACGAAGTGTAGTCAAAGGGCTCCGGCACTGGCCGGAGACTCCAATCCATGGAAGACAGAGAGATCCTGAGATGACTTTGATTCTTTTTCTGGTGGCTCTGGCCGGCCTGCTGTACGTGATGCGCCGGGAATCCGGTGCCAAGCCCGCCATTGGCGTGATGGCTGTGGTAGGTGTGCTGTCCCTGTTTCTGGCCTCTGGCTGGCTTGCTTTTGTCCTTCTGGCGGGCGCGGCCGTTACCGCTGTTGCGGGTTTGCCCCAGTTCCGGCAGAGCTGGCTCACCCCCCGGGTGTTTGCCATGTTCAAGAAGGTGGCGCCCAAGGTGTCAGACACTGAGAAAGTGGCTCTGGAAGCGGGTACCGTTGGTTGGGATGGCGAACTGTTCACCGGTCGCCCGGATTGGCACAACCTGCTGATTAACCGCCACACCGGTCTGAGTGAGGAAGAGCAGGCCTTCGTCGACGACCAGTGCACCCAGGCCATTTCCATGTGTAACGCCTGGGATCTGGCGGTTGAGCGTGCCGATCTGCCCAAGGAGCTCTGGGATTTTCTGAAGAAAGAGAGGTTCTTCGGCATGATCATTCCGAAGGAATACGGTGGCCTCGGGTTTTCCGCCAAGGCTCAGACTGCAGTGCTGCAGAAGCTGGCCGCCAACGAAATGCTGATGGTCACGGTCGGCGTGCCCAACTCCCTCGGCCCGGGCGAGCTGCTGGTGAAGTACGGTACCGAAGAGCAGAAAGACTATTATCTGCCGAGACTGGCCGATGGCCGGGAAGTCCCCTGTTTTGGCCTGACCGGGCCTCGCGCAGGCTCTGATGCCACTTCGCTGCCAGACACCGGCATCGTCTGCAAGCAGGAAGTGGATGGTAAAGAAGTGGTGGGTATCCGCCTGAACTTTGAAAAGCGCTGGATTACGCTGGCGCCAGTCGCCACGGTGGTCGGGCTGGCCTTCCGGATGTTTGACCCGGACGGGCTGCTGGGGGACACCAAAGACTACGGCATTACCTGTGCGCTGATCCCCCGGGATACCGAGGGCATGGAAATCGGCCGGCGCCATTGCCCCATCGGGTCCCCGTTCATGAACGGCCCGATCAAGGGCAAGGATGTGTTCATTCCGCTGGACTATATTATTGGTGGCCAGGAAATGGCGGGCCAGGGCTGGCGTATGCTGGTTGAATGTCTGTCGGTGGGTCGCTGTATCACCCTGCCGTCCGGTGCTGCCGGTGCCGCTGCCTATGCTGTGGGCACGGCCGGTGGCTTTACCCGAATTCGCCGCCAGTTCAATACGCCGGTGGCGGAGATGGAGGGGGTACAAGCCCCGCTGGCCCGCATTGCGGCTAAAACCTACATTGCCCAGGCGGCTGTTAATCACACCGCTAACATGATCGACCGGGGCGAGAAGCCGGCGGTACCGTCCGCTATCCTCAAGTATCACCTGACCGAATTTCAGCGTGAAATCCTCACCGATGCCATGGATGTGCACGGTGGTAAAACTGTAACCCTTGGACCCCGCAACTACCTGGGCATTGGCTATAGCGGTGCGGCGGTGTCGATCACCGTTGAAGGCGCCAATATCATGACCCGCAGCCTGATGATCTTCGGTCAGGGTGCCATCCGTTGTCATCCGTATGTGCTGAAAGAGCTTGCCGCGAAGGACAATGACGATATCAAGGCGTTTGATGAGGCGTTCTTTGGTCATGCCGGGCTAATCTTTGGCAATGCCGCCCGCGCCTTTACGCAGGCGCTGGGCCTGGGCAAGGCTGATGTGCCATTCGACAGTGCCTCCCGCAAGTATGCCCAGGCCCTGGCGCGGTTCAGCTCTGCCTTCGGCCTGTGTGCCGATGCGGCCATGACAACCCTGGGCGGCGAGCTGAAAATGCGCGAGCTGATTTCGGCACGCCTGGGTGACATGCTGGCGAATCTGTACCTGGCTTCCATGGTGCTGAAGAACTGGCACGAAACCCAGCCGGTGGATGGCGAGAAAGAACTGATGCAGTACAGCCTGGCCTATCTGCTGCATCGTACCGAGCTGGCGCTGGACGAGTTCCTCCAGAACCTGCCGAACCGACCGGTGGCACTGGCTCTGCGAGCTATTACCCTGCCGCTGGGATGCCGTTGGGATGCGCCCCATGATGATCTGGCGCGCAAGCTGGCCCGTTCCATCACCACAGATACGCCGGTTCGCAACAAGCTGATGGCTGGTGCCTGGACTACAGACGGCGAAGGCACGGTGGAGAATCCGGTCGCCCGCTATAACGGTTTGTTGAAAGACTACGACAAGGCCGAGCAGCTGTATCGGAAGGCCACCAAGGCTTACGCCAAGGGCGAACTGCCGATGACCGCACTGCATCCCGAGGAGCGTTTCGAGGCCGCCCTGGAGGCCGGTGTATTCAGCAAGGAAGAAGCCGACTTCATGCGCCAGTATGAAGAGGTGGTGCTGGAAATGCTCACCGTGGATGATTTCCCGTTTGACGAGTTTGCCCGTAACCGGGAAACCCTGATCGACCACAACCCGGCCTGAGGTGGCCGGGTAGCATGTGGTGGTCGGTTCTTGCAGTCAGCGTTGGTGCCGTTATAGGCGCCAACCTGCGCTGGGGGCTTGGGCTCTGGCTTAACGCCAGTTATCACGCCGTTCCCTGGGGCACACTGGTTGCCAACCTTAGTGGTGGCTGGCTGATTGGCCTGTTGATGGCTTTTTTCAGCCAGAGCAGCGTGCTTTCGCCGGAATGGCGTCTGTTTGCCGTGACTGGTTTGTGTGGCGCCCTGACGACCTTCTCGACCTTCTCGCTGGAGATGTTCGCCGCGCTTCAGGAAGGCAAGTGGGGCATGGCCCTGGTCGGAATTCTGGCCCATGTTGCTGGCTCTATCCTGATGACAGCACTCGGATTTCTGACTTTTTCCCTGGTGCGTGGGTAAGCCTGCGGGCCAGTCAGAATCTGTGGGTATCACTACCTACACAAATTATTGAAATTACGCTTGGCAAGCCCGAAATTCCAGAGTAGAGTGGGTTCGTAGGAAAGAATCAGTAAAGCAGTTCATGAATAAGACGTACCTCCGCAGTTAGTAGTGACCGTCCTGTTTTTGATCCCGCGAGTTCTGTTTTTCCGTAACACGCTGACCAGCACCATATGAGTGTGTGG
>Ga0209692_10005664_pt1 | contig 10602 bp, 9 predicted proteins | sample tdDd472_FD_187129 | JGI IMG/M metagenome (GOLD analysis project Ga0209692, IMG submission 187129) | Marine sediment microbial communities from the Atlantic coast under amendment with organic carbon and nitrate - tdDd47.2 (SPAdes)... | ecosystem: Environmental > Aquatic > Marine > Coastal >...
GACTGGATTTTCAGACAAGGCGTGTTGCTAATCTACTTGATATTGCAAGAGCTTGAATTGCTTGGAATACGTACATGATGAGTATAAAAATTTTTCAGGGAGAAAATGAAAATGGAAAGAACGTTTGCTATTATCAAACCCAATGCATTTGCCGATGGTAACAGCGGTAAGATAATTAGTCACATTTACGAGGAAGGTTTTAAAGTTGTCGGTTTGAAAAAACTTTACTTAAGTAAGGTAGAAGCAGAAGGTTTTTACTATGTCCACAAAGACAGGCCCTTTTTTGGTGAGCTCACAGATTTTATGTCAAGCGGTCCTTGTGTTGTGATGGTTCTGGAAGCTGACAATGCAATTCAGAAATGGCGGGACTTGATGGGTGCTACTAACCCGGCAGATGCTGCTGAAGGAACTCTGAGACGTCAGTTTGGTGCATCCCTCGGGGAAAATGCCACACACGGCTCCGATGCTCCTGAAACAGCTGCGTTTGAAGTGAGTTATTTTTTCTCAGGTCTGGAACTGCTCTAGTCACAGCTTGTAAGCCTTGGGCGGCCTGAGCAAAGGCTGCTCAAGTAATTGCTGATCATCAATTTTCCTCTATTTACCCTATTTACAACGTTTGACGATACAATCCAATTGACCTTCATGGAGCAGAATATTTATTTCTTCCCCTGCGCATGTGTCAGAGGATCTGGTAATCACTCGGTACGACTCATCTTTTTCACAGGGTTTTCTAACAATTGAATACCCTCTACCTAGGGTGGCAAGAGGGCTAACGCTGTTTAAGAGAGTGGCTTGTTCCGCAAGCAACATTTGTTTTCGTTCAAGAATACGCTCTATGTGGTTTTGTAATTGAAAAATTAGAAAATGAAGATGTTTTTCCTGCAGTTTGATGCGGTTTGATGGGTTCTGAGATTGCAGCCGGCGAATACAGGAGCGTAATCTGTTTTCTCTGCTGATTAAATTTTTTGTTGTTGCCTGAAGAAAGTAGGATTTACTCAGCTGTAAACGAAAATCCGAATCTTTAAAAAGAGATCTCATATTTCCAAGCATTCGAATGCTGTGGCGTAGACGCTGTTCCTGGAAAGACATTTTTCGAAACAACTGATTTATGAGACCGTTTTTCAAGGTCATAAGACGGTGGCGCAGGGCATCGGTATCGGGGACTAATTTCTCTGCTGCCCCCGTAGGAGTTGGGCAACGGAAATCGGCACAAAAATCGGCGATAGTAAAATCGACCTCATGCCCGATTCCGGTAACAATAGGTACCGAGGAATTATGGATGGCCTCGGCAACCACTTGCTCATTGAATGCCCAGAGATCTTCTAGTGAACCTCCGCCTCTGCAAAGAACAATAATATCGACATCCGTTAGAGTATTTGCGATTTTTATTGCAGCAGTGATTTCGCCGCTGGCCTCTTTGCCCTGGACCCGGACTGGAAGAATTTGAATTTGTATCGGTGACTTCCTTAGTGCGACAATTTTTAAAAAATCTTGAATTGCTGCTCCTGTTGGCGACGAGATGACCACGATTTTGTTGGGATAGGGTGGAAGAGTTTTTTTTACCTCGGCGGCGAAATAGCCCTTTTCTGATAAATATATTTTTAATTGTTCAAATTCTTTTTGAAGTTTACCAGTTCCAAAAAGCTCTACTGAATCGACAATGATTTGATATTCACCTCGGGGCTCGTAAACTGAAATTCTTCCAAAACAGATAACCTCCTGGCCATCTTTTAATGAAAGGTCAACAAAACGTTTTTGTTGTTTAAAAAGTACTGCACGTATTTGGGCAGAACCATCTTTTAAGGTGAAGTAGGAATGCCCGGAGTAAGGCATTTTAAAATTTGAAATCTCTCCGCTTATTCTTATGAAACGAAAGTCACTTTCAAGAATTTTTTTAATGGATCGTGTCAGCTGGCTTACGGTAAGGATAGCCTGAGTTTGGGCTGTATTCATTCTCTTTGATTTTTAATGGTCTAAGAAGAGGTGACTGGAGGTTTACGCATGGACAGACATCCAGCTATATATTATATTGTCCGCTTTATTGCTTTTGACAGAAATGTACCATACATAAAAAATTTGAGGAGGTAAACCGCATGGCAAGTGAGAGTGCGTTTAATAAACGGCTGACTGAAGAAACTAAAATGGACAAGGTTGAAGGTCTGTTAGAGCATTTCAACCTTCCTCCTAAGGCTATAGATTTCATCAGAGCTAATCAGCGAATAATACAGATTGCTATCGCAATCCTTGTTGTAGCTGTAGTTTTTTGGTCGCTATATGGCTCTTATCGGGAGAAAATTCAAGAGGAATCATCTTCAGCTTTGGCGGCGGCATTACAGTCTGGACCAGAGACAAAAGCAGATGAACTCCGTGCTGTTGTTGATAATTATGGTAACAGTTCTTCGGCCCTCTGGGCAAGAGTTGAACTCGCTCACCTTGATATGAAAAACGGCAACTTTGGTGATGCGTCCAAGAAATATGAAGCACTTTTACCGGATGTTAAGAGTTCAAATCCATTGTATCCACTTGTTCTTTTTAGTTTGGCCCAGTCTCTGGAAGGAGATAAGAAATTTCAAGAAGCTTTCAGTAAATATGATCTTTTGAAGGACATCAAAGGTTATGAAAACATAGCCTATGTTAGCATGGGTCGACTCGAAGAAGCACAAGGGAATTTAGCTAAGGCGATTTCGATTTATAATAATTTTATCCTCTCTATGGGGGATGATCCTTCATTTTCACAAGCACGATCGGAAATTAATGCCAAGGTAGCCCGCTTAAAGGCTCGGCAATAAATAATGATGGAATTGTCAACAAAATTTGTAATAACAGGAGTTACTGATGCCAGGGTTTGAAATATTTGGGGAAGAAGAAAAAAAAGAGATCATGGATGTTCTCGATACTGGTGTTCTTTTTCGCTATGAATTTACTGAGCAACGCAATGGTGTTTTTAAAGTAAGAGAGTTCGAGGAAAAATTCGCAAAGTACTGCGGATCAGCTCATGCACAGGCGGTAACATCAGGAACCGCTGCGTTGAAAGTCGCTCTCATAGCTTTAGGAGTTGGGCCTGGAGATGAAGTTATTACTCAGGGATTTACTTTCGTCGCGACCTGGGAAGCAATTCTTGAGGTCGGAGCCCTCCCAGTTTTTACAGAAGTAGATGCAACTTTGAATATGGACCCGGAAGATTTAAAAAGGAAAATTACTTCTAATACAAAATGTATTATTCCAGTTCATATGCTCGGAGGCCAGGCAAAAATTGAAGAAATTGTTGCGATTGCAACACAGCATGGTCTCCCTGTTATCGAAGACACTGCCCAAGCTGCTGGTGGCCGGATTAATGGTAAACACCTTGGATCTTTTGGTACCTGTGGGACATTCTCTTTTGACTCAGTCAAGACCATGACCACCGGTGAGGGGGGAATGGTTATAACCAATGATGTTGAACTTTGGCGATCAATGTCGGAATATCAAGATCACGGGCATGATCATAAAGTTAATCCCGGTACAAGAGGCGGGGAAGGCAGACGATTTATTGGTTTTAATTATCGGATGATGGAAATACAGGGAGCGATAGGTATAGCTCAACTCGCCAAACTTGACAGTATTGTTGCTGCACAACAAAAGAATAAATCTACACTCAAGGAAGCTGCGGCTGGAATATCTGGAGTTCGGTTTCGGGAACTCGTCGATGAGCAAGGGGATTCAGCTACCTTTCTAACTTTTACCCTTCAAGACCGCGAGCATTGTCAACGGGTTAATAAGTCACTGAAAGATGATGGCCACGGGGCGATTAATTTCGCTGAGAACACCTGGCATTTTTATCCAAAATGGGAACATTTGATTGAAGGAAAAACGCTGACAAAATCTGGCTACCCATTTGCTGAACCAGGTGGGAAAAGGAGAATCGTTTATGATCCGCTTGTGCTCCCGCAATCCTCAGATCTTCTACAAAGGACACTTGTTTATCCAGTATCAATAAAAATGTCTGAAGACAAATTGGCTGATATGTGCAGGGCACTGAAAAATGCCCAGTCCATATAGTGTTTGAAGTAAATGACTGTCATGGTTCGTGATCTGTAACCATCACAGTCATTTATGTGCTATTGTAAAATCAAACTAACCTAGAATTATTTATAAAATTTGTGCGATCCGTATTGATCAATGAAAGTTTGTTTTTTTGACCAGTAAGGATTTATGCTATCAAGATGATAGTAGGTGGCTCCTTGGGTGAAATCTTTAGTTTGAAGCGCTATATACACTGATTTCATACATTCCAAAAATGCTTTTGGGTCATCTGGAAGATATGATTTCTTTTGAAAAGTCCAACTAAATTGATAAGGTGCTTGGACAATTTCCTTGATTGGTTTGTGTTGTTCGTTTGCACGATTTAATGTGACAAGCGCAACAGCCACCTGTCCTATTTCAGGTTCTGATCTTGCTTCGTGATATACATTGAGGGTTAACCATAACAAGCCTTCAAGTAACGTCATCTATTTCGTCTCCAGTCTTTCTCACTATGTACTTTGAAGACAAGCTTAGCCTGGTAACAATGGCATCAGCTCAGCACAACGGAGATCAACGATATTGCCTTCCATAGAACAGTAATTATTTTTTTGAAATACCTAACTGTTTACACGGAAAAACAATACCAATTATAATTTCTAAACATACAACATTAAAATCTCTCGTCAAGCTTTCTTGCTTCAGCCTGTATGTTTCCCCTCAATACACATTTTGCACATTATGTCATACAATATCAGGATGATATATTAGTTTTGCCAGTGGAAAAAGAAGAGCAGAAATTATGGTGAAAATAATTCGAGAGGGTATCGTCGGCCTTTTTTGCCACTGTTATTCGCAAGGTAATTCGACTAAATCGTATTTAAAAAAACTCCATCTGAGACAAGGACCAACGTCTTCACATGCAAGAGGGAAAATACAGCAAATACCCCTGGTATAGAGCATGGAAATTTATTCATATGCCATAGCGCTACCAACCGAGTTGATTTGCTACCTCAAAACCCATTGCGAATTTTACCTCGAAGGTCTCCAGTGGTTGTCTCACCACAAGGGTATATAAATTGTTATTATTGGAAGAAACCACCTGAGAAAATCATGTGGTTGTGGCAGAATGAAGAGGGTTGAAATTAAAAAGCGGCATTAATGTGTCACCGGTTGTCCGTGACTTTGCTGCCATGCGGTCTAGAACCGCGTGAGCACCATTCTTTTTCATTTCAACAATTTCCCAACAATCCGGTGAAAGTGCTATACTCTGCATTAGACCTAAATGTTGGGTATGTCCGACTTTATATGCTTTTACATGACCAAGAACCGGGTAACCTAAAAGTGCTAGGTCCCCAACAAGATCTAAAACCTTATGTCGGATAAATTCGTCATCGTAACGTAATCCGTCTTCGTTTAGGACTGATTTACGGTTCCAGTGGATGGCAATCACATTTGCTAGAGAACTACCTAACGCGAGTCCATTGGCCCACAGTTCTTCAACCTGTTCAACATAACCAAAAGTTCTTGCTCGGGCAATTTCATCGCCAAATTTATCTGCAAACAAATCAAAGGTGAACTTTTGTTTTTCAATTAAAGTGTCATCAAAACAGATTTCACCGGTAACTTTAAATCCGTTGTACGGAGAAATTCTAAGTAGTTTGTCGCCATCAGTGTAGGTAATCGGCTTAGTGATGCGAAGTACCTTTCTTAACCCGTTCTGTCTCTTTTTCCCTGTTAATTTTAGCAAGTTGAAAAATGGTCCCGCGCTCCCATCCATGATAGGAATTTCAGCCGAATCCAACTCCACATCGGCATTGTCAATACCAAACCCCTGAAGAGCTGCCATGAGATGTTCCGTCGTCGAAATCCTGAAATGTTCGTTACCAAGAGTTGTTGCAAGTTGAGTATCAACAACCTTGTCCATATGTGCATGAATATGTTTGCTGTTAGGCACATCAGCACGGAAGAAGCGGATTCCATTATTGATTGCCGCAGGTTTGATTGAGAGGTTAACTGTTCTTCCCGAGTGCAACCCAACACCACAGCAACTTACGGATTTTCTAATGGTGTATTGATATGGATCTATAGGTAAAGACATTATTATTCCTTATGAAATTTGATTATATTTGACGGAATATTTGCAATTACTATGCCACGTTAACAAAGGGGGTTCTTCAGAGATATGTACTATAATTACAGCCACATAGGTGGTTACTGTGCCGAGAAAATGAAAAATATCAGTGTGTTAAAAAAACCACGATTATGCATAGTGAAGATAAATTAACACACCGGTTCCTAGATATATTTCAAAGTTGGCGGGGTAATTACTTGAGATTTTTCAAGGACTCCAAGAGAAAGAGATCGAAGGCTTGTTCAATATTATGTTGGACTTTGAGAACGTAAATTGGCAGATTGAGACTGACGTTCTGTATTTTAACAAAATCCTTTTCTGTAGTTACTAGGCTATCTGCACCACATTCGATTGCTTTTTTACAAATATTAGAAACAACAGTTTGGCTATAAGAGGTATGATCCCTGAAAACTTCAAAATCTGCCAAGTGTAAGTTCATACTCAAGAGAGAATTTTTAAATCGCGATGGGTTAGCGATACCGCAAAAACCAAAATATTTATTAGATAAGGCTTCCAGTGGAGCAGCGCCTTTGGGCTCGATTAATTTATATGAGTTGTGATTTGATATGAATACAGACCTATTGGGAAAACGTTGCTGCAAGAGATTTGAGAATTTTTTTGTTCTTTCTAGATTACTTTCGTTTTCACTGGTTAAAAGAAACGCTTGACACCGATTGAGTGCTGAAATGGGTTCCCGCAGCGGTCCGCCAGGGAAAACACGGCTGTTCCCGGCAAGGAAAGTACTATCAAAAAGCACGACATCAATGTCCCTTTTTACTGAGAGATGCTGGAAGCCGTCATCCAGTATGATGACGTCGGTTTCAAAGTGATCAATAGAATACTGACAAGGAAAGATGCGTTTGGTTCCAGTTAAAACAGGAATTCCCGGTAAAAGGTTGGCAAGCATATACGGTTCATCACCTGCGAGTGCAGGGGAAAGGAGTATATTTTCACCATCGGATACTATATTGACGGCTTTGTTAGCCTTTCCCTTATAGCCTCGACTGATAACTGCTGGATGATAACCATTTTGGGATAACATTTTTGCAACATGTTGGACAGTCGGTGTTTTTCCGGTTCCACCTAATACGAGATTACCTATAGAGATGACAGGTACATCTAGTGATTGTTGGGAGAACAAACCTTTGTGGTAGAGTTTTTCACGTGCTTTCATCAGTGCACTGTAAATAGGACTAAGAGGTCGACCGAAAAAAAAGAAAAGATCAATTACTTTTGACATGGCTTTATCATTAAAAATTGATTACTGAGTGGAACGAGTCTAACTTTAAATTTTGCAAAATAGCACATTAAAGACTAATATCATGACTCAGTGGTATATGCTCGCTCTTTTCTTGAGGGTATTTACAAGATTGAAAAGTGGGGGATTTTAATTAACAATTTTGAGGGAGGAAGAGATGAAGTTTAATCTGAGTGGTAAGTTGCTCGCAAGCTCAGCTTGTGTTTTGTTGGCCCTGTCAGCTCCGGTTCTCGGTGTAGCTGGTGATACGATCAAGTTTGGTGTCGCGGGACCGCACAGTGGTGATCTTGCGTCATATGGGTTACCTTCAATCAACGCAGCCAAAATTGTTATCGACAAAGTTAATGCTAATGGTGGCATCAACGGTAAGATGGTTGAGATGCTGGTGGAAGATGACGTTTGTAAACCAGAAATTTCGACCAACACTGCAACAAAGCTAGTCTCAGACGGTGTTGAAGTTGTCCTTGGACATATTTGCTCAGGTGCAACTATTGCAGCCATGCCCATCTACAAAGATTCTGGCGTATTAGTTATGTCTCCATCTGCGACAAGTGATGCACTCACCTTAAGTGGTGACTATCCTAACTTCTTTAGAACAATTGCTCCAAATGCCGCCCAATCTCCAGCAATGGTTGATTTTGCCATTAATAAACTCGGTCTGACTAAAATTGCTGTTATCCATGATAAAGGTGACTATGGTAAGCCACTTGCTGAAGGTGCCAAGGCCTATATAGAAAAAACTGGCAAAGGTGAGGTTGTTCTTTTTGAAGGTATCACCCCTGGCGCGATGGATTATTCTGCAATCGTACAGAAAATCAAAAAATCTGGAGCAGATGTTGTCGTTTTTGGCGGATATCACCCAGAAGCCTCAAAGATTGTTACCATCATGAAGAAAAAACGCTTGAAGACAAAATTTGTTTCTGATGATGGTGTAAAAGATGATACCTTTATTAAGGTTGCAGGAAAAGCTGCAGAAGGCGTTTATGCTGCTGGTCCCCAGGATAATTCTTCCAATCCGCTTGCCCTAGAAGCACAAGAAGCTCATAAAGCTGCTTTTGGAAGTGACCCTGGTGCTTTTTATGAGGGTGCTTACGCCGCTACAATTGTTATGTTGAATGCAATAGAGAAGGCTGGCTCTACAAAGCTCGCAGATCTTAAAAAAGTTTTGCAAACTGAGAAAGTTGCAACACCGGTTGGTAGTATTAATTTCGACGAAAATGGCGATGCAATTGGTATAGGTTTCTCTATGTATGTTGTTGCAGATGGTGCCTATGTCGTAGTTAAGTAATAACTCTTTTTAATCCTTTTATATCTGAAGTAAACATAAGGTATTCTTTGTTTACTTCAGATATTTTTTTTGTGTAGTTATGGAATATTTTATTGAACTCCTTTTCAGTGGTTTGACCAGAGGATCTATTTACGCTCTGATAGCCTTAGGCTATACGATGGTTTATGGAATTATCGGACTAATTAATTTCGCCCATGGCGAAATATATATGATAGGGGCTTTCACAGCTTTTATCGTCGCCACCGTGCTGTCGATATATGGTTTTCCACTGCTTGCCATTGTTATTATTGCAGGGGTCTCGGCTGTGGTATGGGCAAGTTCTTATGGTTATACCATTGAAAAAATTGCCTACAAGCCACTGAGACATGCTCCAAGGTTATCACCGCTTATTAGTGCGATCGGCATGTCGATTTTTCTTCAAAATTACGTTTTGCTTGCCCAAACATCAGATTTTCTGCCTTTTCCCACGCTCATCCCGGATTTGGATTTTATTGAGCCTATTGCCCATATCGTTGGGACTACTGATTTAGTTATCCTCATAACTACCATTGTCGTTATGGTGTTGCTTACCCTTGTGATAAAATTTACCAAAATAGGTAAGGCAATGCGGGCAACTGCTCAGGACAGGACGATGGCAACATTAGTTGGCATTAATGTAAATAACGTTATTTCAGCGACCTTTATTGTCGGTTCGTCTCTTGCTGCAATTGGCGGTTTACTTATTGCTTCCCATATAGGTCAGATTAATTTCTATATTGGGTTTATCGCGGGCATAAAGGCATTTACTGCTGCAGTTCTTGGTGGAATCGGCTCGATTCCCGGTGCTGTTTTAGGGAGTCTTGTTCTCGGACTCACCGAAAGTTTTGCAACTGGATATGTCTCAAGTGACTATGAAGATGTTTTTGCCTTCACATTACTTGTACTGATCCTCATATTTAAGCCATCAGGCCTTCTTGGCAAGGCCACTAATCAGAAAGTATAATTTTTGTAAGCTATGGTTTCATTAAAAGATCTAAAAAAAGGTGTTCTAACCTCACTATGGTTCGTTTTTTTAACCTTTCCTATCATGGTTATACAAGTAGATCCCATTGAAAGAACTGTGCAGTGGCGATGGCATAATGCGCTGTATATGGCAATTGGAACTTTTTGTGTTTATCTACTGGTCAAGTATTACCAGCATAGAAAAGAAAACCAAACCACCGATAATGACAAGAAAGAGCAGACTGCTACTTTAATACACCGAATTATCGAAAATAAAGTTCAGCGTAATATTCTCATTGGCGTTATCGCTACGATTGCTGCACTGTTTCCGCATTTCTTTTCAGTTTACCAAACCAATGTGATGACCACTGCTCTAATGTATGTTGTGCTTGGGCTTGGTTTGAATATTGTTGTTGGTCTTGCCGGGTTGCTAGATTTGGGGTTTGTCGCTTTTTACGCAGTCGGAGCTTACACTTATGCCCTATTGAATCTCCACTTTGGACTTGGTTTTTGGACAGTTCTCCCCTTAGGAGGCCTGTTTGCTGCCATATTTGGCATTCTACTCGGCTTTCCTGTACTTCGCCTCCGGGGTGATTACCTGGCAATTGTTACTTTAGGCTTTGGTGAAATTATCCGTCTCGTACTTGAGAATTGGGGGGAATTTTCTAAAGGCCCAAGCGGTATTGCAAATATTTCTAGGCCTGGATTTTTCGGAATGGAATTTGGTCTTGAACAATCAATACTCTATACCTATTACTTGATGATACTCTTTGTCATTGTGACAATTTTTGTTGTCAATAGGTTACAGGACTCCAGGCTTGGAAGAGCGTGGATTGCCTTACGGGAGGATGAAATTGCCTGCCAGGCTATGGGGATTGATAAACGAAAAACAAAGCTTGTTGCCTTTTCTTTAGGGGCTTTTTGGGCAGGTATTGTAGGCGT
>Ga0209692_10005665_pt1 | contig 10601 bp, 9 predicted proteins | sample tdDd472_FD_187129 | JGI IMG/M metagenome (GOLD analysis project Ga0209692, IMG submission 187129) | Marine sediment microbial communities from the Atlantic coast under amendment with organic carbon and nitrate - tdDd47.2 (SPAdes)... | ecosystem: Environmental > Aquatic > Marine > Coastal >...
CGTAAGACTCAAAAATTTGTACCAAACGAAAAAATATCTGATTATTTAGTACCATATACATCATCAGGGTGTCCTGCAATATGTACTTATTGCTATTTGGTGTGCAATTTTTTCAAATGTTCCTACCTTCGAGTTTTTGTTAATAGAGAAAAGCTGCTTGATAGACTAATAAAAAAATCTATAGAAGAAGGAAATAAAGTATACGAAATTGGCTCAAACAGTGATTTAATTATTGAAGATACAGTAACGAATAATCTACCTTGGACTATCACTAATTTTGCAAAGAGAGGAAAAGGAAAGATTACTTTTCCTACTAAGTTTGGTATGGTAGATAAACTGTTACCCCTTGACCATAAAGAAAAATGCATTGTACGTATGAGTTTGAATCCCGAAATGTTTGTTAGAAAAGCAGAATTATTAACATCATCACTTGATGATAGAATATCAGCTATTAAAAAATTGTATGAAGCAGGTTACCCAATAGGTATATTAATTGCTCCAGTTATAATAATTGATGATTACTTAAACCTATATGAAGAATTATTTATTCGACTAGCAGATGAGCTTCCACAAAAGCTAAAAGAAGAGTTAGGCTTAGAGATAATATTCATGACTTATTCACAGGCCCATATAACCATTAATTCTGCATCATTACCAAATGCATTTAATGTATTTAATAAAGAAATTATGAAGTATGGCTATAGAGGTAAATATCGCTATAAAAAGGATGTGCTAATCAAAGCACAATCTCATATTGAACATTTGCTTAGGAGGCATTTACCAGAGAGTAACATTGTTTATATTTGCTAATGTATAATTGATTCTATATTTATTGTATAGCATGACTATTGTATAAAACTTTCTGCAATATTCTATATTTCAAAGCAAATTAATTGTAATTCTAACTTTTGTATCTGAGTTACTCTTTAAACTAATTAGGTTATACTATCATATATAGGTTTTAAACTATTTTTACATCTTAACTTCGTATAATTTTAATGATATAATTAATAAAGTTTCACAGAAGAGAGGATTATAGTTATGGGATTTTTTAGTGATACACCAAATAAGTTATTACTTACAGAGTTTGACCCTATGCATATAGGGGCTATCGCGTTTTTCACAATTTGCATTGCTTTAATAATAGCATTTAAAAATATAATATTAAACGCAAAATACGAAAAACTTTTAAGATACTCTATCACTTTTTTAGCAATAGCATTTGAAATGAGTTTTCACATATGGACGGCTTTAACTCAAGATGCTACGTTCTTAAAGGATTTTCTACCTCTTGATTTATGCGCTATCTCATTATATCTATGTATAGCTCTAATGTTAACAAAAAGTAAGTGGGTTTTTAAATTAGTATATTTCTATTCACTAGGTGCAATGGTTTCATTGTTAGTGCCTGATTTAGGCGGCTATGGTGTAGATCATTTTAGATATTACCACTACTTCTATGTTCATGGGTTTATAATGCTTACATCAATGTATTTTGTTTTTGTACACAACTATAAAATAGTACTAAAAGACTTAATAAGAGCTACAGTCTTACTAATTTTTATAGCAGGCTTTGTAATGGCGGTGGATTTCGTTGTAGGTGCTAACTATATGTTCTTAATGCATAAGCCACACGTTTCATCACCATTAGATTTATTCGGACCTTGGCCAGAATATGTTTATGCGCTTGTTTTTATAACTATAGCTGTGTTTATAGTTGCTTATCTACCATGGATATTCGTAAATCTAAGGAAAAAGCCAAAATCGTTAGATGCTGAAGACAATAAAAAAATGGCTGCATAATAAATCAATCCCCCCATAAAGTTTATGGGGGGATATTTTATCTAATATTCTCTTGCAGTTCGTTTTGATTATTTGCTAATGATTCACTTTTTTCTTCCTCAATATAAATTTCATACTCAGTTTTTTCTTGACCTACTTTTCTTAAAGTATTTTTTATCCTTTCTGATTTGAAAACATATGTTATCCATATAGATGCACCAATTGATACACCAATAAGATTAAGTAGATATGATAAATCAGAGAATAGCCCTATTAGTATAACACTAAGAAATGACACTGCATGGATTGAAACATAGAATATTCTAAACATCATTGACTTCATCCACAATGAAATAAAACAAGCTATTATACCTATAATAACAAGTACATTAGGAATACCATATAGTGTAGTGAATAGTAATTTTATAGCATCTAGCCAATTCAAATGCATAATGCTAATAATGTTAGCTAGTCTATAAATTATAATTACCAAATTAATGCCTAATCCAATCTGAAGATACAGTAGCCATCCCCCTAGTCCATAATACGGCTCAAATTGTTTTGTTTCAATTTCACTCATACTTTTTCTCCTTTGATATGTTTATATATACTACTTACTAATGGAATTACTTTAGCTAGATATCTAATAGATTACGAACCATTAATAAAAGATACTAATGTAAAAAAGATACAAATCAAAGAAAATATCATACTTAAAGATTTAGAGTACAACCTTGAATCCTTAAATATTGGAGACAATTATTCTACATTGTACTTCAATGTGGATAGCTTATCCGGAGTCCAGCCTATTAAAGGTGCAAAACTTTATCAAAACGGTAAACTATTACCTTATATTAGTGCAGGTTCATCAGGTAATAGAGATTCTGCCATTGCATTTGCTCCTACAGATGGATATGATAACATAGAATTACATTTTGATTATCTTGTAGAACTAATTGTTAATGAATACGAATATCCATTAGAGTTTGTAGATAACAAAGCTACTGTTAAAGTACAAATCCAAGATGCTTTTGGAGAGGTAATCATAAATCTAAGTGAAGATAGTTATGAAATAGTATCTAAAGGTTTAGAAAAGTATGAAATAAAAAAGGAGTTTGGAAACAGGCATCCAATAGTCTATATCTTGTTAAAAGAAGATGAAGCATTAAGGGATTTCTCGCAAAGCAATAAGCCAACTCATTTGCTAATCATCTATAGAGAAAGTATATATTCAGGAGATACTATAATAGTTCCTGTATCATAAGTATTATTGTAATAAACGTTTTAATCATATATAATCATCTACATATAGTAAACAGGAGAACTTATGATAAAACTATTATATGGGACTACAAATAAGGCTAAAATTTCATCTATGGTAAACTCCTTAAAGAGCATAAATGTTACATTATTAAATAATGATAGTTTTGATTTATCTGTTGTTAAAGTAGTTGAAAACGGAGACACACCTATAGACAATGCCAAAATTAAAGCATTAGCATTTTATAAAAAATTTAAAATTCCAGTATTTTCATGTGATTCAGGATTGTATTTCAAGAATGTAGATGATAAGTATCAACCAAATGTAAAAGTCCGTAGAGTCAATGACAAGCATTTAAATGACGAAGAAATGATAGAATATTATGCTAGCCTTGCTAAAATGCATGGAGGCGAACTAATATCATATTACAAAAATTCCATATGTCTAGCTATGGGTGAAGATGAAATGTATTGCTATGACGGTCATAAAATTCACTCAGAAGAGTTTGTAATATCATCTATACCACATAAAAGTCGTACTAACGGTTTACCTTTGGATTCTCTTTCTATACACATTGAAAGTGGTAAGTACTACATGGACATAAAGAAGGATTTATCACATGCCTATGCACTAAAAAAGACTTTATCAAATGGATTTTGTGATTTCTTTATAGAAAATATTAAGGGAGTACATAGATTAAATGTTTAAAAACAATCATAATACTCTTGGACAACTAATTGGACAAGGTAGAACAGCCAAAATTTATGAATATGGACAAGATAAAGTAGTAAAGCTATTTTACAAAGATTTTGAAGATAATATTGACACAGAGTTTAAATACTCTCAGTTAATTATGGATAACGGTATAAGCACACCTAGAGTATATAACACAATTCAAATAGGTCAGCAAAAAGGCATAGTATATGAAAAAGTATTAGGAGTTGATTTAGGTAAAGCTATTTCTAAATATCCATCTAAGACTTCTGAGCTAGCAACAAAAGCTGCTGCAGTTCATGCTAAGATAAATAGCATTTATATTGATGGATTACCTGACCAGTATGATATGTTTAATAGCTCCATATCTAAAGCAAAAGAACTAAGTAAAGAAAATAAAAAAAAGATAATTAAATATTGTGCCACATTGCCAAATACCAAAAAGCTTTGCCATGGTGATCTACACGTTAAGAATTACATTTATTGTAATGATAATCTCTTTGCTATTGATTGGATATCTGCATATTCTGGACACCCAGCTAGTGATTTAGCTCGTGTTATGCTATTAATGAATAGCCCTACAATTACAAAACCACTTCCATTTGCTAAAATGCAAATAGTTAAGCTTATGCTCAAAAAATATAACAAGACTTTTTATAATACATATATTAATGTTATGAAATTTGATATAAGTCTAGTTGATAAATTCATATTACCAATTGCAACAATGCGATTGAATGAAAATGTTAAATATGAAAAGGAATGGCTACTTGATATTATTAGTAATAAGCTACAAGATCTAGACTCTAATCTTTAATATTCAAAATTCAACAATAAGCTTAAATACTCCATTACACTATGTAAAGGGAGTATTTTCTATATATAACCTAGTAACTTTCCACAATATTTGCATTTTTGAAAAAGTATGATAACATTGTAATGTTACATAATTTATATAAACATTTAAATATTTTGGAGGTCGTTATGACTTGGATATTATTAGGAGTAGTAGCATTAGCATATGCAAGTACATGGTACTTTGTATTACGTTCCAGAAATATAATAGAAAAAATCAGCAAAAGTGAATACAAAAACAGTAGAGATATAGTTAACAATCTAAAATTATAATTACTTAACGGCGTAGAAATATATAGCCTAATGGAGAATATGGATTTATGAAAGAGAATAATGCTAAAAACAATAATAAAAATCAGGAGTTATCTAGGGAGCTTGGATTATTCCAATTAACTATGATGGGTGCTGGCATGATGATAGGTGCTGGCGTGTTTGTAGCAACAGGAATTGCAATAGGTAAAGCAGGAACAGGCGGGATACTATTAGCGTTTGCCTTAAATGGACTTATAGCAATATTTACGGCAATGAGCTTTGCAGAATTATGTTCAGCCATTCCGGCAGCAGGTGGAGCATACGCATATGTTAAGAAAGCCTTCGGTGGAATGATAGGTTTTATATCTGGATGGATGAACTGGTTTGCACTAGCTGTAGCTGGCAGCTTATATGCAATTACATTTTCAGAATATACTCTTCACTTGTTAGGATCATTTGAATTCTTTAAAGCACTTAACTTAAATATGCATATAGCAGTAAAAATACTTGCAGTAATAATAGCATTAATATTTATCGGCATTAATTATAAAGGTGTAAAAGATACAGGAAAATCTTCAACTATTATTGCATTAGGACAAACTGTCACCTTGCTTATCATTGGATTCTTAGGTGTAGTTGTAGCTATAAGAAAACCTGAGCAATTATTGAACTTCCAGCCGTTTTTACGTGATGGACGAGCAGGTGTCTTAATAGCGATGGGCTTCACCTATGTTGGATTCGAAGGTTTCGAGGTAATTGGTCATGCTGGCGAAGAGGCGATTGACCCAAAGAAGAATATACCAAAAGCTATATTGTATGCAGTAATCGTAGTAGTTTCCACATATTTGATGGTTGGATTTGCAGCAGTTATAGGAATTGCAAATCAAGGCATGGGAGTTGCAGAATGGTTTGCAATGCATGGTACAACAGGTTTTGCTGACTCTATTCAAATGCTTTTTCCTATTGGTGGAATGTTGCTTGTTACACTAGCTGCAATTTTTTCATCAACATCAGCACTTAATGCAACGCTGTTCTCATCAGCACGTGTTTCATTTGCAATTAGCCGTGATGGATTCTTACCCCCATCTTTATCAAAAATATCTAAACGTAAAGTACCCTCAGTCGCACTTTTCTTTTCATCAATAATAGTATTAGTTGTAGCAATATTATTACCTGTTGAAGACGTTGCTGCAGCAGCAGACATTATGTTTTTGCTTATCTTTATGTTAATTAATATTTCAGTTATACGCATTAGAAAAACAATGGGTGACGAATTACACTATGGCTACTTAATGCCATTTTTCCCATGGATACCTATACTAGCTCTAATTTTGCAACTAGTATTAGCAATTTTATTATTCGAACTTAGTCCAGCAGCTTGGGTATCTGCAAGTCTTTGGATAGTAGTTGGAATAATAATGTATTTTGTATACTCAAAATCCCATGCTAAAAAGCGTGCTCAAAAGTCAATACTTGAATATAGCAAAGCAGTAGACAAGCGTAAATATAGAGTTATGGTTCCTATCAGAAGTGGAGGCATAAGTCAAGTCCTTGTAAAATATGCTGAACGCTTAGCTTGGGTTTGGCATGGCGAACTTCAGTTAACTCGTATAATGACAATACCAAACTACGCTACAGACGATGAAGCACAAGCTAGATTTGCACCAAACAAAGAACACGTTACTAAAGCGCAAAAATCAGTTAATATGGACATACCTGTAAGCACAATAGTCGCTCGTAGTGATACAGCTGCAAGGGGCATAGTAGATAATATTCGTGACCATCAAACAAACATGGTTGTACTTGGCTGGAAAGGCTACACACGAAAACAGGGCTATGAGATGGGCAACACTTTAGATCGCGTTATAGAGACTGCTCCATGTAACATAATGATAATTAAACCAGGTGATGAGGGACTGCATACCGGTAAACCTACACGCAAGATATTGATGCCTACCACAGGCTCACAGCACTCTTTACTGGCTACTAGAATTGCAATTTCTTTGCTAGACGATAGCGAGGATAGCATGTTGACAATATTTAATGTAAATACTACAGGCGAAGCAAAGCAAAGTGTTATGCGTCGTCTACAGCCAATCATTAACGAAATGGGCAACATTCCTATGAAAGTTACAATAATTGACTCTCAAGATGTAGTAGAAGAGATATTAAAGGAAAGCAATAAGCATGATCTACTAATTATTGGTGCGCCAAATGAAGGAACATTAAAGACTATGTTATTTGGTCAAGTAACGGAAAGAATTGCATCAGAGTGCAAAAAGACTGTTATTTTAGCCAAAAAAGATATGGGAGTTAGGTCATGGATTAGAAGGTGGATTGGTAGTAGAAGCAAATAACACTATGCTACATACTTCTGCTAGTTTATCTTTTAAATATCATTGTTGCTACACTTTGTGACAGAAGCTATTACATAAATATGCAAAGCGCATTGTCGATAATGCTTGTAAAGTAATTAATACTAATCAGTAGTTTTATTAACTACTGATTTTTTTCTCTTTTAAAGCGAAGTTTAACATATTTATAGTACATTTCTATATTTGATATTAATATATCCCATAGAGAAATACATATTTCTCCTAATTAGTAAAAAAGTTAGTGACATTATTTACAAATTAGTATATACTCATTAACTATGAATAAAAAGAGGAGATTAATATGAAGAAAATAATTTTAACACTACTTATTGTAATACTTGCCTTATCACTTATAGCATGCGGTCCTGACTATACGGAAGAATTCAATGCTGCAGTTGAAGCATATAATGAAAAAGTTGATGAGTACGATGAAGCAGTAGAAGACTTTGAAGACAAGATTGATAACGTTGAAACACTAGAAGAAATAGAAAGTCTATGTGACGATATGCTATCATTAGATGAGGAAATGCTTACAGATACAAAAACCTATCTTGAAGAAATAAAAGGTTATGAAGAAGGTGTTAAAGACGTTGAAGCATACGAAGAAACTATTACAAATATGGAAGAAACCATTGAACTAGTAGAAGAAGACTTAGAAACTATTCCATCTTTAAAAGAATTCAACAATTTAGCAATGGACTCTATGAATCTAGCAATTGAATGGCAAACTGTTTTTGCAGAGAAAACTGCTACTATGGCAGAGATGACTGATTATAAAGATTTAAATCCTGCTATCGACGAGCTAATTGCTATTAACGATGAATATATAACAAAGATGTCTGATATAATTACAAAGCTGGAGAGTATTGATTTGCCTGAGAATTCAGATGATATAGATGAGCTAATTAATGGAATTAATGAATTGATTTCAGGAATCCAAGGCTTTAGTGATGAAATGGATTTATTGAAACAATAATATAAGCTGTAATAAACAAATAAAGTGAGCTGTTTAACTATAAGTTTAAACGGCTCTTTTTTATATTAATTATAATTTATTATAAATATTATAAATACGTAATTTACCCATTAAATAGCTCTATAAACTCAATAAAAGTAAAGTTAATTTTATTTCAAAAAATTCCCGTAAATAATGTTTATGATACTAACAAAAATTAATACCATAGATGATTATTTTTATTAAATTTTAATTCATTACAAAAGAGCAGGATGGAGTCTATCATGACAAAATTGTACAAGTCCATAAATTTTATCACAATAATACTTTTAGTATTATCAGGTTGTAGTGCTACAGAAGAGAGTATTGAGATACCTGATGAAAATATAGATATAGAATCACCTACTACACCTAATGTAATCGTTATTAAAGAAGGAAGTGACACTATAGGTGATAAGCACGAGGAAGCATCAGATGAGGAGAAAGACGTACTACCAGAAGATGACCAAAATAAACCAGTTGAAGATAATATTAATGTTAGTGATTTATTAGAAGATGAAGAATTGACAGAAATTGCAGAAGAAGAAAATGTTACTCAAGATGAAATAGGTACAGCACCTGAAGAAATTGACGAAAGCATGAAAGAAGACATGTATAGAATTATACATGAGTATAATTCTGTCTTGCCTGATGGGATAACTAAAGAACTTCTGTATACCGATTATCCCATTGCATATAATTATGTACTTATAACTAGCTCCAGTGTAAATATACGTATGCAGCCTGATACAGCATCTAAAGTTATACAAGGTGTAGTATATGGCGAAAAATACTCTTTAATAGAATCTGTAAAAGGACTGTACATAGAGAAATATGATTCTGATACTTGGTATAAAATTTCACTAAAAAATGGTGGTGACGAAATAAAGACAGGCTATGTATTTGCTGCTTTAACAGAGGCTAGGAATTATCAATTTGATAAAATGTTAAAAGAAATGAATATGCTTAAAGGTCAACTAGATAACAATACTACTGGATATATTAATAACTATAAAAATTTCAATGGCACTGCTCCACTATACAATGGAAAAACTACAGATAATTATGGTCATAGACGATACCAAAGTGCCGCATTGTATGATAAACCTGATACAAAATCTCCTTTTAGGTACGGACTTGATGGTATGCTTTGCAATGTATTAGAAGAAACTAATTATTTTTATAAAGTAAAGGTAATTACTTTTGAGGGCGAATATTATGTAGAAAAAAAATATATAAGCTTTGAAAATACAATAACGAATTTGAGTCAAGTTTTAATTGTAGATAGAAAATACCAAAACAGTGCTCTGTTTGAGTATCGAGATAACGGCTGGGTTATGGTTTCATATGTATTTGTAACCACAGGAAAGCCTGGAGAATATTCTTTAGTAACACCCCTTGGGCATTTTATGGGTATTCAAAAACGCAATAAATTCCTATACTATGGCGATGGCACAAAAGAAATAGCAGGCTATGCACCGTATGCTCTTAGGTTTAGTGGCGGTGGCTATACTCACGGTGTACCAGTTAACTACATTATAAAAGATGACGGAGAAAAGATTGACCCAGGCTTAAAAGAATATTTACATACTATAGGTACTATTCCTAAATCCCATATGTGTGTTAGAAACTATACGTCACATGCTAAGTTCTTATATGATTGGTTTAAAGTAGGTAGCGGTGCTGTTATTGTAATTGAATAGCAATTTACCCCTAACTGATTCAATCTAACTCTTAAACATAATGTAAAAAGGACTTGAATACTAATTAGTAGATTCAAGTCCTTGATAAAATTTAGATAATGCAATTATACATTATTAAATCTCTAATTATTTATTGCTCTTACGCACCTTACCGAGTTTAAAAAATTATCTCCACCCTCTGCTTCTGCTGCGCTATCTGCGTATTTCGCAGAGAATCTAACTGCTCCTGCTCCGTGAGAATCTTCACCATCATTTCCTACAGCATACCCAAACGCAACATACCATGCATAATAATTAGTAGGATTAGCTGTGCTAAAATAGGCGGATGTAGATGTCCAATAGTAATAGTTTTCATTTTCATCTAGTTCAGTGCAATTAAAGTACACATTATCAATCGCTGGATAAACCCCTGAATAATCAATAATGCTCTGTAATTCTTTTACATCTGGTAATCTCCAATCATCATATCCTGCAAATTCAAGGTTTTCTGAATACGATAATGCCTCTACCCATTCTACACCTTCACCGTTATCATCTACCATCCACATCAATCCTGTTGCTAAGTCACTTATTGTTCCATCTCCATTGTCTACAAATTGATTTTCAGCTGTTACTTCACCTATTACTGCGCGCACATATTTGCCCATTTGTCCACCAGCATCGCT
>Ga0209692_10005669_pt1 | contig 10598 bp, 4 predicted proteins | sample tdDd472_FD_187129 | JGI IMG/M metagenome (GOLD analysis project Ga0209692, IMG submission 187129) | Marine sediment microbial communities from the Atlantic coast under amendment with organic carbon and nitrate - tdDd47.2 (SPAdes)... | ecosystem: Environmental > Aquatic > Marine > Coastal >...
TGGGGAACCAGAGGTCGGCGGCGTCATTGGTGCGGTACACGCGCTGCGATCCGTAGTAGAGCACCTGGGGATTCACGGGATCCATGGCGATGGGGGTGTTCCAGTTGTGCCGGTCGCCGTCCTCGATTCCGTTCATGGCCTGGGAGAACCAGTCGCCACCGTTGGTCGACTTCTGCAGCATACCGTTCTGGTACTCGCAGTAGATGATGTCGCTGTCGGTGTAGTCGACGATGGTCTGGAAGCCGTCGCCGCCGAAGATGCGCTCCCAGTTGTCCACCGAACCGTCGGGAGTGCGCAGGGTGCCGTTGTCCTGGGTGCCGCCCAGCAGGTGGGTGGGATCCTGGTAGTCGATCTCGATGCCGTAGAACTGGCTGGTGGGCTGGTTGTAGAGCTTGGTCCAGCTCGAGCCGTAGTTGTCGGACCGATGCAGGCCGCCGTCGTTACCCTGGTAGACCCGGTTGGGCTGGCTGGGGCAGAAGGCCATGGCGTGGTGGTCGACGTGCATGTTGCCGCCCGATTCGGACCACGACGAGCCGCCGTTGGTGCTGCGGTACATGGGCACGCCCATGGCGAAAACGTTGTCGGGGTTGGTGGGGTCGACCCTGATCTGGCCGAAGTACCAGCCGAAGGAACTGTATATGCTGCTCAGGGCGCCGTCGTTGGTGTCGTTCCAGCTGTCGCCGCCGCTGGTGGTCTTGTAGACGCCGCGGAAGCTGGCGTAGCTGCCACCCTCGCAATAGATGGCATAGAGGACGTCGGGCTGGCTGGCGCAGATGGTCAGACCGATACGGCCGACCTCGTTGTCGGTGGGCAGGCCGGTGGTGAGCTCGTTCCAGGAGTCGCCGCCGTCGAGGCTGCGCCAGATGCCGCTGCTCGGGCCGCCGTTATTCCGGTAGGTGCGGCCGCGCACGCGTTCCCACATGGCGGCGTAGAGGATCTCCGGGTTGGTGGGATGCATGACCAGGTCGGTGCAGGCGGTGGAGTCGGTGAGGGCGAAGACTCGATCCCAGTCCTGGCCGCCGTTGGTGGAGCGGAACACGCCGCGGTCCTCGTCACTGCCGAAGAGCTGGCCGGTGGCCGCCACGAAGAGACGCTCGCTGTCGGTGGGGTCGACGATCACGCGGGCGATGTAGCGCGTGTCCTCGAGGCCCAGATGCTCCCAGTTCAGGCCGCCGTTGGTGGAGCGGTAGAGGCCGGTGCCGAAGAATGACAGGCTGGCGGCGTTGGCCTCACCGGTGCCCACGTAAACAGTCTCGGGGTTCTGGGGATCGAGGGTCACGGCGCCCACCGAGAGGACATCCTGCTGGTCGAAGATCGGGGTCCAATCGGTGCCGCCGTCGGTGGTCTTGAAGACGCCGCCGGTGGCGATGCCGGCGTAGCAGATGTCGGCATTGGTGGGATGGACCGCGAGGTCGGTGACGCGGGCGCATACGTTGGTGGGGCCCTTCTGTTCCCAGGCCGCGCTCAGGAGGGGATCGTTGGTCTTGCTCTGCCGCATGACCTGGGCTTCTTGCTGCTTGGCCCGGGCCTGGCTCAGGGAGAGCTTGTAGCCGTCGTGATCGATGGCGCCGTTGGGGAAGGATCGCTGCATCCAGAACCAGTCGTCGGGACGACTCTCGGCCTCTTCCTGGTGCTCGCCCATGACCGTGGTAGGCGGTGTAGGCGCGTCAGGACGTTGGGCGATGGCGACGATCAGGAGAACCAGGATGGTCACGGGGGCAATGAGACGGCGCAGCATGAGGTATTGTTCCTTTCAACGGCGGATATTTGATGACCTGTAATTATAACAGATGGAATGGGTGGAGGGAAACCGGGGTGCGAACCTCATCCAGGACTTTCGGCCACATCCATCAACAGCTACTATGGCTCCGAACCCGGACCAGCCCTTCAAACCTCTCAGGAGTGGATTCATGACACACTTCCGCCTGCTCTTCTTCGTTGTCCTGCTGGCCGTGGCCGTGAGTGGCTGCAGCTCGTCGGCGCCCACGGTCCAGGACACCCCGCCGGTTCCGGGTGAGACCAAGAACTCCACCAAGGTGAAGATCACCTCCCTGGATCAGCTGCCCCAGCACACCTATCAGCTGGACATGCCGGCCAGCGAGATGATCCAGAACAAGCCAGCGTTCACGGCCTTCGCCAAGCGGGTGCGTCTCGACCTGGAGAACGACCTCGCCCGCTACGACGTCAAGGACGCCGCCACCCTCAAGGGCTGGTACGGCACCCTGGCCAACCTGGCGCTGCTGGACGGCCGCTGGGATGAGGCGCTCGATTATCTGAACCGGTCCCAGGGGCTGGAGGAGAAGGAAGCTTCGCGCATGACGGCCGGCGCCGTGGGCCGGGCATTGATCGCCGCTCACAAGATCGTGGGTCCTGATGCCAGCGAGATGAAGCTGAGCAACGAGTTCCGCCGCCAGCTCTCCCAGCGTGTGAACGAGTGGCCCTGGGACATCGTCCAGGACACGGTCAAGCAACGCAAGGGTCGCGCCGAGTACCTCAATGAGAACCTGATCCTGGGCATGGTCCAGACCAACATGGATCCGGTGGTGGCCCAGCAGGGCGAGATCGGCAGCGACCTGGCCCGCGGCCTGGTGGGCATGAAGCTGGCGCTGTGGCGCATCCTGCCCCAGAAGGACAACCTCATCGTGGTGTACAGCGACTACATCACCAAGAACGAGGTGGCCAAGAAGGATATCTGGGCCGTGCGCGACATCGCCATCGCTGACGATGGCAAGCTCACCCCGGTGATGATCGGCGTCTGGGACTCGGGCGTGGACACCGAGATCTTCGGCACACAGATCTTCACCAACGAGGGTGAGACCTTCGACGGCGCCGACACCGACGGCAACGGCTTCGTGGACGATGTCCACGGCATCGCTTTCACGGTCAACGGCGTCTACATCCCGGCGCTGTTGCATCCGGCCGGCGACCAGGAGGGCAAGATCGAGCAGTCCCGCCTGTCCATGCAGGGCTTCCATGACCTGCAGGCCAACGTGGACAGCCCCGCGGCCAAGGCCACCCGTGACGAGATGTCTTCCATGGAGCCCCACGAGGTGCAGGACTTCATGACCAGCCTGTCGTTCTATGGGCTGTATGCCCACGGCACCCACGTGGCTGGTATATCGCTGGCCGGCAACCCGGCTGGGCGCGTGCTCACGGCGCGGATCAGCTTCGACTATCACAACCCGCCGATGGCCATGACCATGGACATCGCACGGAACCATGCCGCGAGCTACGGTCGTACCGCGAAGTACTTCACCGACCACAACGTACGCGTGGTGAACATGAGCTGGGGCTGGACCTTCAAGGAGATCGAGGGTTCGCTGGAAGCCAACGGCGTGGGAGAGACGGCTGAAGAGCGGGCGACCATGGCGCGGGAGATGCTCGATGTGTTGACCGATGGTCTCCATGAGGCCATGGCATCGACGCCGGACATCCTCTATTGCGTGGCTGCCGGCAACAGTGACAGCGACGTGGAGTTCGACGTTTCGATCCCGGCCAACTTCGACCTGGCCAACATGATCGTGGTCGGCGCGGTGGACCAGGCGGGCGATCCCACGAGCTTCACCAGTGGTGGGCGGAACGTGGTGGTGTATGCCAACGGATTCGAAGTCGACAGCACCGTGCCGAATGGGCATCGTATGAAGATGTCGGGGACTTCGATGGCTTCGCCGCAGGTATGTAATCTGGCGGGGAAGTTGCTGGCGATCCAGCCTTCGATGACGCCGGCTGATTTGATTCGGACGATAGAGCGGGGGGCAACGCCGCATAAGAAGTATCCGGAGATGCGGTTGTTGCATCCGAAGGCTACGGTGCAGAGTTTGAAGCATGTCAATTAGTTGAGATTTGCTGGATAAAGCCGGTAGTCCTTAGGGGCTGCCGGCTTTTTGGGGTGGTGGACTTGCCTGTGTTTTCCGACATCTCGAAAAGGCTACTTATGTGTAGCCCGGTAGCAGCGAGATGAGCCCACTGGCCGTGATGCTGGCGGGAGGTGAGTAGGGTGGGGAAGGAGATTCGTCCCTGTCCGACCTCGGTTGTCCAGGTCCATGACCAGTCTCTCGTTGCCCGCCGACGGATCCACGCCACTGCCGTCCGGTGTGGCCCAATAGCACAATCCATGGAATACCGTAACTATGTGGTTAAATACGATCCGCCGGGTTCGTCACCACTCAAAACAGCCGATAGTCCCCTGGAGGGCATTCCATGCAGATCGAAGTGCAGATCGAGATCGCCGCAGCCAAGGAAGACGTTTGGCGCGTCGTCACGGACATTGACGGCTGGACCGACACCATTCGCGCCATCCAAAAGATCGAGGTCCTCGAGCGCCCTGTCACTGGTCTGGTTGGACGGAAGTGGCGAGAGACGCGGACCCTGTTCGGCAAGACCGCGACGGAGGTCATGTGGATCACCGACGTGAAGGAGAACGAATTCTACCAGACGCGCGCCGAGAGCCACGGTGCCGTGTACATCAGCAGGATCGCCATCGCCGAGCAGGAATCCGGCGTCAAGTTGATGATGGGATTTGACTCGATGCCACAGACCCTCCCGGCGAAGATAATGGCTGCGACCATGGGGCGGATTTTCAAGAAGGCGACCATGAACGCCCTGAGAGAAGATCTCCAGGACATCAAGGCCGTGGTGGAGGGCCGTTAGTGGCGCTGTCGGCTAGGACGGAGATCTCCCCGCTAGCGATCATGGTCTCGATCACCCGCTCCTATCCCCAATACTAGTTCCGTCCGCGTCGCCGCGATGGCAGCTACGTGGGTGGCTGTAACCGACGCGGTCTGTCTAAGATCCTGAGAATTATTCCGTCTCTACGTCCGACCAGAGGATTCAGCGTATTTTGTAGGGTGTTCCAGTAGCGATGAAGTTGACGGAAGTAGCGCCATTGGGTGTTTTTTCATGCTTGAAAGTCGTTGGTGTCGAAGGTTAGCGCGACCGATATTCGACGCGTCGATTCTGAAGAATTCTGAGTTTCCGGGGGGCGTCCAAGACTCCCAATATCTACTCCCAAAAACAAATCTGAGATTCTGGGTTTCTCGGCGGCATTTCCAAGAAGTTCACTCAACCCGGTAGTGAGGGGCCGGAATCAGACCCCAAATTGATTTCCAAATCTCAGATTTCGTGTGTTAGTCTGGCTTTGATTAACAGCAACCCTGATCCTGAATTCGCGAAACTGGACTTTTTGAATTTGGTGGAAAATTCGAGGTAGCAGATCTATGCCCTGGGAGAATTGTGGGCCCATCAACCAAGGGGACTATTCATGAAGTCGAGATTTGCTGGAATCGTTTGGTGGGCCGTGATTGCGACGGCCAGCATCGCAGCGATCGGTTGTATCAATCCGGATTCAGGGAACGAGGGCACCCAGGGCGAAGACAGTAATGCCATTCCCTATCCCCTGGCCGAATGGAAGGGTGTCCAGGGCAAGACTCTGGCCGATTCCAAACCTGATTTCGTGGGACCAAGGCAGGCACCGGACGGTTCGCCCAACGTCCTGGTCATCATGCTGGACGATGCGGGTTATTCGAACGCCGGATCATACGGGGGCGCCATGAATACCCCGACATTCGACCGTCTGGGTGACGAGGGCATTCGGTACACCCACATGACCGTGGCGGCGGTCTGTTCACCGACCCGTGGATCGCTGCTGACCGGACAGAACAAGCACTCCATCGGAACTGGGATCATTTCGGAGTTCGCGACGGGCTATCCCGGTTACAACTCCCAGATGGATTATACCACGCCGTCGATCGCTCGGATCCTGACGGACAACGGCTACGCGACGGCGGCCTTCGGCAAGTGGCATAACACGCCCATGGAAGAGGCGTCGCCGGTGGGACCCTTCCAGGCCTGGCCGACCGGGATGTGGGGCTTCGAATACTTCTACGGATTCCTGGGCGGGGAAACCAACCAGTTCCACCCCCTGCTTTACGAGAACAACACCGCCATCGAAACGCCGGAAACCAACGACGACGGTTCACCCTACCATCTGTCCCATGACATGGCCGACCAGACCATCAGGTGGCTGGACAACTGGAAAGGCCTGCGGGACGATCCCTTCTTCGTCTATTTCACGCCCGGCGCCATTCACGCTCCCTTGCAAGTGCCCGAAGAATGGCGGGATAAATACAAAGGGGAGTTCGACCAGGGTTGGGATGTGTACCGTGAAGAGGTTCTTGCCCGTCAGAAGAAACTGGGGCTGGTTCCCGAAGACGCCCAGCTCGTCCCGCGTCCTGAAACCATTCCTGCCTGGGATTCGTTCAGCGAAAAGGGCAAGGAATTCCTGCGGTACCAGATGGAGATCAACGCGTCATTCCTGGAGCACGTCGATTTTCATGTCGGCCGTGTGATCCAGCACCTCGATGATATGGGCGAATTGGATAACACTCTGGTCATCTACCTGACGGCCGACAACGGGGCGACCGCGGAGGGGACACCCACCGGAACCTGCTCCGAACTGCTGATGCAGAACGGATTCCCTCCCCTGACCATGGATCAGCAACTGGAGATGCTGGAGGGATACGGTGGCCTCGCGGAATGGGGCGGGCCGCACATGGTCAACCACTTCTCCGTGGCCTGGGCCTGGGCGACGTCGACGCCTTTCCAGTGGACCAAGCAGATGGCCTCCCACTTCGGAGGCACGGTTTCCGCCACGGCCATCCGTTATCCCGCCGGCATCAAGGCCAGAGGAGAGTGGAGGAGGCAGTTCCAGAACGTGACGGACATCTTCCCGACCATCCTCGAGGTCACGGGCGTTCCGAACCCGGACTACGTCAACGGCCAAAAGGTCGAGAAAGGGCCGGGAAACTCATTGGTTTACGCCTGGGATGATGCGGATGTCGAGACAAACCACCCCACCCAGTATTTCGAGATGGTTGGCTTCATGGGAATCTATCACGAAGGCTGGACCCTGGCCGGGAAACCCTACCGTATTCCCTGGTCGACTGATCCTGAAGCCATGGCTGAATTCGACCCGGTGAACACGGGGTGGGAGCTTTACAACATTGGCGAGGACCCGACCCAGTCCATCGATGTGGCCTCCGAATACCCGGACAAGGTCAAGGAACTGGAGGACCTCTTCTGGCAGGAAACCGAGAAGTATGATGTCTGGCCTGTGGGCGGATCGCTGGGGCGTTCCTTGCAACCGGAGTCCAACCCGCAAGGGGCCGCCAAGAAGCATTGGGAACTGACCACCAATGTCTACCGGGTGCCTGAACTTGCCGGGCCCTCCATGAAATCCAACAACTACGAAGTGAACGCCTACCTGACTGCGGGTTCCGAAACCGAAGGTGTGATCTTCGCCGTCGGGGACCGCATGGGCGGACAGGCACTGTTCATCATGGACGGCAAACTCCGATACAGTTATTCCACCCTGGGCCTCTACTGGCACGACTTCCCCGCCGATGTTGCCCTTCCCGAGGGGGAAGTAAAAATCACCATGAAGCACACGATGAAGGAAGCCAGGCTCAACGGGCCGTCGACCGTGGCACTCTTCATCAATGACGACAAGGTGGGGGAGTTGGACATCACGGCGACGGTTTACGCTGCTTATTCCGCCCACGAAACCTTCGACATCGGACGTGACGAGGGGATGGCCGTGAACCGTGAATACGAAGACCGGGGGAAATTTGAATTCACCACCGGTCAGTTGCACAAGGTCATCATCGATATCGAATAGGTATTGCTAACGGACACTCTGGATTGACATACCTACGGATAGATTCAGCAATGAGAATGACGTTGTTTGCAGGAGAAGAATCATTCAATTATTGAACTTCCAAGGAGGGGCCATGAACATCAAATCGGGACTCATATTGATACTCCTGACCGTCGCATTGGCATTCTGCGGATGCTCAAAGACGGACTCGACTATTGCCGGCGAGTTGACCGACGAGCAGATCGAGAACATCGTGCGGCGATCGTATCAGTACGTCGCCATGTACAACGTCATCAACAAGAATGCGATGCAGACCGGAGAGCAGACCGGAACCAGCGGCTGGAACACCCCTGTCGCCGACACGGTGCTCAAGGACCACACCTTCCGGACCATTGCACGCCCCAACAACGACACCTTGTACATGTCCGGCATGCTGGACTTGCGTGCCGAGCCGATGATCATCGAGTATCCCGTATTCGACTCGAATTACGCCGTACTCGAGACATCTGCTTACGATCACTACTGCGACATCCCGCTCTCCACCACCTTCGGCGACTTTCGGAAACCGACCAGGATCCTCTATTACACTGCGCGCACCAGTGGTTATTCCGGCGAGCCGGTCAAGGGCATCGACACCGTGATGGAGATGTCCGGGGACTTCGCCATCGCATTCCTGCGCGTGATGCCCCATGCCGCGGAGCCGGAGCGTATGCAACGCAACATCGCCACCCTGCAGGGAATCAAAGTCCAGGGCCTGTCCGAATACTTGGGCAAACCCCCAACGCCTACTCCGGCAGTCGTATTCCCCGCCGTCAGCACCGATGCCGGGGTGTTTAAGGACAACTTTCTCGAAGTGATGCAGTTCGTCTTCAACCACACGACCTTTGACCCGAACGACAAGCTCGACCGGGCTGTGCTCGAGGCGTTGAAACCGTTGGGCGTCGAACCGGGCAAGGATTTCGATTCGGGAGCGGTCGAGCAGATTGACGGAGCTCGGTTTGCCATGATCGCCGAGAAGGTTGCGGGAGAGGTGGCTTCATTGGCGACCAGCGGTCAAGCTGGTCCCTTGATGCTGGAGATGTTCAAACCGAAGGGCGAAATGACTCTCGACGCCTTGGTTTTCCAGTCCGTACTCGGTCCCATCGGAGTCCCTGCCCATCAGGCCGTGTACCCGCCAGTCGTAGCCGCCGACGGCGATCCCCTGAACGCCCTCAACGACTACGTAATTCGCATGTCGGCCGATGAGATGCCGCCTTTCGAAGCCTTCTGGTCAGTGACCCTCTACGACCTGGAGAATGGCTTTTTCATCCCCAACGACCGCAAGAAATACAGTGTCGGTGAGAACGCCGGCTTCAAGCTGGACGACAATGGCGGCATCGAGATTCACATCGCCGCCGAGCACCCCGAAGGCGTCCCCGAGGAGAACTGGCTGCCGATCAATCGGGGAGACGAAAACATCGACGCAGTCATGCGCATTTACGCACCCGATCTTGATCGATTCGCAACCTGGACGCCTCCTTTGGCAGAGAAGGTCTCAACTGGCGAATCCCTAAAAAATTGACAGGCAGATTTTTCAGTGGGGAGTAAGGGCAGGAGCTTCCTCGGGCATTCGTTTCTCTCAAAGACAGCCCCGGGATTCGTCATCCCGGGGCTGTCTTTTTGGCTGGGCCTTGTCGGCCCGCAGCAATCCCTGTCCCTACTAAATAATCCGTCCGCGCCCTGACCAGCGTCGCTCGAGCCTGCCGGCCTGAGCCATGTCAAGAGCCTGCTCGAGAAATCACCGAACTGCCCACGAAAGAGGCCCCGTCCTGACGGACGGGGCCTTTTTCTTCCGGGTTTCGACGATCAAGTCGACCCAGTTCCGTTCTGCGGCCGGTGCTTCCTAGCACTATCGCACAAGCACCATCGCCTTCACACTCGTCATCCCGCCCGACTCCAGCCGGGCAAAGTAGGTGCCACTAGCCGCACCGCGACCCGTGGAGTCACGGCCGTCCCAGTTCACCTGATTCGCACCCGCCGATCGCACCTCGTCCAGCAGCGACCGCACCAGACGACCTTGCACGTCGTAGACGGTCAAGCGCACGCCCTGCGTCGTGGGCAGATTGAAGTGCACCGTAGTCTGCGGATTGAACGGGTTGGGCACTGCGCCCGCCAGCTCGAAAGCGCTGGGTGTGTCGTCAACGGTTGTGGTCGTTTCGGCAATCCGTCCCCCGAAATCGAGGCCCGTCTCGGCGAACTTGACCTTGTTGTCATAGGTGTAGGCGATCCAGTCTTCAGCATCGGGGGATACGGAGACGAAGAGGGATGAGCCGACGCTCCCGACCGTTTCTTCGATGTACTCCCTCACCATGCTGCCATCGGCCAGGTCCCAGATCCTGATCAGGCCGCCCCACTCGGGGCTGACATAGCGCGAGACTCCCGAGACGAGATAGTTCCCATTAGGGGAGAAGGCGATGGTGGCCGAGGAGGTGCCGTATTGACCGGCGCCGGCTGTCAGGCTGTGGACGAGGTCTCCAGAAGAGACATCCCACACGGTTGCCTTCAGGGCGTAGCCGCGGCCGGCGACAGCCAATCGCGACCCGTCCGGGGAGAAGGCCACGGAGGTGGGGTATCCCCCGTTCGTGTAGGAGCCGTGCTCGATGGTCTGCACGAGTTGATTGGTCTCGACATCCCACAGCTTCACCGTGCCGTTATACCCGCCCGTGGCCAGCAAGTTTTCCGAGGGCGAGAATGCAGCGCAATACGTGCCGCTCCCATGACCTTCGTAGGCGCCCTGGAGGGTGTACTCAGGATAGTTGTAGACTCTGATCTGCTCTTCGCCGCTCCGGGACATCACAAAGGCAACAAACTCACCATCGTGAGAGAAGGCGACCGCTTGGACCAGCCCGTCGATTTCGCCATCCGCCAGGTCGAACTGCGTGTTCCCGGTCACTGCGTTCCAGAC
>Ga0209692_10005672_pt1 | contig 10593 bp, 7 predicted proteins | sample tdDd472_FD_187129 | JGI IMG/M metagenome (GOLD analysis project Ga0209692, IMG submission 187129) | Marine sediment microbial communities from the Atlantic coast under amendment with organic carbon and nitrate - tdDd47.2 (SPAdes)... | ecosystem: Environmental > Aquatic > Marine > Coastal >...
TTTATCTGCATCTGATGTTTAAGGCGCTGCGCACGGGGATGAAACGCCGTCTTGGCCTGTCGTTCGTGATGGTTCGCGCCAGTTGGGGGTTGTTGATTGCGTCGATCGTCATCGGTGGGTTGACCGTGTTCGCGCCGATTGATTTCAACTTGTTTCCCTTGTTTGGCTTTATCCTCATTTTCGGCTGGTTGCTAACTTTCCTCACGGGGATTTTGCAGCGCATCTTGCCATTTTTAGCGACGATGCACGCCCACAAGCTCGGGCGTCGCGCCCCGCGTCTGTCGGAAATGGGGCATCAAAATATCACGCTGAAAATGCATGCGCTGTGCCACGCCGTCGCCTTGGTTTTGGTTTCACTTGGCATCGTTACGGGACTGGAGTTGTTGGTCCTGGTGGGCGGCGGCCTTGGTGTGCTGGGGGCTGTGGCCTTCTTGTGGTTCGCACTGGGCGTCAGTGAAACGGTTATCACGCTGTACAGCGAAGTAGAACAATCAAAATAAACAATAAAAGGAGAACGTTTGATGGAGTATTCCCTCGACATCTGTAAAACCCTGCACGGCGATCATATGGCGACGGTACGTATGCTTGAAGATTTGGAGGGCGGGCTGAGCAAAATTGGCCGTAACAATGCGCCGCGCGAACTCTCACCCGAACTCACCGAACTGTTGAGCGGTCTGGTTTCCATTATGCAAACCGAAATTTCCAGTCATTTCAGTTTCGAGGAAGAAAATCTATTTCCCCGTATCGAACAGATTGGCGATATGCCAATGCTGTCCATCTTGCGCGGTGAGCACGACACCATCCGCCCGTTGGCGGAAAAGCTGACCGCGGCGGTCGAAACCGTGTTGGCGCAGGGCGTGACGCCCGAGACCTGGGTGCCGGTATACGACATGGGCATGGAACTGGCGGAACGCGAAGTCTTCCATATTCAAAAGGAAGAGATGGGCTTTTTGCCGCTGTTGGAACAAATTCTCACGCCCCAGGACGACCAAACCCTGACGGTGGCTTTCGCGGCAGCGAAATAGCCGCAATTCAGATCGTTTTCAACCCGCATGCCCCAGCCCGGGCATGCGGGTGCCTTTTTCTTAAGCACTGGCTGTGTGCCTAGATAACCGCAAGAGAGAAAAACGGCAGAAATCTTGCGGTTCTCCTGTTGGCATTCATTTTGCTATTGCCCTAGACGTTATGAACGATCGAGTTGGGGGCAATGGCAGACGATCTGAAAATATTGGTGATTGACGAGGATCCGGTACGCGCTGCGATCCTCAAGGAAGGGCTGAGCGATGCCGGGCATATGTTGGTGGAATGGATTGCGGACATGTCCAATTTGCATGTGCGGATATCCGCCCTGGACCCGGACGTGGTCCTGATCGATCTGGAAAATCCCAACCGCGACGTGTTGGAGCAGATGTTCCAGGTCTCGCGCGAGGTCAAACGCCCCATCGCCATGTTCGTCGATCAATCGGACACCACCATGATCACGGCCTCCGTCGATGCGGGGGTCAGCGCCTATATCGTTGACGGGCTCAAAAAAGAACGCATCAAGCCGATCGTGGATATGACCATCAGCCGCTTCAACGCGTTTTCCCGCCTGCAACGCGAACTGGACGACACCAAGACCCAGCTTGAAGAGCGCAAGATTATTGACCGCGCCAAGGGCATCTTGATGAAGCAAAAGGGCATCGACGAGGATGAGGCCTATGTCCTATTGCGCCGCAATGCCATGAACCAAAAGAAAAAAATTGCTGAAGTCGCCGCCAGTGTCGTGATGGCGGCGGACCTGTTGGGTTGAGGATATAGACCATGAGCACATCTGAACTCACCACCGTTCGCGCCGGTTTCATCCCCCTGGTGGATTGCGCGGTTCTGGTTGCAGCCAAGGAAAAAGGCTTTGCCGAACGCCACGGTATCGATTTGCTTTTGAAGCCCGAAGTGTCCTGGGCCAACATTCGCGACCATATCAATGTCGGCTTTTTGGATGTCGCACACATGTTGGCGGGCATGCCGATTGCCCAAAGTCTTGGTATCAATCACATCAAATTCCCGATCATCGCGCCCATGGCCTTGGGCGCCGGGGGCAATGCCATCACGGTCAGTTGCGGCTTGCACGCCCAGCTCCAAGACACCGGCGCGGACTTAAGTGATCCGCTGTCTGCCGCCAAGGCCCTGCGCAAGGTGGTGGATCGGCGGCGTAGCGACGGCCTGGAGCCACTGTCGTTCGGCCAAGTGTTCCCGTTTTCGTGCCACAACTATCAACTTCGCTATTGGATGGCGGCGGCCGGGATCGATCCCGAACGCGACGTCAGCTTGGTGGTGATCCCTCCGCCTTACATGGTGAAAAGCCTGGAGGCCGGTCAGGTCGACGGCTTTTGTGTCGGCGAGCCCTGGAACACATTGGCCGTCGAGCAGGGCGTGGGCGTGATCTTGCTGCCGACATCCAGTTTCTGGCCGGCGGGCCCGGAAAAGGTCCTAGGTCTGTCGGAACGGTGGGCCAACGACAATCGCGAAACCCTTCAGGCCTTGCTCAAGGCCTTGGACGAGGCCGCAAAGTGGGCCGATGATGCGGCTAACCATGCTGAACTGGCCGACATGCTGGCTGTCGATGCGTATCTCGGTGTGTCCGCGCCGGTACTGGCCAAGGCGCTGGCTGGTGATTTGCACTTCTATAATGCCGGGATCGTGCGGGCCGAGTGCGAAGATGCTTTGTGGCTGTATGCGCAGATGGTGCGGTGGGGGCAAATCCCCTTGTCGCGTGAAGCTGAGCAGGTGGCCTGTCGCACCTATCGCCCAGACTTGCGGGCCGCAGCCTTAGGCGTGGAAAAGGATATAAGCACGGCGGCTCACCCGGCGCCATTGGATGGCGTTGCGTTCGATGCCGCCGACGTACCGGGTTACATCGCAGAGGTGCTGATTAAGGCGTGATGTCTAAAAATTATGCACAAACGCAGTGGCTTGTGTGCAAAAAATATGCAAAAACCAATATGGCAAGACGCGTAAAAAATAGACACTTATGTAAAATCAATAAAAACAGTGCATTAGGCGTTTTGGTCGATTTGGCACGCATCTTGTAAAGATAGAACCGATCGGCACCGCTGCTGATTTCGATACTGCCTCCTACCCAAAGTTGGGCACTTAAACTGCAATGCCGCAGAGATACCGGAACCGAAGTGTTCCTGGGACTCTGCGGCATTTCTTTTTGATCGGGGCAAGAACAGAAGCACACCCTCCCGGCCCGGGAAAAAGAAGGCCAGGGTTCGCAAAAGCTAGGAGAGAATAAAGTGACCAGCTCACAGCAAAAAGAAAAACTCGTGGTGATTGGCAACGGCATGGCCGGGATGCGCACGGTCGAGGAAATTCTCAGTCGCGATGCCGATAAATATGAAATCACCGTTTTCGGCGCGGAGCCACGCGAAAATTACAACCGCATCATGCTGTCCCCGGTGTTGAGCGGTGAAAAGTCGTTCGACGACATCATCATCAACACCCGCGAATGGTACGTCGAAAACGACATTACCCTGTTTGTTGGTGACGCGGTGACGGCCATCAATGCCGACGACAAAACGGTTTCTTCCGCACGCGGTATCACGCTGCCCTACGACAAGCTGCTGATCGCCACCGGGTCCGACCCATTCATCATCCCGGTGCCGGGCACCGATTTGGAAGGCGTCGTGACGTTCCGCGATCTGGACGATGTCAACCGCATGCTCGAAGCTGCCAAGTCCGGCGGCAGCGCCGTGGTGATCGGTGGCGGTCTGTTGGGCCTGGAAGCCGCCGTGGGTCTCAAAGCCAACGGCATGGACGTGACCGTGGTGCACCTGATGGACACCTTGATGGAACGCCAGCTTGATGAAGCGGCGGGCTATCTGCTGGCCAGCGAACTGGAAAGCCGCGGCCTTGAGGTTTTCACCGGCGCCAACACCCAGTCGATATTGGGCGACGGCAAGGTCAGCGGTTTGCAGTTGGATGACGGCCGCACCATCGCTGCCGACTTGGTGGTCATGGCCGTGGGCATCAAGCCTAATGTCACCCTGGCGAAGCAAGCGGGTCTGGAGATCGGCCGCGGTGTCATGGTCAACGACCAGATGCAGACCTCCAACCCCGATATATATGCCGTCGGCGAATGCGTCGAACACCGTGGCGCGACGTACGGCTTGGTCGCTCCGCTTTTCGAAATGGGCAAGGTACTGGCGGACCACCTCACCAGCGGCGAGGATGTTGCTTACGAGGGCTCCGTCACCTCGACCAAGTTGAAGGTGACTGGCGTGGATGTGTTCTCGGCCGGTGATTTCTCCGGCGGCGACGGTGCGCAAGACATCGTATTCCGCGATGCATCGCGCGGCGTCTACAAGCGCATCGTGGTGCGTGACGACAAGATCGAAGGCGCGGTGCTGTACGGCGATGCCGCCGACGGTGCGTGGTACTTCCAATTGATGAAGGACGGTGCGGATATTTCTGAATTGCGCGACACCATCGTGTTTGGCCAGGCTTACGCTGGGGGCGTCCATGCGGACCCTAGCGCGGCCGTTGCCGCCCTTGCAGATGATGCTGAAATCTGCGGCTGCAACGGCGTGTGCAAAGGCGATATCGTCACGGCGATCACCGAACATGGTTTGACGTCGCTGGAAGAAGTCAAAGCGCACACAAAGGCGTCGGCGTCTTGCGGTGGGTGTTCCGGTCTGGTGGAACAACTGTTGGCCGTGACGCTGGGCGATGCGTATCAAGCACAGACCGTTAAACCGATGTGTGGCTGCACCGCTCACAGCCACGATGACGTGCGCCACCTGATCACGGCGAAGGGCATGACGTCGATTCCGGAAGTTATGCAGGAATTGGAGTGGTCGACACCCGACGGCTGCTCATCTTGCCGCCCGGCGCTGAACTATTACCTGTTGTGCGCTTATCCGGGTGAATACCAAGACGACAACCAGTCGCGCTTCATCAACGAACGCGTCCACGGCAACATTCAAAAGGACGGTACGTTCTCGGTCGTACCGCGCATGTGGGGTGGCATGACGTCCGCCAACGAATTGCGTGCCATCGCGGATGTGGTGGACAAGTACGAAATTCCCGCCGTCAAGGTGACTGGCGGTCAGCGTATCGATCTGTTCGGGGTGGAGAAGAAAGATCTGCCCGGCGTGTGGGCTGACCTCAACGCTGCAGGTATGGTCTCCGGCCACGCCTATGGCAAAGCGTTACGCACGGTAAAAACGTGTGCGGGTTCGACGTGGTGCCGCTTCGGCACGCAAGATGCCATCAACATGGGGATCGCACTTGAAGAAATGAGCTGGGGCTCTTGGATGCCGCACAAATTCAAGATGGCCGTGTCCGGTTGCCCGCGCAATTGCGCCGAAGCGACCATCAAGGACTTCGGCGTCATTTCGGTGGACAGCGGTTACGAACTGCACGTCGGCGGCAACGGCGGCATCACAGTACGGGTGACGGACTATCTGTGCACCGTGGAAACGGAAGAAGAAGTTCTCGAATACTCTGCCGCCTTCATTCAGTTGTATCGCGAAGAAGCGCGTTATCTGGAACGGACTGCACCGTGGGTGGAGCGTGTCGGTCTGGATCACGTCAAAACCTATATCGTCGATGATGCCAACAGCCGCAAAGCCTTGGCGGCCCGGTTCCATGAAGCACAGATGGTGTTGCAGGAAGATCCATGGGCGGAACGTGCCCAGGGCACTAAAGATGCACACGAATTCACGCCGCTCAAGATTGTGGCTTAAGGAGATGAAAGTTATGTGGATGGAAATTGGAAACATAAACGACATTCCAAAATTGGGCGCACGGGTGGTGGAAAGTGCCGCCGGTGATATCGCGGTGTTCCGCACGGCCGACGACGAAATCTTCGCCTTGTATGACAGTTGCCCGCATAACGGCGCCGCGCTGAGCCAAGGCATCGTGCATGGCAAAGCTGTGGCGTGCCCGCTGCACAACTGGAACATCGATTTGGTGTCAGGAGATGTTCTGGGGCCAGACAACGGCTGTTCGCGTACCGTGCCGGTTTCAGTCAACGATGAGGGCACCATTCGACTGCAAATGCCAGAAGTGAAAGCGACCGGCACGAATGGCTGATCCTGTCCGCACAACCTGTCCTTATTGCGGTGTCGGCTGCGGTGTCTTGGTGACGCCGTGCGGTGATGGCACCTACAGCGTCAAGGGCGACCCCGAACACCCGTCCAATTACGGGCGGCTGTGTTCAAAGGGATCGGCCTTGGGCGAGACGCTATCCGACACGGGGCGCATGCTGCACCCGCAAGTCGACGGTCAAACGGCAACGTGGGACGCGGCCCTGGACCGGGTCGCGACGGAGTTTCGCTCGGTTGTTGCCGAGCATGGGCCCGATGCCGTGGCGTTTTACGTATCCGGTCAATTGATGACGGAGGCCTATTACGTCGCCAATAAGCTGATGAAGGGCTACATCGGTTCTGCGAACATCGACACCAATTCGCGTCTGTGCATGGCGTCTTCCGTGGCGGGGCATAAGCGGGCGTTTGGATCGGACACGGTTCCGGCCAATTACGCAGATTTGGATCAGGCCGATATGGTGGTGCTGGTGGGCTCCAACCTCGCGTGGTGCCATCCGGTCCTGTATCAACGTCTGGCGCAAGCCAAGATCGACAAGGGCACGCATATCGTCGTGATCGACCCGCGCCGCACCGCAACCTGCGATATTGCCGATCTGCATCTCGCCATCAAGCCCGGTAGCGACGTGCGCCTGTTCAACGGCTTGCTGTCGCACATGGCTGACTTGGGCTCCATTGACGACGATTATGTCGCGCGCCATACCGAAGGGCTCGAACCGGCCTTGGAAGCAGCGTGCATGGATGCACCGGACATCCGCACGGTTATCGAGGCTTGCGGCCTGGAGGCATCGGATGTGCTCGAATTCTTCAAGACATTCCGCAATACCGAAAAGGTCGTTACCGTTTACAGCCAAGGCGTCAACCAATCGAGCCAAGGCAGCGACAAGGTCAACGCCATTCTCAACTGTCATTTGATGACGGGACGCATTGGCAAACCCGGTTGCGGTCCATTGTCGGTGACCGGTCAGCCGAACGCTATGGGCGGGCGTGAGGTTGGCGGCTTGGCCAACACCTTGGCCGCGCACATGGACTTTGATGATCCGTCTGTCGAGCGCGTCGGACGGTTTTGGCAGGCCACGCACATGGCGCAAAAACCCGGACTGAAGGCCGTCGATATGTTCGACGCCATGCACGACGGCCGCATCAAGGCGGTTTGGATCATGGCGACAAATCCGGCCGTCAGCTTGCCCGACGCCAATCGGGTGCGCGAAGCTTTGGATATCTGCCCGTTCGTCGCGGTGACCGATTGCGTGCAAAGCAACGACACCATCGCCTACGCCGATGTTTTGTTGCCGTCCACCACATGGGGGGAACGCGATGGTACGGTGACCAATTCCGAACGACGCATTTCGCGCCAACGCCCGTTCCGCGAGGCACCCGGTGCGGCCCGCGAAGACTGGGACATCATTTGCGATGTGGCGGCGCGCATGGGCTACGGCGACGCTTTCGCTTTCGATGGCCCGGCGGATATTTTCCGTGAACATGCCGCCCTGTCGGCATTTGAAAACGACGGCTGTCGCGATTTCAATTTAAGCGGCTTGTGCGATTTGCGGACCCCCGAGTACGACGCCTTGGCACCGGTTCAGTGGCCGGTGCGTATGCAGGGCGAGGCCGGTCAGGAACGTCTGTTTGCCAATGGCGAGTTCTTTACGGTCAATGAACGCGGCCGGTTTATCGTCGTGCGTCATGCGCCGCCGGCTCATAACGTTAGCGATGACTTCCCGTTGGTGCTCAACACCGGGCGCGTGCGTGATCAGTGGCACACCATGACCCGGACGGGGTTGAGCCCGCGCCTGGCGCAACACCGTGCCGAACCGTTCGTCGAAATCCATCCCGCAGACGGGGATCGTTTCGATGTGCAAGACGGTGGCTTGGCGCAAGTTACCAGCCTGTGGGGCGAGGGGTTGGTGCGCGTGCGCTTCGATGCGGGCCAGCTTCCTGGAACCGTGTTCATGCCAATTCATTGGAACGACACCAACTCCGCCAACGCCGTGGTCGGTCGTTTGGTCAACCCGATAACGGACTCAGTCTCGGGCCAACCGGAGTCCAAAGCGAGCCCGGTGCGGGTGCAAGCCTACGCGCCGAAGTGGCATGCCTTGGTGGTGACCCGCGAACAGCATACGGGAAACGGTTTTGGCTGCGAATACTGGACCGTCGTCAAAGGTGCTGGCTGTGAAATGATCGCCATGGCGGGTACGTCCGAGGTCGAAAACTGGGAATGTTGGGCAAAAAATCATGTGGATCAAGAGAGTGTGGAGTGGCTGTGTTTCTCCGACCCAGCCAGCGGGCGTCATCGTTTTGCCGCGTTGCTGGGCAGTCAGTTGTTGGCTGTGGTTTTCGTTTCCCGGAAACCGGACCTGCCGAGCCTGGAATGGGTTCACGGCCAATTCCAGTTGGATCAATTGAACACCGAAGATCGCGGTTGTGTGTTGGCGGGGCGCGCACCCGGCAACCGTCCCGATCCGGGGCCGATGGTGTGTTCGTGCTTCAGCGTCGGCGTGAACGATTTGCGCCGTGCCATCACCGAAGGCCAAGCGCTCAGTGTCAAAGCTATTGGCGAGGCCTTGAAGGCGGGCACCAACTGCGGGTCGTGCCGTCCGGAAATCCAAGCCATTTTGGACCGCGAATTGACGGACAACGATGAAGAAGCGCAGACCCAGGCCGTGGCCTGATGCTGGCCCACAGTGTGGCGGATGGGCTTCGTACAATTTACATAAAATAGCATTCACATAAAAAAGACGCCGGTAAGGTTTTGCCCTCACCGGCGTTAAGATATTGACCCCTTGCTCTCCAAAGTGGAGATGTCATTGATGCACGAATGGGGACGTACACCAATGAACACACACTCAAACATACTACCTATTATTGAAAGAAGGTATATTGACCGTACAGACGAACGGTATAGTCTATATATGTTATTTGCGTATGCGGTCATTTCGTGCTTTCTGATTTGCCGCTTGTCTTACAAAGACTTAAGGCCTATGTCTGAAAGCGATAAGGGGGCTGGCCCGTCCCAGTCGAAGGGAGACGCATGCAGATTCTTTTGGTGGACGATCACTTACTTGTGCGCGCCGGTTTGGTTCTTGTGCTCAAGCAAATGGAAGACGGTGTCGATATTGTCGAGGCCGGTACTGGTCGTGAAGCTATTGAATTTGCTGAGAAATACCCCGACCTTGATTTGATCTTGATGGATTTGGATCTGCCGGAAGGCAGTGGACTGGAAGCGTTGAGCGTTATTCATGCCAAAACCCCGTCCATGCCCGTCGTCATCTTGTCGGCAATGGAAGACCAGACGATGATCTCGCGCGCCATGGAATTGGGTGCGCGGGGCTACATTCCCAAATCGGCTTCGGGTGAGGTAATGCTCAATTCTTTGCGGCTGGTGTTGTCCGGTGGCGTGTGCTTGCCGGCAGGGTATGGCGATACAGCGCGCGGCGAAAACAACATCGATATGCCGAGCTTGACGCAGCGCCAACTGGAGGTCCTGCGGTTGATGGCGCAGGGCAATTCCAACAAGGAAATTGCGCGGGAGTTGGGCATTTCCGAAAATACGGTCCGCGTTCACATCTCCGCCATTATCAGTGCGATGGATGCCACAAACCGCACCGAAGCCGCGTACTCGGCCATGCGTCTTGGCTTGATCCCACGGGCCAACCTTAGCCTCTGCTGAAATGGGGCGCTTATCCGGCGGAGTGCTTGGCCGCCTCTAGGTCCTCGTGATACTCCGCAAGTGTTTTTTCTACCAGTGCGATAAGTTCTTCCGGCTGCACCGGCTTGTGCAGAATTGGGAAGCCGCTTTGTTTTGCTTCGCGTAGGCGTTCGGGCGCCGTATCGCCGGTGATAATGATAGCCGGGATATCGGCAGCCACGCTTTGGCGGACCGTGTCAATAGCGTGGCGCCCTGTCAGTTCCGCATCCAAGCGGTAATCGGCGATAATCAAATCGGGTTTGCGGTCGAAGTCTTTGAGCTCAGCGCGAATGGCGTCGGGTTCCGCAGTTTGGAAAGATTGGGTGGTGTAGCCGCTGCCGTTTAACAAGGCTTCCAGCCCCATGAGAACCTGATCGTCATCTTCAACAATGATGATGTGGGCATCGCCCCGCACAACAGGCGATAGTTCGAAAACGTGTTGGGCATCGTAGCGGCGGTAAGACAACGGCACTTCGACCCAAAAGACCGAACCCTTGCCGACGACGGAGCGACAACCCAAGCGGCATCCCAACAGGCTTGTCATGCGTTGGACGATTGACAGCCCCAGGCCGAGGCCCTGGGAGCGTTTGCGTGCCTTATTTTCCACCTGATAAAAATCTTGGTAAATCAGCTCGAGCTGATCGGCCGGAATCCCCGGTCCGGTGTCCCAAACTTCTATATGCAATTTCCCGTCGCGCCGCCGACACCCGACAAGGACGCGGCCGCGCTCGGTATATTTGATGGCATTGTCGACCAAGTTGCGCACCACGGTTTCCAACAAGGATGGATCGGAATAGACGCTGGCGCTGCTGTTGA
>Ga0209692_10005673_pt1 | contig 10593 bp, 12 predicted proteins | sample tdDd472_FD_187129 | JGI IMG/M metagenome (GOLD analysis project Ga0209692, IMG submission 187129) | Marine sediment microbial communities from the Atlantic coast under amendment with organic carbon and nitrate - tdDd47.2 (SPAdes)... | ecosystem: Environmental > Aquatic > Marine > Coastal >...
ATGCAAGGGAATAGCAAAAACCAAAGAAGGTGAAGAGTACGAATATAGGGGTAGAACTCCAGAACAGCCAATGTGTTTAATGGCACTTAATGCTTGCATGCCCATGGCACATGCAATGAGCTTAACGGATAAGATGTTTTTTGAGAAAAATGATTACTTTGAAGTAACGTGTCCACATGGATGTGTAACTTATAGAGTTTACAGAGGTGAATAAAACTAAACCGCAGATTTGTCTGCGGTTTTTTTATATGCTGCCTATCATGATAATTTTTAAGATAACGTAATACTTATTTCACTTTTTTTAAAACGGTACATAGGTTTCTATGTCTTTCATATTATCTCAAACATATATAAATAATACATAATCTACAAATATACTACACATCAATCATCTAACATTATATCCATCAAGATTGGGAGATATAAAATGAATTATAAAGTATTTATAGTTTTGGTTTCTATTAGCCTTATTGTTATAGGAGTACTAAGCAGAGAAGTTAATGTGGTGTTACAAAAAGCTACAAGGATTTGTCTGGAGTGTATTGGTGTTGGATAAGATAAAGAGTATCTTTAATAGACGCTTAGTACAAGCACTATCATTAGTTGGCTCAAATTCTTATTTACAAGGATTTATGCAAAAGACCATATATAAAGGCAATACAAAAGGAGTATGTGTACCATTTTTAAATTGCTACTCATGCCCAGGTGCTAGATTTTCTTGTCCTATAGGTAGTCTTCAGGCTGTACTAGGCAAAAGAAATAATTACTTCTCATTTTATGTCATTGGTTTCCTGGTATTAATGGGAATACTGTTTGGCAGGTTTATTTGTGGATTTTTGTGCCCATTTGGTTTTGTTCAGGATATGATTGCTAAAATAAGCAAGAAAAAATATAAAGCGCTGAAGCTATTTAAATATATTAAGTACATAAATCTTGTTCTTCTTGTAATTCTTCTTCCATTATTTTTTACAAACTCAGTAGGGGTAGGAACACCATATTTCTGTAAATATGTATGTCCTGTAGGTACACTTGAAGGTGGAATATTTCTTGTAGCTGTAAACAGTGCCTTAAGAAATACAATAGGATTTTTATATTATTACAAAGTAACAATGCTAATTGCTATTTTAGTTTCATCAGTGTTTATATATAGACCATTTTGTAAAGTATTATGTCCACTTGGTGCATTATATGCATTATTCAATCGCATAAGTCTTGTTAACATAAAGTTCGAAATGTATGCATGTGTATCCTGTGGCAAATGCGAAAAAACATGTCAAATGGATGTGGTTCCGTTTATTGATGCAAATAACATGGAATGTATAAGGTGTGGAAAGTGTATAAAAGCATGCCCTACAAAAGCACTATCGTTTAATACAAATAAAAAAAGAAAGGAGAAAAGAGATGAACAAATTATTAAGATACCAGAGTAATCTTGTGTATCTAGTGGTGTGCATTGTGCCCATTCTAGGGAGTGTCATTGTGACAAATTTTGGAGCGAATCAAGATATTATGGAGGTATCATATCAGTACTTGTTTATACTAATACCAAGTATAGTCTATATTCTATTGTCCAACCAAAGCTTTAAAAAAGTTTTAAGGTTAAATAAAGTATCTCCAAGCAAAATTCTAATTGCTTCACTAATAGCAATAATATCACAACCATTTATATCCTTAGTAGCAATTACTATGCAACAGCTATTTCCAAGCTATGGAATGATGTATATGCCAACTGGTGGTGAAGCAGGCATGGGGGGATTGATTTTTTCACTATTTCTAATTGCATTAACGCCAGCAATATGTGAAGAGGTATTTATGCGGGGTGTAGTATTAAGTGGACACAGAGGGATTAAAGTATGGAAAGTTGCTATTTTGAATGGTGTACTATTTGGTTTATTCCACAATAACTTTGACCAGATGTTTTATGCTGCAGCTTTTGGTGCAATACTTGCATTTGTAGTGCTATACACAGACTCAATCTATCCAGCTGTAATAATGCACTTTATTATGAATGGATTAAGTGTATTAGGGGATTTCTATCCAGAAAATTTCTATACAAGAGTCACTTATCTTTACGAATCAAATATTGCAATACTTATACCACTAGGTATAGCTTCATTAGTAGCAGTTACTTTACTTGTAGTATATCTAAAAAGACAATCGTCTAAAAAAGCTAATGAACTAATAATAGAACAGCAAGAAGAAGCATCAAAACAAAATGAGTCGATTAATAAAATAGCATACCCAGAATGGCCGCTAATCTTTGCTACAGCAATATCTATAGTTTACTCAGTAGTTGGATAAGAAAGGAATATTTAAATGAAGAAAAATAAAAACTATATAATAGCTTCAGTTATTATTGTATTTGGATTAATAACATGTGCTATAGCAATTAATACAGGTGGACAACAGCAAATGATAGAAAATGGTATGGGTGATTCTCAACAATCAATGGGAATGGGTATGGATGAAAATAATCCAGTTGCAGGAGAAACCATAATATTTAAAACAACAGACCTAGATGGCAATACTATTGATGATAGCATTTTTAATGATTACAGGATGACTATTGTTAATCTATGGGCAACCTTTTGCGAACCATGCATAGAAGAAATGCCAGAGATTCAAAAAATACAAGATGAATATAAAGATCAACTTAAAGTTATAGGTATTGTTGAAGAGTATGATCAAAAGGATGCAAAAGATATTTTGAAATCTATAAATGTTACATACACAAATGTTGTTGCTGATGAAAATCTACAGAATATACTTAACAATTTTCAATACATACCAGTTACACTTTTTGTAGATAGCGAAGGAAAAATAATAGACACATTTATTCCAGGTTCTACAGATTATCAATCTTTAAAATCTATGGTAGATGGTTTGTTAAAATAATAAATTACATACATCGTACAATCTGTGCTGAACCTAATAAACTTTTCAAACTGCAAAGTCTGTTTATTGGGTTCACATTAATCTAATTTTTTATCATATATCCTATATGTCTTTAAGTATTCCATACCTAGTTTCTCTAATGCATTTTTTATTCTATAATTATCTTCTAGAATGTAGTTAGCTTCCATTCTTATATTTTTATGTTTTAAGTGATTGTAAAGATTAATATACATAAGTGCATCTAGAGCCATACCTTGATAGTTTGGATGGACTGCTAAACCAAAAAGTCTGTAATCTCTAAGCTTTTTTGCTCCAATCAAAAGCTTTGCCCATCCAAAAGGCAGTAACTTGCCTTTGGTTTTTGATAAGATAATATTTATGTTGGGAAATCCTAAACAATAACCAACAGGCTTATTATTATCTTCTACAATCCATACAGCATCAGGATTAACTATTAGCTTTAGTTTTTTAAGCATATCTTCCATTACTTCAATTTCCACAGGGACGAATCCCCAGTTATCTTTTACTGCTATATTAGTAATTTCCCAAATGGCTTTAGCGTCAGCCTTTAGATTATTCATGTCTAATCTTCTAATATTAATATTAGGATAGTGAGACATAAACTTATCATAAAATTCTTCATATCTTTTGGGAAGATTATATCCTTTCTTCATATCTATTTCATATACTAATAGATCCTTTGATTTTTCATAACCTAATAATGCAAAAAAGTCATGATAGTAACTAGGATTCCATGGTGACATATACACAGGCGGATATTCGTACCCATCATATATAAAACCCCAATTTTCAGCAACAGGGTGTATAGGACCTCTAATAATATCAATATTTCTATCTTTAAGCCATTTATGTGACGCTTCAATAAGCATAGTTGCAGCTGCTGTATTGTTAATACATTCAAAGGCACCAAAAAAACCCATTTTTACATTGTAGAAATCATTATGTATAAAATCTATATAAACTAGATTTCTTCCAATTGGTATACCATTGTCATCAAGGAGCAATAGAAGTTCAAAATCTGAATTTGCTAAAATAGGGTTGCTCTTTTTTGAGTATGCATTATTTTCATCCAACCATATTGGCGGAATGTAACAATTGTTGTTTTTAAACAGCTTCTTTGGCAGGTAAACAAAGTTGCTAATTTGTTTTTTGGTTTTTGCTTTTATTACTTTCATTCTAATTCTCACATCTTATGATATATATTTTAATTATATCATATAATATGTATATATTACATTAAACGTATATTGTACAATATGTTTTGTAACATAATGTTAAATAAATTTTATCTACTATTCTAGCAATTTTGTGTTAAAATATGATATAGAAAAGTATAGGGAGCATCTACATGGAGAATAAAACTTGCTTTGATAGAGCAAAAATAGTCTGGCAAATGGAAGCAAGATCAATACAAAAGCTTGAAAAAGCTATTGATCCTATCTCTTTTAATAATGTAATTGACGAAATCAAAGAATGCTTAAAAAGAAAATGTAGAGTTTATATAACTGGTAAAGGAACTTCTGGAGCTGCTGGCGAAAAAATAGCACATACTTTATGCTGTGTTGATATACCTGCTAGTTTTATTTCAATTGGTGTTGGCGTAAGTGCTTCTATGGGATTGTTGCAAAAAGGTGATGTCTTAATAATTATATCCAAAGGCGGTAATACTGAAGAAGTAGTTAAACTAATAAAACCATGCACTAGTAAAGGAATAAAAGTTATAGGTGTTACATCAAATCCTGCATCTAAGTTAGGCCTAAAAAGCGACGTTATGTTAAAAGTTTCAGTGGAACGTGAAGTGGATGAAAAGAACTCATTAGCTACTGCATCTACTATTGCCATGATAGCCACATTTGATGCCATAGCTGTTGCTATACAGGAATTACATTAATTTTATTAAACTATTATACTGTTTCAGACAACATTTTGCATATTTTATGTTAAAGCATATGATTTATACCTGGTCTTATTGTATAATTATATAAATTAAAAAGGAGAGTTAGATTATGAAATTTTGTAAAAATTGTTCTGCTTCATTAGAGGATGATGCTGTATTTTGCACTGAGTGTGGTGCAAGCTTAGCTAATGATAGTTTTACCTCTAGCGGCAATTTAGATGGTCAAAGTGATAATTATGAAGGGTTCCAAGGATCTATTCCTAGTGGATCAAGTGACAGTGAGTATTCAAGCGATAGTAGTTATTCTAGTAATAACAACTATTCTAGTAATAATGACTATTCTAGCAATACTGGCTATAGTCAACCGCAAACTCAATATGGTGCACCACAAGGTAAGAACCCTGGAACACCATGGCTTATAGTTTCAATTGTTGCTCTATTTTGTTGTTCAAGTATTTTTGCAATACCTGGACTTATCTTTGCAATTATATCAACTACTAGCTTTAATGCAGGCAACATACAGGACGCAGAACAAAAGGCAAACACTTCAAAAATTCTTTCTATTATTGGTATTGTATTAGGTGTAATTATTAATATAGTAGTTTTAGTAGTTATTTTTAGTACAGGAGCATACAGCTATTATTAGCATGAAAAATTATAGTAAAAAAATAGTGGCAATAGTATTAACTATTGCCATATTTTCATATCTAGTATATATATTTTTTGTACCGCCTACAGAGGAAGGGGCACATATTGGGTGCATGACAAAAACCGTACTAAGAGTAAACTGTATGAGCTGTGGATTAACAAGATTTGTATATTTTGCCATGCATGGTGATTTTGCTACAGCTTTTCAATACAATATACTAGGACCATTTTTATTATTAGTTCTATTAGTCATCTATTTTTATTTTATTAGATGGTCATTTTTTGATAAACCATTTCCTAAAATTCCTACATGGTTAGCATGGGGCTTTTTAACCTTTGCAGTTGTTTACTCTATCTTAAGAAATCTACCATTTGAATCATTAAAATTTCTCGCACCTCCATCATAGTTTTTCTATTGATGTAGTTTTTGTGTTTCACAAGCGACTTTATATATTTATAATACTTTATATTTATAGTATATTATAAATGTATGCAAGCAATGGCTAAGTATATTTAGCCTTTAGAAAAAATGTGAAAACTTAAGTACTATTATTATTGCAAAATAAAAGCTTATAAACTATAATGTTCCTATGAATAATCAAATTAAGAATAACAAATTTACTGTTAGAACATTGACAACAATGGCTATATTTACTGCACTAATCACTATATTAACTGCATTTGTGTCTGTTGCTATACCAGGTGGTTATGGCTATATTCACTTAGGTGATAGCATGATTTATACATGTGCATGGGCACTAGGCGGGCCTGTAGCAGGTATAGTTAGTGCACTAGGTTCTATGTTAGCTGATATCTTAATAGGATATCCTCAGTACGCATTAGCAACACTAGTTATTAAGTTCTTAATGGGTTATGTTGCATATTTAATAATGAAAGCATTCTCATACAAAACATTTACAAATATAATTGCTATGTGTGTTGCAGCTATAATAATGGTTGTAGGTTACTGCTCTTATGAGTATTTCCTAAGCGGAATGGGTGGAGCAACTGCAGCCTTAGTTCCTAATTTAATTCAGGCAGCTGGTGGGGTGATATTTGGTTCTGTTGTCATAATTGTTTTTGATAACATAAAAGCCTTTTCTCCATTTGTAACATGGAAAGTGAACAAAAAATATGAGCAGGATTAAATTAACAGTACTTGGCAACAAGGGTGGATACCCTGGCACGTACGAAGCTTGTTCAGGATATTTAATAGAAACAGATAAAGTTAAAATACTACTTGATTGCGGTAGTGGTATATATCAAAAGCTTATACAAAGAATAGACTTGAAGGATTTGGATGCAATAGTACTAAGTCATTTGCACAGTGACCATATATCAGATGCACTTGTCCTAAGGTATGCATTGCTAATACAGAAATTGCCTTCAATTAAGCTCTTCATGCCAGAAAAGCCAGAAGCAGAAAGCTACATTCTTAAAAATGCAAAGCAGTTTGATATTGAGATTATAAAAGAAAATCATAAATATAAGATTGGAGATTTAAAGCTGGAATTTGCTCCAATGAAGCATAGCGTTGTATCCTATGCTACAAAAATCTCAACAGATAAAAATGTAATAGTTTATTCAGGGGATACACAATACACACCCGCATTAGGTGAGTTTGCAAAATGGTGCGATTTATTAATATGTGATGCTACATATAATGAAGAGTTTTATACAAAAGGTGCACCACATGCCAGTGCAAAGCAAGCAGCTATTATGGCTAGAGAAGCAGAGGCAGCTAAATTATTGCTTACTCATTTCACTCCAGATATGCATCTAGATAGTCATTTAGTTGAAGCAAAGAATGAGTTTAAGTATGTGAGCTTAGCAAAACCAGATTTAACAATTAACGTATAGAAGAGGCTGTATATTGGCTAGATATAATGATGCAAAGAAAATGAAATTTGTATTAATGAAAGAGCACCCCCTATTAGGGTATGCTCTTTGTTTTATGATAGGAGCATATTCAGCCATTATGATAGATTTCCCAGTAGTATTTGCTGTTATTGTATTAGTTATTTCAGCTCTCTTTACTATTGGATTTACTATTTTTAGAAAGAAGTCTTGGGTGTTTTTGCTTTTTGTATTTATATCTTTAGGCTATATTTTATCTAATGCTAGTATACCCAAGTGGTACAATGAAGACTATGTTCCACCAGAAAAATGCCAGATAATAGGCACAGTAGAAACTGTCAGGGATAAGGGTTATGCTAGTGAATATGTATTATCAGATGTTTCTTTTGGTACTAAAAAAATAGAATCGAAAATTATAGTAAAAAATATTAGTGAAAGAAACAAAATAGTACCAGGGCAAAGAATTAGATTTTATGCTACCTTAGAAAAACCAGCTACTGCACAACAAACAGGTATGTTCTCAGAGAAAATGTATTACATGACTAAAGGTATACAATATACTTGTACTATATACGATACTAAAATTGCAGTTTTGAAAAAAGCTGAAAACAGTATATCTATCAATACAAGAGTACAGAGCCAAATTTATAGTAGGTTTAATAAAAACTTTTCTCAACCAGTACTAGGTATGATATATTCATTGGGTACGGGAAATAAAAATTACATGGACAAAGAGTTGTATTCACAGTGTTCATCTCTTGGGATTTCTCATATATTTGCAATATCAGGCCTACATATAGGTGCGCTTTTAATAATATGGGAGTTTTTCTGCAAAAAGACAAAGCAAAGATTCTTAGTTAAGATTTTAGGTAGTGCAATACTAATCTTTATACTTTATATAATTGTAGGAAGTAGAGCATCCCTATTTAGAGCGATAGCTATGTGGGCGCTAATTGTAGTTTATCAATATGCAGGTATAAAAGGTGATTTAATAGATTTTTTATCTATAGCTATGATTGTACTACTCTTTATGAATCCACTTTATGTTGTAGATTTAGGGTTTATCTTATCAGTTACGTGTGTAGGTGCAATATGGCTTATTTATCTGCCTATCGCAAAAAAGAATAAACACAAAAAACTATTTCGTCTCTATCCAGTTTCTATGTTTGTAGTATCTTTATCAATCCTTTCTTTCTCATGGATTATAACTGCAAAGGCCTTTGGTCAAGTAGCTATTATGTCACCAATTTGGAATGTTATATTTGTACCCATAACTATTGTTTTGCTAATGTTGCTTATGTGCTATTCAATAGTGTTTTGGATTCCACTTATTAGGTTTCCAATAATCTGGGCGATAGATAATCTAGCAAAGATAATAATTAATTTAGTTAAATGGTGTTCAAAAATTAATATAGAAATTAAAACTCCTAGTATTAGCTTTATTGCTACAATAGGTATAGTAATTGCCTTATTGTTGATAACAGATGTATTATTTAAAAAAAAGAAAAAACTAAGGACAGTAATTGGTATTGCCACAGTAGTAATAATACTTGCGTTATCATTATTTATACCTATGGAACCGAAAATGGAAGTGTTTGCAGGTTATGATGCTCCCTTTGTATATATTTATGAAAATAATAAATCAATTTTGATATTAAATGAAGACGATGGGGGTATAAGACGAGTATTAAAAGATATTAATAAAAACAAAATAGATGTCTTTTTGTACACAGGTAATGATATTGAAGATTTAGAAGAATTGCTTAGTGACATTGATGGTATTAAATTCAAAGAAATTATTATACATGAAGATTTAATAGAAGGTAATATTGTTGACAATAACTATACATTAGTAAGTACCAATGAAGTACTTGAATATGGTAATTTGTCTTTTAATATTCAACCATTCAGAGCAAATAAAAATGCTGTAACACACTACTATGCCGATATAAAATATTACGACAGACATTTTACATATATTGATTCATTAAGGTTAAGAGAGGGAGCAATAGATAAAAGCGAGACTGTTATATGCACAAGTTGGACAAAGCAAAGAATAGAAAATCTTACTTATGCAAATTGTAAATATGTTATAATGAATTCTAGGGATTACTTAATGGATGATTTACCAGTTTCAAATAATAACATGACAATTCCTACTTACAATATCAATAATAGTGGTTCATTTACCTACTTCCCATAAGGAGATAAAGATGCATTGGCAAGAGTTACAAAAATCTATAGATGATAATAAGTTCTTTGGAGCATGTTTACTACATGGTAGCGAAGAATATCTAAAGGATATAGCTATAAAAAAAGCAATAGATTTAAATGTACCTGCAGGTTTAGAAGATTTAAACATTAGCAAGATAATATCGAATGACATAGAAGCAATAAAACAGGCAGCTAATATGCCTCCTTTTATGGCAGAAAAAAGAATAATAATAATTGATAGCTTTAAAAAGTTCTATGCACCAAAGAATCAATACAAAACAGATGATATGAAAAACGCAACAGATGTTATAAAAGAAATTGTAGAAAATAAAAACAGTGATTGCTGTATATTCTTTTTGTGTAGAGGAAAAGTAGAAGCAACAAATCCTCTTTATAAAATCTTTAAGAAAAAGGATTTAGAAGTTTCATATAACAAAGTAACTGAAAAAGAAAAAGTAGATGTGTTGTTAAAGTTAGCTAGTGACAAAGGAATGAACATCTCAGCATCTACTATTAACTTTTTAATTAGATATACAAATGGTGATTTATTATCACTAGAAAACGAGTTGAGTAAACTTCAATCATATAAACAAGGCAATATAACAGTTAAAGATATTAAAAGTGTTTGCCATGCCAGTACAGATTATAACGTGTTTAATATGATAAAAGCCATTGATGCAAAGAGAGAGCATGAAGCTTTGAAAATATTAAAAGATATGATTAGAGGTGGAGAGTATGTTGGAGGAATAGTATCTTTAATAGAAAGGCAATACCGCGTGTTTGCATTTATTGAGGATATGGAGAATGAATTCAATGGCAGAATTAACTTTGCTGAAATGGAAAAGCGATTAGGTGTTAAGTCCTTTGTAATTGAAAAAATGTATAAACAGGGTATTAGAATGGACAAGGAAAAGCGCAATCAAATAGTTAGAATGTGCACAGATGCAGACTACCTTGCTAAAAGAGGTAAAATTAATGACGTTGCAGCACTTGAAAGTCTAGTTATAAGATTAATGGCAAAGTAATGTGGAGGAGTTAATGGAAAAAGAACTTAATGTTGG
>Ga0209692_10005675_pt1 | contig 10592 bp, 6 predicted proteins | sample tdDd472_FD_187129 | JGI IMG/M metagenome (GOLD analysis project Ga0209692, IMG submission 187129) | Marine sediment microbial communities from the Atlantic coast under amendment with organic carbon and nitrate - tdDd47.2 (SPAdes)... | ecosystem: Environmental > Aquatic > Marine > Coastal >...
CAAACTAATATTGAGCACATCATCTTTTTATTGAATGAAAAGGGGATTCATGATCAAGAAAACTGGAATCTAGGTACTATTCGTCTAGAAAAAGTATTTAAGGGTGTTAATTCTTTTCGTGCTTATCATTTGAATATAACTACAATACCATTATTGTTTTTTTATTTTGGCAATTGCCTAAATGATAAACAATTTGAAAAGTTAGAAAACAATAAAGAACAGTTTCTAGATAATTGGAAAGACTTTTATTTCGATGAGGGTAAAAATCTTTTTAAAAGAGTTAATGTTGAGAATATATACAAAAAGTTAGAAAATTTAATTTAAATGATAACTAATATAAGAATTAAGAATTTTAAAGCGTTAAGAGATATAGATCTACATACTTCAAACCTAAATGTTTTTACAGGTTTAAACGGTATGGGGAAATCAACAATTTTGCAAGCCTTATTACTTCTTAGACAATCAAAAAAAAATGGGTTTGAAGAATTAATTCTTAATGATGACATCGAATTAGGTACTTTTCGTGATGTACTTTGTGAAAGTAGAACCAAAGATAGAACTTTATCTTTCGAGTTAATTTGGAAAGATGAATCGCAATTAAAGATTCAGCGCACTTACGAAAATGATTTAGGCGAAGAAAAAGTTTTAAAAGGCGAACCTATTAGTAATGATTTTAGTAAAAAAGCTTTATTTGGTGAAGCATCATTTAAATATTTGAGTGCACATCGAATTAAACCACAAGATAGGTATGGCACTCATTCGACAAAAGTCAAATTAGGACAGTTAGGTAATGAAGGCGAATATGCCCCTCATTATTATCATCTTAACTACGATAAAAATATTTCAATCAAAGAATTGGCTTTTAAAGATGAGGACACTGTATTTTCACTAGAATATCAAGTGAACCGTTGGCTAAGTGTTATTAGTCCTAAAATTAGTGTACATACCGAAAGTAAAGATGGTAAGCTGATTCAGCTTACCTATTCATATACTATAGAAAAATATGGAAGTAGTACATCGAAGTTTTCACCAAAGAATGCAGGTTTTGGTTTAACATATGTTTTTTCAGTTTTGGTAGCACTTCTTTCAGCTAAAAAAGGAGATATAATTATTATTGAGAATCCTGAGTCGCATATTCACCCTAAAGGACAAACGGAATTAGCACGCTTAATGGCTTTAGCAGCTAAAAATGGAGTGCAAATATTCTGCGAAACCCATAGTGACCACATTGTTTATGGTTCTCGAATTGCAATTAAAGAAAGAGAAATCAGGAATGAAGATGTGAAAATTTACTACATAGATCGAGATAAAAATGAACATTTCTCAGATGCCCATTGGATAGAGATTGATGAATATGGGAGGATGGAGAGAAGAGTTCGTAAGTACTTTAGGGAATTTGAACTTCATTTAAATAAACTTATGAGCTAATTATATGGACAATACAGTTTATTTGAATGAACTTTCTATAGATGAATCATTTTCGGAATTACCTGCGGACAAAAATGGAGCTAAAGAAGTTCTGCTTGAGTTTGTGAAATCTTGCCTGACTTATATTATTTCAGTAGGATATGAAGAGGATGTTGTAATGAGTATACACGCAAATCATTACCACTTAATTTTTGAAAAGCTAAATTTTGGATATGGTCCGGGACGTTTATTGAAAGAATTAGTAATAGAAGGTGCCATAGAGGAAGATGCTGTTAAGCGTTTTCAAATGTTTATTGGCGATGCTTTTGTTCCATCTTGGGAACCAGAATATATTTATGAAAATCGTCAGGTATATGGTCTTGGAGAAGCGCATTTAAAAGAAACATATACATTTAGTTTCAATACCAAATTAAAGCATAAAGATAGTAATTGGAATTTTTCGGATATTGAAATTAATGTTGAACCTGCAGAAGGGCAAATGCAAGTTGCATTGGCTAGAAATATTACAACCTCGTCTCATGTCATTGAGGAGCATAATTGTTGGAAAGATTGTAGCTACAAAAATGTTAAGACTTCAAATGAATGTTTATTTCCACTTTATAGATTGTCAGAAATTATTATAAATGGTTATGGTTTTGAGGGATGGAATGATTTCTATGCAGATCATCAAAACATCGACAGAACCCAAAGGTTAGAGATTGCAAAAGTATATGCAACAATAAATGGTTGGGAATATTTAGGTAAAAAACAGGATAATCAATGGACATTTAGAGATACCTATCAAGCTCAAAAATATTATTTACAAGTGGATACAGAACAAGATGCATTTGAAGTATATAAAGGCTTAAACAACCATATTGGAGAAATTAAATTTAATAGTAACGGTATTAATAAAGCGAAGGCTAATAATACCCGTTTTATAAGAGAATAATATAAATATGCCAACCCTAACCAACGAACAAGCCCTCGAATCCTCAATCGAAAAAGCACTAACCGGAACTTGCCTCGACGAAATACGAACAGGCATCATTCATGGCGTCTCCTTGGCACAAGAACCCCAAGAGCACTACGCAACTGGCAATGGCTACCACATGGGGAATCCCCAGGATTTTGATAGCAAGTACGCATTAGATCTCAATCACTTTTGGACTTTTTTGGAAAGTACCCAGAAAGAAGAATTGGAACGAGTGCAACGATCAGCAGATTGGAAACTGAAGATTTTAGAACGCTTCGATCGCATGATCAAAAAGTACGGGGTGCTGCATTTATTGCGTAAAGGATTGGAAGTAGATGATGCGCATTTTACCCTCTTTTATCAATCTCCTTTGGCAAGTAGTTCCAAGGCAGTAAAAGAGCATTTTGAAAGCAATCGATTTTCGGTGACAAGGCAATTGGCTTATTCTTCCGATAATCCTAGGGAAGAAATTGACATGGGTATTTTTATCAATGGTATTCCCATTGCCACCATGGAATTAAAAAATCATTGGACAGGACAGAATGCCAGGGTGCATGCTCAAAATCAGTACAGAACTCAAAGAGATACCAAACAAACACTCTTGAACTTTGCTCGTTGTATGGTACATTTTGCTGTGGATACCGACGAAGTGTACATGACTACCAAATTGGCTGGAAAAGGAACCTTTTTCCTACCATTTAATAAAGGAAACAACAATGGAAAAGGGAACCCTCCCAATCCATTCGGGCACAAATCGGAATATTTGTGGAATGAGGTGTTAACTCGTCAGAGTTTGGCAAATATCATTCAACACTTTGTGCGCTTAGATGGTAACAAAAAAGACAAATTAAGTACCCGAACTTTATTCTTTCCTCGTTATCAGCAAATGGATGTAGTTCGCAACATCATCAAACACGCGAGTCAAAATGGGGTTGGGCACAAATACCTGATTCAGCACTCTGCTGGTTCAGGAAAATCAAATTCCATAACCTGGGCAGCCTATCAATTAATCGAAGCCTATCCCGAATCAGAGAAAGTTTCTGGAGGTAAAGGGGTTGACCATGTTTTATTTGATTCGGTAATTGTTGTCACAGACAGACGTTTGCTCGATAAGCAGATACGAGAAAACATCAAGGATTTCTCTGAGGTGAAAAATATTATTGCTCCGGCTTATTCTTCCAAAGAGTTGAGAGAAAGCTTGGAGCAGGGCAAGAAGATCATTATTACCACCATTCAAAAATTCCCTTTCATTATCGATGGAATTTCAGACTTAAGCGATAAGCGATTTGCCGTTATTATCGATGAAGCGCATAGTTCACAATCGGGTTCTGCCCACGATAACATGAATCGTGCTATGGGACAAAATGTGAATGGAGAAGAAATGGATGCTCAGGATAAGGTCATTCATGCCATGCAAAGCCGAAAAATGAGAGGAAATGCATCCTACTTGGCATTTACAGCAACACCAAAGAACACAACGCTTGAGAAATTTGGAGTAGAGCAAGAGGATGGGAAGTTTAAGCCATTTCACTTGTATTCTATGAAGCAAGCCATCGAGGAAGGATTTATTCTAGATGTTCTAGCCAATTACACCACATACAAGAGCTACTACGAGATTGAAAAATCGATAGAGGAAAACCCTCTGTTTGATACAACAAAGGCTCAGAAGAAGCTAAAAGCCTATGTAGAACAGCATCAACAGACAATTAATACCAAGGCAGAAATCATTCTGGATCATTTTATTCCAAAAATAGTAAATACCAAGAAGCTAAAAGGGAAAGCCAAGGCAATGGTAATCACCCAGAGTATTGAATCGGCTATTCGTTATTACAAGGCTTTAACAAGAATTGTAAATGATAAAGGCAATCCCTTCAAGATAGCGATTGCATTCTCCGGCACGAAAACAGTAGATGGTATAGAGCATACAGAATCGGAAATGAATGGTTTTGCAGAAAAAGATACTCGTGACAAGTTCGACGAAAATGAATATCGCATTTTAGTTGTTGCCAATAAATACCTAACCGGATTCGATCAACCAAAGTTATCTGCAATGTATGTAGATAAAAAATTACAAGGAGTTTTAGCAGTCCAGGCGCTTTCTCGTTTAAATCGATCTGCTGATAAATTAGGAAAGAAAACCGAAGATTTGTTCATCCTCGATTTTTTCAATAAAACAGACGATATCAAAGCCTCATTTGATCCTTTCTACACATCAACTTCACTGAATGGTGCAACGGATGTGAATGTATTGCATGAGGTAAAAGATGCTTTGGATGAAGTCGGGGTTTATGAGTGGTTCGAGGTGGAAGATTTCAACGAAAAATACTTCAATTCGGTAGAAGCAAAATTATTAAGCCCGATAATTGATACAGCAGCCGAAAGATTCAACAATGAATTGGAACTCGAGGATGATGAAAAGGCTGATTTTAAAATTAAAGCCAAGCAGTTCGTGAAAATTTACGGACAAATGGCTTCCATCATGCCTTTTGAGGTTTTGAAATGGGAGAAACTGTTTTGGTTCCTGAAATTCCTGATACCAAAGTTGATTATTATCGATCCAGACAGGGATAAATTAGACAAATTGCTTGAATCGGTTGATTTATCTACCTATGGGCTGGAAAGAACAAAGTTGAACAAGGCAATTGAATTGGATGAATCAGCCACAGAACTAGAACCGCAAAACCCTAATCCAAGAGGAGCTCATGGTGATGATGATGAAAAAGACTATTTGGAAGAAATTATCAGAACATTTAACGAGAGATATTACCAAGATTGGGAAGCTACGCCAGAAGATAAAAGAGTAAAGTTTATACAAATAGGAAAACGTATTGGCGAACATCCTGATTTTCAAAGCAAGTTTGTGGAAAATCCGGATGAACAAACCAGTGATTTAGCATTCCGAAAAATTCTGGATGAAGTAATGTCTCGTCAGCGCAAAAACGAAATGGATTTGTACAAGTTATACGCTAAAGACGAATCCTTTTATCAGGCATTTTATGACACGATGAAGAGGATTGTAACCAATCCAAGGTCTGGTAAGTAAAGGTTCAGTCGTTTCAATCTAATAGAAAAAATGAAAAAGGAAGATCAGTAATTTGGTAGAGACGCAATGCCTTGCGTCTGTACAGCATACGTGGAATCAACACATCATTCAAATCAATGAATCGTAAATTTTATTGAATTGGTATTGCAAAACAATAATTATATCACGTAAAGACGCGATGCATCGCATCTCTACAAGATAATCATCGAAAATAATGTCAGAAAAATTCCAAAATAAATACCGCATAGCCAGTGCCCGGTTAAAGGGTTGGGATTACGGGTGTAATGCCATTTATTTTATTACGATCTGCACACAAAATCGGGAACATTATTTTGGAGATATTGTAGAGACGTCCGATTCGGGCGTCTCAATGAATTTATCCGAAATAGGGGAATTGGCACACAAATTTTGGATGGAAATCTCCAATCATTTTCCATTTGTACAATTGCATGAATTTGTGGTGATGCCCAATCATGTGCATGGCATTATCGAAATAAATAAATCAGGTAGAGACGCGATTAATCGCGTCTGTACAGAAGAAAATAATCACGCCATTACAGGTGGGATTACAAAAGATAAAAATCCCATGTTGCAGAATAATTTATCGCGAATTATACGTTGGTACAAAGGGAGGTGTACATATGAATCCCGCAAAACAAATCCCAAATTTGCATGGCAAACCCGTTTTCACGATCACATCATCCGCGATTTTGATTCCTACCACAGAATAGAACAATACATACAAAATAATCCTGCCAACTGGAATCAGGATGTTTACGCTTTGAAACAACTGATGTAATATTTTTTGGTAATGCAAGAGCATTGATAGATCTGCAGGCATAAAATAACAAGGCTGTCAGATTTAAGTTCATTTTAAGATGAGCAGATTTCCATTGATTTCATCAAAACCGATAGAGTAGCTGTATTCATAGCGGTTTCAGTCAATTCAATTTCACAAAAAACACCTTCGTCTGTCAGCGTAAGAGCATGTCAAAAAAATAAATGAGCTCTTCCGCCAGTGTAAGAGCATGTCAAAAAAATAAATGAGCTCTTCCGCCAGTGTAAGAGCATGTCAAAAAAATAAATGAGCTCTTCCGCCAGTGTAAGAGCTTGCCAAAAAAATAAACGAGCTCTTCCGCCAGTGTGAGAGCTTGCCAAAAAAATAAATGAGCTCTTCCACCAGTGTTAGAGCTTGTCAAAAAAATAAACGAGCTCTTCCACCAGTGTGAGAGCTTGTCAAAGAAATAAATGATCTCTTTTGTTAGCGTTAGAGCCTATTTTGGACAAAATGATTCGTATTCCATTTTGTGAGAAATCGTATTATACCAATTGATATAAATGTCATATGCATACTTGATACATATTTGAATTATTATTGGTGTTTAAATGGTCATAATAATAGGTTTTGCATGACTTGTAATATAATTAAAGTGTGTCGTTAAGTCCTTTCAAGAGATAGATGTTCAGATGATTAGTGTATGGATACTTAGGTGTTAAAAAACAATAATTTTTTTTGTCATTTTACAGAATGTTATAAATTTACATACGTTAAATAAATGTTGTTGGTTAATCAATAAAAAATTTCGTGTATGATTATTAAAATGATATTTAGTATGCTGCGCTTAAATGAGTTTTTAAGTTATTGCGGCGAAATAGTTGCCTTTCTAAAAGCAATGGATAAGGAAGGTTTACAAATCAATACTGTTATTGATATTTTAAATTCAAATTATGAAAAAGCAATTGAGATTGCCAATCGTAACCGATCTAGTGAGTATACAGAATTGCTAAAGAATAAAGACCATCGAAGAGATGAATCCTTTATTGCGCTGCGCAATTATTTTGAAGCCTGTACGCATCGAAAATCTGTAGCAACGGCTGAGATTGGTGAAAAATTATGTGGTATTATTCGTTCGCATGGCTGGTCTTTACATCGATTAAGTAGGGCAGAGCAATCGGCTAAAATGGCGAGCTTGATTAAGGAGTTTTCATCTACAGAAAATACAGAATCGTTTGCTACAATAAGTGCAACTGATTGGTATCAGGACATGGTGGATGACAATGCTGCATTTTTGAAATCGCAAGAGGACAAAACTATAGCGGAAGGATCTGAAGAAGATTACGATACTTTTGTTGTGTACAAAGAATTACAGGTAAGTTGTGAGCAATTGTTTGAAAGCATTGAAGTGCTAAATCGTATTGCACCTAATGCAAAGTACGATGAAATGGTAAATTTCATTAACGATTGTACTCAGCGTTATCAGACCATAGCGAAAACACGTACTACAAAAAGTGAAAACGCAAAAGAAGAAACAGAAGAACAAGAGGCATAAATAAAAAAAGCTGAGGCTCCAAAAATTCTCTGCTTAACCCGCTAAAGTTTAAAAGGGAATTAAGGGCCTCGGCTTAGCGACAAAATTATAATCATTTTGTCAGTATTTATCTATCCTCGAAAATTTTTATACCAACAGCATATCTTAACAGGTGAATCCTCCTTTTTTAAGGGGGATTTTTTTATGTACTTAAAAGCCTCCTAGATGGAGGCTTTCGATATGATGTATTTCGGTGGGTTTATTTACCGATACAGAAAGTACAGAAAATCACTAAACCCTTTAATAATGGACTAAAGAGTGCGGTAGTTTTTGTCCGAGGTACAAATAGTGACATTTTGAGTTCTATTTCAGTGATTTTGCACTATTTAGCTCAACATGGTCACAGAGGTAATATTAAACCAAAGATAATGTTTTTCTAGGAATTGAAAGAGGGTGTGTCTGTCTGCTCCATTATTTGGCTTGATTAAAGGTTTTTAAAGCCTTTATTGCATTTACAGTACTCCATATATCTTTTTAATGAAGATGGTGTCATTTAATCTTTAATTGTAGACAAATATGATTGCTTTGTTTTAATTGACAAAAGAAACTTAATGATGTATTTATTAAACAACATGTTGTTAATAAATAATTTGCATCCTATTACATAATATCCTTATCTTTTATTTTTCTTGAGCAGATGGCAAAGTGGCGTTAGAAGTAGATTAAACCAAAGTAAATTGATTGATGCATAAAAGAATACGACACCACTACGAATTATACATTTCTTTATCGCTTGCAATAGTATTCACACTCTTATTTGTTTTGTGGAATCCCGTTTCCAGCAAATATAAATTAGCCATTCAGAGTCAGCTAAAACTTGGTCCTAAAGAAATTTTGATTTATGAGGATTTGAACTTTGACGGAAATAGTGAAAAAATTCGTTTCATTAAAGATTTTATAGGACGACCAGCCTTATTGGTTGAAGAAAAAGGGCAGATTCTCTATCAATGGAATTTGAAAGGAGAGTTTGTACCCAGGGACTTTTATCATTTTGCTGATTACAATGGAAATGGTAGAAAGGAAATCTTTGTGTTTACCCATCAGAACGATTCTATTTTTCTTGATGCTATGGACAGCAATACAGAGGAGAAGATTATTCAACACCGATTTATCAGCACATATGACAAAACCAAGGGAAGGATAGACTTTAGTGTCTATAAACCACTTTGTTTGGATGTCGATAATAATGGAAAAAAGGAGCTTGTCTTTTCTTTAGCTTGTGCTTTTTCACATACTACACGCAAGCTTTGTTTGTATCATATTGATCGTGATATTCTGCATATTTCGGCAAAAGCAGGATGTAGTGTGTTTCGTGATGTCATTCCTTTCGATTTAGATGAAGATGGACAGTACGAGTTTATTGGAAACATACACTCGCCAGGTAATAGTAAATTTGAGTATCCTTATAGTGATCAGTATTCCTGGCTTATGGTCTGTAATAAGGATATGAGCTATACTTTTCCACCTAAAAAGATTGGCGTGTATCCTGCCTTATTACAAGTGAAACCTTTTAAGGAGCAGAAGCGAAACTGCCTGGCTGCGTATTATCATCATTCAGGAACGGAAGACAGCTCTTTTCTTGCCCTGTTCGATTCATCTGGCAATACCATTAGAAAACTTACACTTAGGGATAAAAATCCTTCCTTTTCAGATTTAACAACCTTTGAGCGAAATGGGCAATATAAAATAGCATTATATCGAAATCACGGTATCATCGAAATATATAATGACAAACTGGTGTTGGAAAATAGCATAGAATCTATGCCATATTTAGGCAGAATCATGAAACTGGATATGGATGGCGACGGTACAGAAGAAATTCTCTTTTCGGGTATTAACCGCGATCAACTCATTATCACACGTCATGACTTTTCTTATCCGGCTATTGTTCAACTCAATGAAGATTTTTCGGTAAGCTATGGCTCTTTAAATAGGGAGAAAGGACAATCTACGGGACTGGTTTTTCAAAATGGAGCCTATCAGTATGTTCTTAGTTATAATAAGGATAAACTATATACATATCGTTACCTGATTTGGCTAGGCATTTTCTTACTTTCTTTCACTTTATTCTACTTTTTGGGTAAGGCATACCAATACTACATTCGTAAGCAGTACGAAGACGAGAAGAGAATTACATCTTTGCAGGTTAAAGCTATTGAGCAGCAAATGAGTCCACATTTCACCTTGAACATCTTAAACTCCATTGGTAATTTGTATGAAAATCATGACAAGCAAAAGGCACAATACTATTTTGGAAAATATAGTAAGCTACTTAGAATTACTCTTATATCCTCAGGCGAGATTGCTGTGCCTTTAGAAGATGAGCTGCAGTTTACCCAAAATTACCTGGAGCTGGAACGCCTTCGACTGAATGACGCCTTTAACTTTCAGTTTGTCGATAATCAAAACATTCCAGACGTTAAAGTGCCAAAATTTCTGATTCACACCTTTGCCGAGAATGCAGTAAAGCATGGCTTATTTCCTATTCATGGGATAAGAGAAGGGAATATAAATATAGATCTGATAGAGGATAAAGATCACATTAAAATAATAATAGAAGATGATGGTGTTGGTCGCATTAAAACAAAGAAATACAACACTCTGTCAACAGGAAAAGGATTATCTATTTTAGATGAAATACTTGATTTATATAAACGATTTGAGAGTAGGCATATAAGCTATCAGATAGAAGATAAGTATCAGGATCGAGAGGATACAGGAACACGCGTAACCATCACAATCTCTAATAATTAAGACTATGCCTAAAATAAAATGCTTTTTACTGGATGATCAGATC
>Ga0209692_10005678_pt1 | contig 10587 bp, 7 predicted proteins | sample tdDd472_FD_187129 | JGI IMG/M metagenome (GOLD analysis project Ga0209692, IMG submission 187129) | Marine sediment microbial communities from the Atlantic coast under amendment with organic carbon and nitrate - tdDd47.2 (SPAdes)... | ecosystem: Environmental > Aquatic > Marine > Coastal >...
CCGTGACCGTGCTAGCCGCGTCAGCGCGCCAACCCACGACTCCGAATTGCTCCGTGACCGTGCTAGCCGCGTCAGCGCGCCAACCCACGACTCCGAATTGCTCCGTGACCGTGCTAGCCGCGTCAGCGGCTTGCACCATGAACTACGGCACGATTTCGAAGACTTCGTCCAGGCTCATTGCCTGCAGGCTCTTGAGCACGGTGGGCGGGAGGTTGGCCAGCTTGAAGGCCGCGTCCTTTGCGAACAGCTTCTTGCGGGTCGTCAACAGGAGCCCGATGCCGAGCGTGCCGATGAAGGTCACGCCGCCGACATCGGCCACGACGTCCCCCGGGGCACCGTCGATGGCGGCGTCGTACTCGGGCTTGAGGTGCAATACGTCGGTCTGATCCCACTCGCCGGTCAATACCAGCCAGCGAGCGTCATCCCGATCTTCGACCGAAATCTGCTCCATGGGGGGAAGAATACGACATCGGGGGGCGCGGAACACGGTTCGTGGCCCCCTTCCCCAGCCCCTTTCCGATTTTGTCTCTCCATGGACCGATTTCTCGCCGTAGTAGGGGAAGAGGTCCCCTTGTATCGTCGGTACAATGGGGATCTTGCCTTTTGCGGTCCTCACGCGCCATGTAAGGCGCCCAGGAGTACGACGGATGCGTTATCTGACCGGTGTGTGTGTGTTCCTCGTCCTGGCGGCAACTCAAGCCGCCGCCAAGCCGACACTCGGCTTGCGCTATCCCACCCTGACCCCGGACGGCAAAAAAGTCGTCTTCGGCTACCGCGGCGACATCTGGGTGTCGGCCGTGGACGGCAAGGGCAATGCCCGCCGCCTGACGATCCACGAGGAGCAGGACACGGTCCCGCGCGTCAGCCCCGACGGCAAGCATGTCGCATTCGCGTCCAAGCGCAACGGCGGCTATGACCTTTTCATCGTCCCGATCGACGGCGGCATGCCGAAGCAGATCACCTTCCACTCCGCATTCGCGGTTCCGTCGGCCTGGTCGCCGGATGGCAAGAAGCTGCTCTTCGCATCGAACCGCGACATGGGCATGGGTCGCATCGACTTGTACGAGATCGATGTCAAGGGCGGCACGCCGCGGCGCATCACCTTCGATGGTGGCGCCGAGGGTTCGTACAGCCCCGACGGCAAGTCGATCGTTTATTCGCGCGGCTTCATAACGATCTACTGGGACAACTACAAGGGCTCGGCCAACCACGACCTGTTCATGGTCCCGACCGCAGGTGGCATCCCCACCCAGTTGACCCACACCGACACCAACGAGCGCTGGCCGTTCTACTCCGCCGACGGCAAGCACATCTTCTTCGTCACCGAGGAAGACGGTGTCGCGAACTTCTACGCGATGCCTGCCACCAAGGACGGCGCACGCAAGAAGGTCACCGAATTCAAGGGCGATGACGTCCACCGACCCTGCTTGGGCTGGGACCGGAAGACAGCGGTGTTCGAGCGCCGCGGACAGCTCTACACGCGTGACATGACCAACGCCAAGGCCGCCACGAAGGCGCTCAAGCTCGAGATCAAGAGCGACATGCGCCACAGCGGCGTCGTGCAGCGCACGATCACGAGCGGTGGCGAGCAGGTTCACGTCAGCAAGGACGGGCGTTCGCTCGCCTTCGTGCTGCGCGGCGACGTCTGGATCATGTCGGCCTCCGGTGGCCCGGCGCGACGCCTCACGTCCGGTCCGGCCAAGGACCAGTGGCCCCGCTGGAGCCCCGATGGCTCGCAGATCGCCTATTTCGCGAACTCGCGCGGCAACGACGACATCCACATCATCAACGTGCGCACCCGCGCCAAGCGTCAGGTGACGCGCCACGCGGCCGGCGACTTCTTCCACAACTGGTCGCCGGACGGACGACGCCTCGTGTTCTGCTCCGAGCGTTCGGGCAACAAGGACATCTGGACCGTCGAACTCGACACCGGTGCATTCAAGCAGTTGACCCGCCACCCGGCGGCCGACGACGATCCGACCTTCACGCCGGACGGCAAGTCGATCGTGTTCGACTCGGGCCGTGGCGGCCCGCAGGCGATCTATCGCATGGGCACGGACGGCTCGCGACCGACGCGGATTACGACCGGTACCGCGTTCTATCAGGTTCCGAGCGTCTCCCCGGATGGCCGCCTGGTCGTGTTCGAGGCCATGAGCCCGACCGCCGGCGGCAGCATGGGCCTGTTCGTGACGTCGATCAACGGCGGTAGCGCTTCGCAGCTCTCACCCGACGGCAGCGCGGCGTGCTGGGCGGACAACGGCTTCATCTACTTCACCGTTTCGCCGGATGGCGGCGGGCGCGGCCCGCGCGGCCGCGAAGGCATCTTCCGTGTGAAGGCGCCGGTTTCCGTGCAGACGGGCGAGCGCATCTCGTTCATCGGCACCGTCGAGGTCGACCAGAAGAAGGAACTCGGCGACCTGTTCGATGAAGCCTGGACCGCCCTGCGCGACGGCTTCTACGACCCGAAGATGCACAAGGTCGACTGGAACGCGATGAAGGCGAAGTACCGCCCGATCGCGGTCGACGCCGAGAACAAGGACGAGTGGACCAACGTCGTGCGCCAGATGCTGGCGGAACTCGGCGCCAGCCACCTCGGCATCTACGGCACACCCGCCAACCACACCGGCGTGACCCCGCGCCTCGTCGCCACCGGCATTCTTGCCATCGACCTCGATCCGACACCGGTGAAAGAGGGCGGTCGCAAGGTCCTCGGCGTCGTCCCCGGCGGTCCCGCCGACAAGGCCGGCATTCGTGTCGGTGACGTCGTGACGCGCATCGGATCCAAGAAGATCAAGCCCGACGTCAATCTCGACAAGGTGCTCGCCGGCAAGGCGGGCAAGGAGATCACGGTCGCGTTCAAGCCGCTCTCGGGGCAGGGCCTCGGCAGCGAGCGCTCCGAGAAGGTCACGCCGATCGGTGCCATGCAGTTGCGCAGCCTGAAGGCCAACAACTGGGTGAAGGAGTGCGCGGAAACGGTCAAGGCCGACACCAAGACCAAGGCCGGTGAGATCGCCTACATCCACCTGGACATGATGAACCCGCAGAACCTGCAGAAGTTCCAGGCGGCCGTCGCCGGTTGGATGAAGAGCAGGAAGATCAAGGGCATGATCCTCGATGTCCGCGGCAACGGCGGCGGCAACATCCATAACCAGCTGATGGCCATCCTGACCTCGAAGCCGCTGGCCCGCGTGCAGCGCCGCGGCATGCAGGCAAAGGTCACGCAGCCGCTCCCCGTCTACTGGGAACGTCCGATCGTGGTGCTGACCAACGAGCGCTCCTTCTCGGATGCCGAGGTATTCCCCTACATGTTCCAGGCGGCCGGACGCGGCAAGGTGATTGGGACTCCGACCGCCGGCGGCGTGATCGGCACCAACGACATCACGCTGAGCGACGGCACCCGCTTCCGGATTCCGCGCGTCGGCTTCTGGGGCATGGACGGCACCAACCTCGAGGGGTTGGGCGTGACGCCCGACATCATCGTGGAGGAGACGCCGGAAGATCGCCGGATGGGCCGCGACCCGCAGCTCAAGAAGGCGATCGCGGTCGTCGAAGCGGAGGCCAAGGAGTTCTGGGCGAAGCGCAAGGCCGATCGTCAGGCTGCCAAGGCGGCGGCCAAGAAGGCGAAGGGCGACAAGCCGGAGCCCGTCCAGCCGAAGGCCACCGACGGCGAGAAAGCGACTCCGAAAAAGACCCCGGAGAAAACTCCGGAGAAGAAGCCCGACCCGCAGCCCGAGAGCCCCGCCAAGCTCGGCGCGGAAGGCACCGTGTCCAAGTCGGGCGACGCCATGAATCCGCTCACCGACGTCCGCAAGGGCGAGTGGGTGCGCTACCGCGTGGCGATCCCGGGCAGCGACGAGACCAGCGTCATGAAGCTGACGGTCACCGAGGTGACCGCCGATGCGATCCGCGTCACCAAGGTCCTCGAAGTGGGCACGATGATGCCGCCGATGCCCAAATCGGTGAAGCGCCAGGGCGTACTCGAGATGCTGCCGCTCTTCGGCCAGGTCCTCGATCACAAGCTGGTCGACGGCCGCGTCAAGGAGACCGACACGAAGATCCTCCACGCTTCGGTGAAGTGGCCGGACGGCTCCGACATCGTGATGGAGTTCACCAACTCGATTCCCGCCTACGGCCTGCTGCGCGTCACCATGCAGGGCACTGCCATCCTCGAAGCGATCGAGTGGGGCGCCGGGGAGCCGGAGAACAAGGCGATTGCCGCCGCTTCGGCCGCGGAGGCGAAGCCCGCCGTCGCGAAGCCGGAAGCCAAGGAGCCCGAAGCGGCGCCGGCCAAGAAGACGGATGGCGAGGAAGACCCCGAAGCGGGCGATCCCACGATGCCCGTGCACCCGCTGTTCAACGCCCAGGAGGGCGAGTGGGTCCGCATCAAGCAGAAGGGCCGCGGCGGCCAGGAGATGGAAATGACCGTCTCGGTTTCCGAGGTCGATGACGTCGACAACGTGGTCTTCCTTTCGCGCGTGTTTCACCACCCGGAGCGCGGCGACATCGAGATCCCGCAGCGCCAGAAGATGAAGCGCCGCAAGCACATGCGTCGTCCCAACAAGGACCGCGGCGGCTTCACCGACGTCAAGGTGGACACAGCCGAGCAGGTCGTCGAGGTCGCCGGCAAGGAGCTCAAGTGCTTCACGATCTCGGGCGTGCGCGAGGGCGTGACCATCAAGTGGTACTACTCGCCGGAGGTTCCCGTGGACGGGCTCGTCAAGGTCGAGCGCGACGGCGAACCGGTGATGGAGTTGGTCGACTACGGCACCGAGTAGCCGCCGACCTCGAACGAACCCAAGAGGGGCTCGGCGCCAGACAGGCACCGAGCCCCCTTTCATTTAGAATCCGGCGAGATTGAGCCATCTCGCTATTCGTACCCTCGCCCTCCTCCTGATTGCGACTTCGGTCGCCTGCTCCTCCCGCGCCCAGCGGCCGCCGCGCGGCGGTTTCAAGTACCCCGAAGCGCGCACGGTCGATCAGGTCGACACCTTCCATGGGGTCGACGTCGCGGATCCCTATCGATGGATGGAGGAGGACAGTGACGAGCTCAAGGCGTGGATCGAGGCGCAAAACAAGATCACGCTCGGCTGGTTGCGCGACGGCAGCGACCGACGCCGCATCCGCGCGCGGCTCAAGGAGCTTTGGAACTACGAGAAGTTCTCCGTCCCGAAAGTCGAAGCCGGCAAGTACGTGTTTCGTCGCAACAGCGGACTCGAGAATCAGGCCTCGCTCTACATCGCGGACACGCCCGATGCGGAACCGCGCGTCCTTCTCGATCCCAACACGTTGTCGGCCGACGGCACGGTGGCACTGCGCGACACCTACTTCTCGCCGGACGGAACGCTGATGGCCTACGAGGTCTCCTCGGGTGGCTCCGACTGGAAGATCGTCCGCGTGCGCGAAGTCGCGAGCGGAGACGACCTGCCGTCCGATCAGCTGACCGGCATCAAGTTCAGCGGAGTCTCGTGGAACGCGGAGGGCAGCGGCTTCTACTACACGCGCATGGCGCAGCCCGAGGCGGGGCAGGAGCTGAAGGCCGCGGATGCCGCACCGAAGGTCTTCTACCACAGCGTGGGCACGACTCAGGCGGACGACGTACTCGTCTACGAGCGTCCCGATGAACCGAAGTGGTCCCTGTATCCGTGGGCGACCGAGGATGGGCAATACCTGATCGTGTTCGTCATGCGCGACGGATCGGTCGGGAACGCGATCCACATCCAGGACCTCAAGGCGGGCGGCAAGATCGAGCCGCTGATCGAGGACTTCGATGCGCGCAATTGGGTGCTCGGCAACGACGGCCCCATGCTCTACGTCCACACCGACCGCGCCGCGCCGATGGGGCGTGTCGTCGGGATCGATGTCCGGAAGCCGGAGCCCGCAGAGTGGAAGACGATCATCCCCGAGAGCCGCCACTCGATCGAGCGCGTGTCGCTCGTGGGGGACCGCTTCTTCGTGAATCGACTCCGGCTCGCGCGCAGCCAGGTCGCGGTGCACCGGCTCGATGGAACGCGCGAGCGCGAGATCCGGCTGCCGACGCTCGGCTCGGTGTTCGGCATCGACGGACGGCGGAAGAGCACCGAGCTGTTCTATGGGTTCTCCAGCTTCACTTATCCGACGACGATCTTCCGCTACGACATCGCGAGCGGCGAGAGCACCGTCTTTCGTCGGCCGAAGATCGATTTCGACCCCGAGCAGTACTACACGCGGCAGGTCACCTACAAGGTGAAGGGCTCCGAACGCGTCACGATGTTCATCAGCCACAAGCGCGGCATCCAGCTCGACGGATCGAACCCCACGCTGCTGTACGGCTACGGCGGATTCAACAGCTCCATGACGCCCTACTTTTCCGTGACGAATCTGGTTTGGATGGAGATGGGCGGTGTCTATGCGGTCGCGAATGTTCGCGGCGGCGGCGAACTCGGCAAGGCGTGGCATGACGCGGGACGCCTGAAGAACAAACAGAACTCCTTCGACGACTTCGTCGCCGCGGCCGAGTCCCTGATCTTCAACAAGTACACGAGCCCGAAGCGACTGGCGATCCAGGGCGCGAGCAATGGAGGGCTGCTTGTGGGGGCGTGCCTCAACCAGCGTCCCGAGCTGTTCGGCGCCGCCCTGCCGTCCGTAGGCGTCATGGACATGCTCCGCTATCACCGCTTTACGGCCGGTCGCTACTGGGTGACCGAGTACGGTTCGCCGGACGACCCGGAGATGTTCCAGGTGCTCGCCGGCTACTCGCCGTATCACAACATCCGCAAGGGCGTGCGGTACCCCGCGACGCTGATCGCGACGGCCGACCACGACGACCGGGTCGTGCCGCTGCACAGCTTCAAGTACGCGGCTCGACTCCAGGCGGCCCAGGGCGGCGATGCCCCGATCCTGATTCGCATCGACACGCGCGCGGGCCACGGCGCAGGGACGCCGACCTCCAAGCGCATCGAACTCGCCGCGGACGAGTGGACCTTCCTCGCCCGCAGCCTGCGCATGGATGTGGACTTCGACTGATGAGCGGCGCCGGCCTCGCGATCGGACGCAGCGAGTACCAGCGCGAGGCCGATGCCTATCTGCAGCAGCGCCTGCTGAGCATCTACACGTTTGTCCTGACCACGTCCGCGCTCTTCGCGGTCCTCGATCTGGTTTCCACGGCGATCTGGCCGTCGACCAAGGGCGACTGGCCGCACATGGTGTCGCGCGCGATCCACTACGGTGGCATCGCGCTGCTGGCCGGGCACTTCTTCTTCCTGCGGCGTCTTACGCTGGCCAAGCCCGCGTTGCTGTACTTCGACGCATTCGTCGTTCTGGGTTCGATCGCCACAACCATGGGGATCTACGCGATCGCGATCGGGCAGCCCGGGTCGCTTCGCATGGTCTGGATCGCCAGTCTCTTGGTGGTCGGACGCGGGATTGCGGTCCCGAGCTCGGTGGGCTGGACGTTCCTTCTGTCGCTGTCGGCGCCCGTCGGGTTGCTGGCGGTTCGCCTGTTTCACCCGAACGACGGCATCCAGTTGATGTGGGACGTGGCCGTGTCGGTGTTTGCCGTCGCGATCGCAAGCTACGCCTCCGCGATCAACTTCCGGTTGCGCGAGGACGTTCGCACGGCGCGCCAGCTGGGCCAGTACCGCCTCGAGGAACAGCTCGGCGCCGGCGCGATGGGGACGGTCTACCGGGCCACGCACTCGATGCTGCGCCGACCGACCGCCATCAAGGTGCTGCGTCCCGACATCGCGGGCGAGGAGACGGTCGCCCGTTTCGAGCGCGAGGTGCAGCACACAGCCCAGCTCCAGCACCCGAACACCATTTCGATCTACGACTACGGGCGCACCCCGGACGGTCTTTTCTACTACGCCATGGAGCTGCTCGACGGCGAGGACCTGGCGACGATCGTGAAGGACGCCGCGCCTCTGCCAGCGGCGCGAGTCATTCACATCCTCCGGCAGGTGGCGGGCTCTCTGCACGAGGCGCACGTCAAGGGGCTGATCCATCGCGACGTCAAGCCGGGCAACATCGTGCTCTGCCGGCGGGCGGGATTGCACGATGTCGCCAAGGTGCTCGACTTCGGGCTCGTGAAGGACCTCGGCGAAACCGAGGGCGCCGTCACGCAGGTCGGTGCATTTTGCGGAACGCCGGAGACGATTGCACCCGAGGTCCTGTCGGGCGACGAGCCCGATGCGCGCGCCGACATCTATGCGTTGGGAATCGTCGGCTACCAGCTGCTCAGCGGCAGGCTTCCCTTCGACGCGAGGACCGCGGCCGAGATGATCGGCGCGCAACTCCACGAGGAGCCCACGCCACTCGACGGACCGCCCGAGGATCTCGCGCAGGTCGTGATGAAGTGCCTGGCCAAGAGGCCCGACGACCGTCCCGCATCCGCGTCAGCTTTCCGCGAATCCCTCGGGCTCTGCGCGGACTCCGGCCACTGGACCGAAGAGGCCGCCGCGGAGTGGTGGTCCGGCTACCGCGCCGGCAGCAGGTAGGGGACCAGCCGTTCCGGGACAAAGATCGCCCCGGAATTCTTGGCGCGTTCGAGCTGCTCGTCGAACACCATATCCCGTGGGTCCTGCTGCCTCCCCAGACGCGGATCGAAAGCTCGAGGTGCGTCCGGCACGTCACCCACGATGCAGAACGCGGGGAATTGCAGCGAATCGTAAATCGACGCGTGGGGCCAAGCCTGGAACCGTGCCTTGTGCCGGTCGAGGTTGTCGCTGAGAACGTAGCCCGCGATCGATCGACCCCGGTGGAAGAACGGATTGGACGCGCGAATTCCGGGAGCGGCAGGCCACGAGTCGGAGAACGACTTGATGATCCGCACGCGGCAGCGCTGCGCAAACTGCATGACGTGATCGACTTCCGCCAACGCCAGCACGCGGCGCAGCGGTCGTTCCTGCGTCCAGAGCACGAAGCGCATCCCCTTGCGGATGCCGTCCTTCTTGCCAAGATCGAGTTCGCACGCGCCGGCCTCGGGGTCGTACGCCGTGGCGATGGCGTCCGTTGGGTCGTCGAGCAAATCGAACAGCAGATCGTCGGCCTTGGGATCGAGAAGGGCGACCGCGCTCCAGAGTCCGCGCAACAAGCGTGTCCGAATCAGGTTCGATCGCTGGGCATGAAGGATCTGCAGGTTGAAGTCGTGCACGAATTCCGCGAGCTGTGGATCGACGGAGTCGCCGATGCTCTCGTGGCGAAGCTTGCCAGACACAGCGAGGCGACGGACTCCGACCTCGATCAGTGTTTCGGCGCCCTCATCCTGCCAGGGCATGGTTCCGGGAGGCGCACCGAAGTAGAGCAGGTACGGGTCGCCGGCGAGAACCGCGCGGAGTGCCGCCTTGCGACCTGCGGTGAGCGTGGGGGGCAGGTCCGGAAGCTTGTCGAGCTGGAGCTTCGGCTCCGGAGGCGGCGGCGCACTCTCGATCGGAAGTGCCGCCGGGGACACGATCGGGATCCGCTTCACGATCTCGGCAACTCCGACCGTGACGGGATCGGGCGGCTCGTGGGCGACCGTGACCACGGGGGCCGGTTTGGGCTCAGTGTGCGGCGGTTGCGCGTCGCCGCGCGAGCCACTCGGAGCCGGCTTGCCTGCGAACAGCACGATCCCAAGCAGCGCGAACAAGCCGAGCGCACGCAACAGGACCGCATCGAACCGCATGGCTTTCAATCCTATCCGAACGGATCCATGGCAATCGGATGGCTACAGTAGAAACAGCGCGGGAGCCGGCGCGAGGTGGGGCGCTCGCAGCGCTCGCAGATCGTCGGCTTGCGCCGCACCCTACCGTCGACATGCCCATCCGCGGCGTCGAGTTCCAGCATCCGGTCGGTCAGGTCCTCGTCGGAAAGGTCGGTCTTTTCGCGGACCAGGGACCACATCGCCTCCATGACGAGCAAGGCGCGCTGGAGGCGAAGTTCGAGCTCTTCCGTTCGGGTTAGCGCCTTGTCGGCGGCTTTGCGCGCGGCGGGATCCGGGCGCGGGCCCGTGGCGTGGAATGCCCCGGTTGCGAACATGGCGGTGAAGGGATCCATGCCGCCATGGTAATGCAGCGGCTCCGGTAGACTTTGCCGCATGCCTCCTCCCCAACCGTCGGTCAAGGCGATTCTCGTTTGCGACCAGGTCATTCACGAGATCGGAACCAACAAGAAGAGCCTGATCGGAATCTTCGAGGAGATCCACCTGCCGCGCTTCCCGGCGCAGTATCCGCGTATCGCCGTGTACGTGAATCTCACCGATGCGCATGGCGAGTACGTGCTCGAGATGCGGTTGATCAACGAGGACGGTGGCGAGTTCGGGCGCGGCAAGACGCCCAAGGTGAACATCGAGAACCCGCTGGCGACATGCGAGTTCGCCCTGCAGGTGCAGAACCTGCAGTTCCCGAAGCCCGGTCAGTACGAGTTCCAGATCTTTGCCAACGAGTCGTTCCTCGCGACCAAGAACTTCCGCGTGCGCGAGATCCAGCAGGGCGGGACAACGAACGCCTGACGCGTGCTAGCGCGCTCCCCAGATCTGCCAGCCCGCCCAGTACTTCGGCGGCCCCCAGCCGGCCGCTCCGGCCACCTTGCTTTGCGCGCGACGCAGCGCGAGCGGCGCCGGAGTCTCCCGGTTTT
>Ga0209692_10005682_pt1 | contig 10581 bp, 6 predicted proteins | sample tdDd472_FD_187129 | JGI IMG/M metagenome (GOLD analysis project Ga0209692, IMG submission 187129) | Marine sediment microbial communities from the Atlantic coast under amendment with organic carbon and nitrate - tdDd47.2 (SPAdes)... | ecosystem: Environmental > Aquatic > Marine > Coastal >...
TCGCTTATTTTGTTTACCATGTTCTATTCGCCCTGCTTTGTCACCCTTGTGTGTATCGCGAAAGAAACCGGTTCCTGGAAATGGGGCGCCTTTTCCCTGGTCTTCAACGCTTTGTTGGCCTTTCTGCTCGCTGCGGCCTGTTTCCAACTGGGAACCTGGATGGGATTTTAAGTCATGGACCTTCAATTTCTACTCATTCTCGGCATTATTCTACTCTGTGCCTTTTACCTGACCCGGCGTTTTCTCAGGCAGGTTAAAGCCTCAAAAGGAGGCTGTGGCTGCGATCAGACTATATGTTCTTCCAAGCCTGACAACATACACAAGAGCATGGAAGTTTAGATAGCAATTGACAAGGACACAAAAAAAAATGCCCAAGGCCGATCACACCGGCCTTGGGCCAAGGACGCATAAGGTCTGAAACCCTTTAACTGCTCAAAGACTTATGGGCTTCAATGAGACGATCCACGACGCTAGGATCCGCCAGTGTGGTGATATTTCCTAGATCGGAGTATTCACCCACAGCGATTTTGCGAATGAGACGACGCATGATCTTTCCGGATCTCGTTTTTGGGAGACCATCGGTGATCAGGAACTGCTCAGGAGAAGCAAAAGGCCCAATCTCCTTTCGAACTTCCTGCTTGAGCACACCGGCAATCTCATGGTGATCCATGCCTTCAGCCTCATGGGTCAAAATAACAGCCGCAAAGATCGCTGTACCCTTAATTTCATGAGGGACGCCCACAACAGCTGCTTCCGCGACCAGAGGATTGGCCACCAACGCAGATTCGACCTCGGCCGTACCAATTCGGTGTCCAGACACGTTAATGACATCGTCGACACGTCCGGTTATCCAATAGTAACCATCTTCATCTCGACGACAGCCATCTCCTGTGAAGTAGCGACCGGGGAAACGCGTATAGTACGTATCCTTGTATCGCGTATGGTCCCCATAGACGGTCCGGGCCATTCCGGGCCATGGTTTCTTGACGCAAAGGTAGCCGCTGACGCCATTTCCTTCGATCTCGTTACCTTCTTCATCCACAAGGCACGGTTGCACCCCGAAGAACGGGTAAGACGCCGAACCGGGCTTCAGGTCGGTCACACCGGGTAATGGGGTAATCATGATACCGCCGGTTTCGGTCTGCCACCAGGTGTCAACGATCGGACACTTGCCCTGACCAACTACATTGAAATACCAGCGCCAGGCTTCGGGATTGATCGGTTCACCAACCGTTCCGAGTACGCGAAGCGACGAGCGATTGTACTTCTTGACAAAGTCTTCGCCTTCACGGGCGATAGCGCGAATAGCGGTGGGTGCTGTGTAGAACTGGGTAATCCCGAGACGTTCTACCATCTCCCAGTAGCGACCGGCGTCGGGATAGACCGGTGTTGATTCAAACATCACGGTCGTTGCGCCGTTGGCGAGGGGACCATAGATAATATAACTGTGTCCCGTAATCCATCCGATATCGGCCGCACAGCAATAAACATCGCCAGGCTGATAATCAAATATATAGCGATGACTTAGCGACGTCTGAAGCAGGTACCCCGCTTGGGTGTGCATCAAACCTTTGGGCTTTCCTGTTGAACCTGATGTATACAGGATGAACAGTGGATCCTCGGCACCCATCCATTCACTTGGACAAACGCGGCGTTCTTTTTCCATAGCTTCGTGCAGCCAAACATCCCGACCTTGAGTCATGGGAACATCGGCATCGGTTCGCTTGGCGACAAGGACGTGTTCCACAAGACTGAGCCCTTGAACCGCTTTGTCGGAGATGGCCTTGAGCGGAATCGTCTTACCTCCGCGCACTCCTTCATTCGCGGTAATGAGGACTTTCGACCGTGAGTCCAGGATGCGATCACGAAGAGAATCGGCAGAAAAACCTGCAAATACGATCGAATGAACGGCACCGATGCGGGCGCAGGCAAGCATCGTAAACGCCAATTCAGGAATCATTGGCATGTAAATGCACACGCGATCCCCTTTTCGAACCCCATGAGTTTTCAACACATTGGCTAGGCGACAGACCTGGTGTTTCAACTCGCCATAGGTGATTCGGACCTCTTGTCCGGGCTCGTCTTTTTCCCAAATAATCGCCACATCATCCTTTTTGTGGGGCAGATGGCGATCGATACAATTATGGGCCACATTGATACGTCCGCCAGAAAACCAGGCAACATCCCCTTCGTCAAACGTGGCATCAATGATGTTTTCGTATTTGTGGAACCAGTGTAGTTTACTGGCCTGTTCGTCCCAAAATCCTTCCGGATCTTCGACGGAACGAGCGTACATTTCCTTGTACACTTTGAACGAGTTAATATTGTAGGAATGATCTCTTCTCTTGGGTGTGGGGAATACCTCCCCGTGTTTGGGTGGATGGTTCATGCGTCCTCCTTCAAGCAGTTTTATTTCGGTTTACGTGTTAGATAAGCGGATATAGATCAACCCGACCGTGATGGCATCATCGAGCGCATTATGCCGCGGCAGGAAGGGAAGTTTGAGTTGATGAAGAATGGTGTCAAGTCGCAAATCGTGCGCGGCTGCCCCAAAAGGCTGCCTTGACTTGCGCGCGTAAAACTGTGAAATTTCAATCAGTTTATTTGGGAAGCCGAATCCGAAACTCTGACGCATGTATCGCTCCAGGATGGCGATATCGTAGCTCAGGTAATAACCGATAATCGGCCGGTTACCCACAAATTCGAGCAACTCACGAAGACAGGTAAGTAACGGAAGCCCGCCTTCGAGATCGATGGCTCGTAACTTGTGAATTTTTATGGAATCCGAAGACAAGGATTTTGGTGCTTGAACTCGAACATCGAAACAGCGGGCGGCAAAGATACGGTTCTTAGATACGATGACCGCGGCGATGGAGACGATTTCAGCCTCACGAGTATCAAGGCTGGTCGTTTCACAATCTAATGAAACCACTTCCTGACCTTGATACGGTTCAAACATGGGATGAAAGACTTCGTCGATCAGCCCTTTTCGAAGTCGATTTCGATCCTTCATGCGTTTGAAAAAACGCCACATCAGGCCACATCCAAGTGAAAGTGTTGAGTTAGAAATGTTCGGAAATCTTTCACAATACGCATCGAATCACGCAAGTAGTCACGCTCCTGGCGTGGCATTTTTTCGGTATTAATGATGTTGTCAATGGGCTCACCTGCATCTTTTTTGCGCAATTGAGCTCGCAGACGCAGTGTGGAAAAAAGTCGAAACGCTTCCTTGAGGTCATTTCCGAGATCTTCACGCAACGTCCCCAATTTCACCAGGCTGTCAATTCTTGCAAACGTACCTGTTTCGGCTAACCGATGTTGTAGAGCCAGTGAGCGTACCCCGTGAACGATCGGAAAAATACCGCTTTTTTTAATGTCCAGACCTTGCTTCGAACGTCGCAGACTCCCAAAAAACGTCAGCGGCAGACTGAACTGCAAAACAGGACGTGCGAAGTCGTGCAGGAACAGGTCATTGGCGTGGATCATCTGATGTGCGAATTCTTTAATCTGTTTGAAGAGGATTCGGTTGCCGGCGAACCCTGCCGAATCGAAGAAAATGGCAAGATTCATCAAGTTTTGTGGTGCCCTGGAATAGGCCCAATCCGACAGCTGTTCACGCCATTCGCTCTGAGTCAAAACCCATTCTGGGTTGGATACCATCACATTGCCCGGACATGGCGGATACCCCAACTTCTCCATAGCTTTGGAAAAGGCCTCCAAGTGAGGCATGAGTTCGGCGCGATCCATGCCGTCTCTCAGGACCAGCGCATTATCCTGATCTGTTTTTAGGATCTGTTCACCTCGGCCTTCACTCCCCATCACCAGCAGACAAATGTCCGAGAGGAATCGATCTGGAATGATGAGAAAGAAGAGACGCGTGATAATTCGAATGTTTAAAGCTGAAAGCAGGTCCATGATGAAATGTGTTTTCACGCCGTGTGACAGGGTCGAACGAATTAGATCAGCGATTCCTGTTGAGGCCTGAATGAGCTGTTCGACCGTCTTTGCGCGTTCGATGCGCAGGGCAATCACATGCGAGTGGGTTGAAAAGTAACTGAGAATATCGGTGAGGTCGACCAGCCCGATCACGTCGCCATCATGGGTCACAACCACGCGTTCAATATGGTGGCGCGTCATAAGAATCAATGCGTTGAATAGAAAATCGCCAGACTCCACCGAAATCAAATCATAGGTTGCGACGTCTCGAATGGGGTCGTCGACTGCTTTGCGGTCCAGAACAACCGCATCTAACAGGTTGGTCCCTGTTATCAGACCTGTGCGTTGACCATCTCGAACAAAGAGGCAATCCGCCGGTACCTCTCTCATGGTTCGGGTTGCCTCCAAAATGGTTGTTTCTCCATCAAGAACAGGAGGTTCGCGTAACGTCTGTCCACCGGCCTGAGCCAGCATAAAAGCTGCGAGGTGTTGATCGTTATCGCGTCGCGCCAGGATATCAGCTTTGGCCGCAAGGCCCTGCTGAAAGTAGGCGCTGAATGGCGGGTTATCCTTTAGGAGATCAAAGAACACGTCTTTGGGGATGAGATAGCAAATCGTTTCCTCTTCAGCAAAAAAGCGGTGAATCGCCTGGCCAGTCAAAAGGGTGTGGGCATCGAAAATATCGTCATTCCCGTAGTGAGCGAAAACCTCGCCGTCTTCATACTTGGTCGAGCTGTCATCGGACTCGGCAACGATTCCCTTTAAAATGACGTAGAGAAACTCGGCCCCTCCTCCACTTCGGATGATGTCTTCCCCTTCCTTAAAGTACTGAATGTCGACATGTTTACGCAGATAAACACGTTCATCCTCGGTGAGAAGGTCAAAGGGTGGGTTTTCAATATTAAAGTGAGCTGTCATGGCACCAAGCAATCAAGGGGCCCAGATTTGGACCCCTTGAGAATAAAAATGGAAGTTTGCAGCATTTGACCCTAGTGCATGGCGATATGCCGTGCAGAACCAGAGCCTCTTGGAATGCGGATCTCGTCCACAAGTTCCTGGATTTCCTCGGGCGGAGCAGGCGTGAACTTACTGACCACAATGGCCACGATGAAGTTCAGTACCATACCCACCGTGCCGATTCCTTCGGGGCTCACACCAAAGAGCCAGTTATCGGCCGAGTTCGCTGCAGGGTTGACGAATTTGAAGTAGACGATATAGCCGAAGGTGAAGAGGAGACCGACAATCATACCGGAAACCGCACCCTCCTTATTCATCCGTTTGTTAAAGATCCCAAGAATGATGGCCGGGAAGAAGGAAGCCGCCGCCAAGCCAAAGGCAAAGGCGACCACCTGGGCCACAAATCCAGGCGGATTAATTCCGAAATAACCCGCAACGCAGATGGCCAGTGCAGCCGCAACACGGGCGGCCAACAGTTCCTGTTTTTCAGAAACATCAGGCTTAAATGTCTTCTTAAGGAGATCGTGGGAGAAGGCCGTGGAAATGACAAGAAGCAAACCCGCAGCTGTTGACAGTGCCGCTGCCAGACCACCGGCCGCAACCAGAGCAATAACCCACGCAGGCAGGTTGGCAATCTCAGGATTGGCAAGAACCATGATATCGCGATCGATATAGAGTTCATTTGGCCCATCCGTGGCCTGATTGGTGACCATGCGCTGTCCAAGAGGCCCTTTGGCTTCCTGATATGAGGGTTTTCCTTTAAAAGGTGCCCCTGCTCGATACTGGATTTTCCCATCTGCATTTTTGTCATGCCAGGCAATCAAACCTGTGGTTTCCCAATTTTTAAACCAGGAAGGAGTCGCTGTGTACTCAGTTTCATTTAACGTGTTGACCAAATTGGTTCTGGAGAAAACGGCAACCGCAGGTGCCGTGGTGTAGAGAATGGCAATGAATAGAAGGGCCCAGCCGGCTGATTTGCGGGCGTCACGAACCTTCGGAACAGTGAAAAAGCGTACGATAACGTGAGGCAACCCCGCCGTTCCAACCATCAAAGCGGCTGTGATGAAGAAGACATCGATGGTGGATTTCGTTCCGCTGGTGTAGGCGGCAAAACCCAGGTCCTGCAATACGCCATCGAGATTCGTCAACAAATAAGCCGAACCATCGGAGAGTTTACTGCCAAAACCAAATTGAGGAATGGGGTTCCCTGTCATCATAAATGAGATGAAGAAGGCAGGAACCATGTAAGCAAAGATCAACACGCAATACTGTGCAACCTGCGTGTAGGTGATCCCTTTCATCCCGCCAAGAACAGCATAAAGGAAAACAATACCCATGCCGATGAACACTCCGGTGTTAATGGGGACTTCCAAGAAACGGGAGAACACGATACCTACACCGCGCATTTGCCCGGCCACGTATGTGAACGAAATGAAAATCGTACAGATAACAGCCACAACACGAGCATAACGAGAGTAGTAGCGGTCGCCGACAAAATCGGGAACCGTGAACTTACCAAATTTTCTCAAATAAGGGGCTAACAGCAAGGCCAATAGCACATAGCCACCCGTCCAGCCCATCAAATAAACGGCACCGTCTCGACCAATAAAGGCGATGAGGCCCGCCATTGAAATAAAGGACGCTGCCGACATCCAATCGGCCGCTGTCGCTAATCCGTTGGCAAGAGGCGGTACGCCCCCTCCGGCGACATAGAACTCTTTCGTGGATGCCGCCCGCGACCAGATCGCGATTCCAATGTAAAGCGCGAAGGTAATGCCGACGATGATATAGGTCCATACTTGTACACTCATGTCTGATTACTCCTCGTCAAAATCGTATTTCTTGTCGATCTGATTCATTTTCCAGGTATAGAAAAAAATTAAACATACAAACACATAAATGGATCCCTGCTGGGCGAACCAGAAGCCCAGTTTGAACCCAAAGAACTGGAATTGATCAAGAAAATCAACCAGTAGAATGCCACATAGATAAGAAACCACAAACCAGATCACCAGGCATATCGTTACCAGACGAAGGTTTTCTTTCCAGTAAGCTACAGCTCGTTCAGAGCGCTCTTCACTCATAACTCCTCCCCTTTTTTTCCTTCAAGCAGTACTCCTTAAAGCTTCGACGCTGACGAAAAGAAACCACTGTAGAACGGCGTACTGTGAAAACCCTAAGGAATTTCTGGATAAAAGAATAGGGGCGTGAAAGCGTAGTGTCAAGAAGGAAATATTACGAATTATTTACAATTAGAAGCTCGTCTATTCGCACTATCAGGGACGAAAGTGATAACTGTATGATTTAAAAAGAATATAACAAACTATGCCGCACCGTGTCATATAATGCTTGTTTACTTTACTTTAGGATAGGACTATCTTATTTGGTGGGGCAGGCAGGCCAGGGATTGAAGCTCGGCTCTAGGTGGAGCCGATCACAAACCGATAGCTGAAAGCCAAAGATTGAATTCAACCTATTCATAAAACCGTTACAATTGTATAACAACTGGAGATTAGCATGAGTAAATATGAGTCGGATTATAAAAGCAGCATTGAGTCGCCGGAACTATTTTGGGGAGAACAGGCCAAAGCTTTAAATTGGTTCCAAGAACCAAAGGAGATTCTCTCGAAAAACGAAAGTGGGCTTTACCGTTGGTTCAAGGGTGGAACATTGAACACTTCCTACCTGGCCCTTGACTACCATGTCGAACAGGGGCGAGGTGACCAGACCGCCTTAATCTATGACTCACCCGTTGCCAATCGTAAAAAACAATACACTTACCTTCAGCTACGTGATGAAGTTGCAAAATTAGCAGGAGCCCTAAAAGGGCTTGGTGTTGAAAAAGGTGATCGTGTCATCATTTACATGCCGATGATTCCAAGAGCAGCCATCGCTATGCTGGCGTGTGCACGATTAGGCGCCATTCATTCCGTTGTTTTCGGTGGATTTGCCCCCCATGAGCTAGCTGTTCGTATCGATGATGCAAAGCCCAAAGTCATTTTGAGCGCCAGCGGTGGAATCGAAATAACGCGGATCATTCCCTATAAACCTCTCATTGATCAGGCCATCGAAGAGGCCGAACACAAACCAGAAAGAGTTGTCGTTTTTCAAAGAGACTTCTACAAAGCCGAACTTCGTGGTCCCAGAGATTTGGATTGGCAGGAAATCGCAGACCATGCAGAGCCAGCCTCCTGGACGGAAGTGCAAGCGACGGATCCGCTCTATATCTTATACACCAGCGGAACAACCGGAAAACCTAAGGGAGTCGTACGCGACAATGGTGGGCACGCCGTCGCTTTGAAATACAGCATGTCGCATGTTTATGATGTTCAACCTGGCGATGTATACTGGGCTGCTTCCGATGTGGGTTGGGTAGTAGGTCACTCATACATCGTCTACGGTCCTTTACTACACGGATGCACAACCATCCTTTTTGAAGGCAAACCGATTAAGACCCCTGATCCGGGTACTTTCTGGAGAATTATTGAAGAATACAAAGTGAAAGTACTCTTCACAGCTCCTACCGGCATTCGTGCCATTAAGAAGGAAGACCCAAACGGCATGTACTTCGAAAAATACGACACCAGCAGCTTGAAATACCTTTTCCTGGCCGGAGAACGCTGTGATGTGGCGACCTACTCCTGGTCAAAGGAACTACTCGGCGTTCCGGTCATCGATCATTGGTGGCAAACCGAATCGGGCTGGCCCATGCTGGCGAATTTGGCGGGTTACGGTCTAATTGAACCAAAGCCGGGTTCGGCTACCCGCCCCGTACCGGGCTTCAATGTCCAGGTACTCGACGGCGACTCTCAACCCGCACCTGCTGGCCAGGAAGGCAGCGTGGTCGTCAAACTTCCCATGCCGCCAGGTTGTTTACCAACACTTTGGCAGAATGATGCTCGATTTAAGGAAGGGTATCTGGAAGCCTTCCCCGGTTATTATTTCTCCGGCGACGGTGGTTATATCGACGAGGACGGCTACGTTTTCATCACAGGACGCATGGACGATGTGATCAATGTGGCGGGGCACCGACTTTCAACTGCAGATATCGAAGAGATTGTCGCCTCGCATGAAAGTGTCGCCGAGTGTGCCGTAGTTGGTTTTGGTGATGACCTGAAGGGCCAAGTTCCCGTTGGGTTTGTGGTTTTGAAGCAGGGCGTGACAATCGCCGAGGAAGTGATCGAAAAGGCCTTGGTTCAAATGGTTCGCGATAAGATTGGTGCCATAGCCAACTTCAAAAAAGTCGCCTTTGTCCAAAAACTGCCCAAAACTCGATCCGGCAAAATATTACGCAAATCGATGCGCCTGATCGCAGACGGCAAGGCCTTTCCCACTCCATCGACCATTGAAGATCCAGAAGCTTTGGAATTCATGAAGCACCTGATCAACAGCTTCAATTATAACAATCTGGAAGTTGTTCTAAAGGGCAATACATTGATTGTAAGCCTGAATCGCAGCAAGTACTCCAACTCTATTAACCTTGCCATGTTGAAGGATTTAAAAAAGTTACTGACATACATCAACAACCACGACGATGTGAGATCGGTCATTTTGAGCAGTCTCGACCCGGTCTACTTTTCAACCGGATTGGACTTTCAGGAACTCAAATCATTGGGCCCCGAAGGACTCTTCGAGTTTTCAAGAGAGGGTCAGAACGTGCTCAAGGCATTACGCGACTGTCACAAACCCATCGTCGCAGCTGTGAAAGGAGAAGTTCACGGTTCAGCGCTAGAACTCATCATGGCCTGCCATTTCCGCGTTGCGGGCAAACGGGTACCCTTCGCTTTTCCAGGCGCCAAGCTCGGTCTGGTTCCCGGACTCGGTGGAACCCAACGTCTTCCTATTATGGTGGGCAAAGCCAAGGCCATCGAATTGCTCCTATCAGGCGGTGAGTTTTCTGCCCATGAAGCACGCGAAATGGGCATCGTCAACCACGTGGTCGAGGACGCCGAGGTGCTGCCAAAAGCCGAGCAAATCCTAAAGGGTATCAACGCAAACTCGCCGCAATTCAATGCTTCCATCCTTAAATGTATCAATGCCGGTGTGGACGCCGACCGCGACGGATTCCACGAGGAAAGTGAAGCATTCCGCGACACCTTCCTCTCAAAACACTTCCAACGTCGGCTTCAAGAATTCGAGCCAAAAGATTGAGCTGGAACGCGGGCCTTGCGCCCGCAATTGAGTTCGGCTTGGGGAAAGGCGATCTAGCCATTGCGCATATGAGGGAAGCTGCCGCCCTTGCTCCTGACGACCAACACTACAAGCGTCAACTTGAAGCGTTTTTAAAGGGGAGATAACCCTAAACCACCATTCCATCTACGAGTAAGCCAGGAGAACCTACTGTTTCTCCTGGCTCAGTTTTCTAAAGTGACAAGCCGTCGTTTCAGGTCCTACTCTCTGTTTTGAAAAGAGGCATCATTGAGAATAACCATTCCGAAATAGGGTTCAGCGATGGTTCCCTTGAGGATGACACCCGCCCGTTGCTTCACTGCCGATCTGGGGGCGACCTGTTTTCCTGAAATAATGCCGCCTACAACCGTTTTACCTAACGGCTCCGTTTTCAAATCAATACGCGTCGTATCGGTTGCACTTGAGTGGGTGGTTCCCTTAAAGTAGCCAACAACTTGGACCGTTTGTCCCAGCCAGGCCTTTTGGTTGGCGTAGAAGTACGTGTAGAGGTCACTTGCA
>Ga0209692_10005683_pt1 | contig 10581 bp, 8 predicted proteins | sample tdDd472_FD_187129 | JGI IMG/M metagenome (GOLD analysis project Ga0209692, IMG submission 187129) | Marine sediment microbial communities from the Atlantic coast under amendment with organic carbon and nitrate - tdDd47.2 (SPAdes)... | ecosystem: Environmental > Aquatic > Marine > Coastal >...
TGAGGCTGAGCCCGAAAATCAGGAACAGGAGCGCGAAAAGCCCGTTAACCCAGGGGTTTGTGGCGAAATCGAGGACGTCCTTGCCGGTCACGGTGGTGAGGCCGACGACCGCGCCGATGCCTGCGAAAACCGCGACGATCCCGAATCCATAGGCGAGGGCGAGCCCGGTCACCTTGCCGTCCCGCTGCTCCGCCTGCTTGGTGAAGAACGAGATGGTGATGGGGATCAGCGGGTAGGTGCACGGCATCAGCAGCGCGAACAGGCCCGCCGCGATGGCGCCGAAAAACAGCAGCCAGATGCTCTGCGCGCCGACGTCATCGTCGACGGCTTGGCCGGATGCGACCCCGTGCATCGGGTCCTCGATCGGGCCGCCGTCGCCCTCGACCGCTTCGAAACTGATGGTGGGGTACGCGATGCCCGTGTCGATGCAGAACTGGTTGGTACAGGCCTGCCAGAGCAGCCGTACGCGCGTTTCGTGCGTTCCGGCACGCGTCGGGGTGATCGGTACTTCGACCGTGAACGTGCCGTGAAACTGCTTGCCCTTCGGCACGACGTTGCCGGTCGCCAGCCAGGCGCGCTCCGGTCCGTTCGGCAGCACCATGACCTTGGTCTTGATGCCGAGTTTGTCCTCCGCTTCGCTGCCGTAGACGTGATATTCGTCGCCGGTCAGTTCGAGCTCCACCACGAGCACGTTACGCTTGCCGGCCTTCGCCGGAATCGTCTTGAACGAGGCGCTTTTCAGCTTGAGAACGCCCTTTTTCTCCTCGCCGAAACCGGCCCCGAGACCTGTGCCGTCGGCGTCCGGATTCGGCAACGCGAACAGCTCCCCCTTGCCGCTCGCGGCGATCGCGCCGCCCTTTCCATCCTTGCCGGTGACCTTGACCGCGACCTCAAAGACGTCGTCGGCGGTGACTTGCATCGGAATCCGCACCGTGAAGGGGGCGCCGTAGGTGGCCTCCTCGTCGGGCGGCGGCAGGATTGCGGCCTCGAACGAGGCACCCGTCGAGGTCGCCTCCACCTTCAGGCCCTCAAGGGCGACTCCGGCGATTTCCGGCGTGACGGTAACCAGCAGGTCGACCTGAGTCCCCGCCTTCGGTGTGAAGGCGTCGTCGGCGCCGTCGATGTTGACGGCGATGGTCGGCTCGGCCAGGAGAGCCGAGCACAGGGCAAACAGAACGAGGGCTGTACGCAAGGGAGTTCTCCGCGGAAGGGGGGTGACGTATATTACGCCCCGCGTCCCAAGGAGCGCCAACCCCGTGCCGCTTGAAGCCCGTCTCCGGGAGATCCTCTCCCTCCCGACCGCTCCGTTCAACGAAAGTGCCGTGCATGCTCGGATTCGAGAGGCCGTGCGCTCGAACCCGCGTCTTCGCGACCGCGTGGATGGTCACGGCAACCTCGAAGTGGTGTACGGAATGGGGCGGCCGAGCCTCATATACGCCTGCCACACCGACCATCCCGCGCTGCGCATCGACGGCCCGAATACCGCCGTGATCGAGGGCGGGATTCGCGCCGACGCATTGGTCGGGGCGCGCCTCGCTACATTCGGCGACGATCCGGTGCATCCGGAGGTAACGCGCGTCATCGAGCGCGGCGAGGGATCGGGGGGCAGGGTCCGCCTCAAGGGAGCGACCAAGCTCAAGAAGGGCACACCCCTCGTGCTCGACCTGCCGCCCGTCTCCATTGCGGCGGGCAAGGTGCGCGCCCGTGCGATCGACGACGGGTGCGCCGTCGCTGCGTGCCTCGCGGTCATCGACACGCTGACCAAGCGCCGCTGGGCGGGGACCGTCGGCTTCCTGTTCACGCGAGCCGAGGAGGTTGGATTCGCCGGCGCGCTCGGCTGGGTGCGCGAGACGCGCTACCCCAAGTCGACCACCGTGATCAATCTTGAGATGTCGAACGCACGGCCCCACACGCCGCAGGGCGCCGGTCCGATCCTGCGCGTCGGCGATCGCATCACGGTCTACGACGACTCGGTGTCCCTGGCGCTCGAGGCGACCGCGAAGCGGCTCCTGAAAAAGGACGATGGATTCCGGTACCAGCGCGCGTTGATGGACGGAGGCGCGTGCGAGGCGACGGTGTATGCGCGCGGCGGATTCCGTGCGGGTGCGCTTTGCCTGCCGCTGAAGAACTATCACAACCACGCGCCGCGCAGCGGTGTCGCGCGCGAGTACGTCGCTCTGGCGGACGCCGAGAACATGGTGCGGTGGATGGTCGGCTTTGCGAAGGACTACGGGAAGAAGGACCCGGCCGCGGCGCTCGAGAAGCGACTCGATAAGCTCTATCGCAAGCACGCCCGGCGCCTGATCCGAACCGCGCGCGAGGGCGAGGGCCGCTGACATGGCCGACGCACCGATCTTCGTCCACAACGGGGCCGAAGTTGTTTCTGCCTCCGACGCGCGCGTCCCGATTCTCGACCACGGTTTTCTGTACGGCGACTCGGTCTACGACGTCGTGCGCACGGCGAACGGCCGCCCGTTCATGCTGCGCGAGCACATCGACCGACTGCGCCGTTCGGCGGCGATGATCTACTTCGAACTGCCGTGGAGCGATGAGGAGATCACTGCGCGCCTCGAAGCGGTGATGCACGCGGTCGGCCCCGTCGACGCCTACCTCCGCATCGTCGCGACGCGCGGTCCCGGACCGATCTCACTGCTTCCCGACGGTTGCAACGAGCCGGGCCTCTACGTCATTGGCTGCGCGTTGATTACGTATCCCGCTCGGCAGTTCGAAGAGGGCTGCCACGTCCACGTCGTGCCCCGCCTGCGCAACGCCAAGAGCGCACTCGACCCCCGCGCCAAGACGGGCAACTACCTCAACAACATGCTGGGGATGATCGAGGCGAAACGCGAAGGCGACGACGATGCGCTCTTCCTGAACGCCGAGGGGCACTTGACCGAAGCGACCACCGCGAATCTGTGGATCGTGAAGGACGGCGCGATTTTGACGCCGCCGCTCAAGGCGGGATTGCTTCCCGGGCTTACGCGCGATTGGCTCTTTGCTCAACGACCCGACGCGCGCGAGGGGACCATCGATCGCGCCGCCCTCGACGCGGCCGACGAAGTGTTCCTGACCGGCACGATCAAGGGCGTGATGCCGGTCAGTCGCATTGACGGGCGGCCGGTGGGGACGGGTACTCCGGGCCCCGTCACCTGTTCCCTGATGGAAGCGTACGCGGCCGCTTTGTCGTCGAACTGATACGGTTTGCCGCGGCCCAGCGTTTGCGTTTGTAGCCCGTCCTCTTCATGAGTCGCGTCGGAATCGTCTTCTCCTGCTGCCTGCTTGCGCTGCTCATTCTGGCGCCGGTGGGCTCCATGGTCTTCGAGAGCTTCCGCATTGGCGAGGTCATCCAGACCGATGGCACGGTGTTTCGCGGCCAGATCCTCGATGAGGACGAGGGCTACGTGCGCATCAAGCCGCGCGACGAGGGACGCATCCGCGAGATCGATCGCGACCAGGTCGCGTTCAGCGGGCGCGTCTTCGGATTCGATAACTACGACGGCATCCTGAGCGGCCAGATCGAGCGCAACATGCTCATGGGCACGATCGCGTTGGCGGGCGTGTCGACCCTGCTCGCCTTCCTGATCGGGTTCCCCCTGGGCATTCTGCTCGGCGCCTATGCGCTCCCGTTTCGCAAGGGCGTGGAGATCCTGAGCACGCTGCCACTCGTGCTGCCTCCGATTCTGATGGCGATCGGCTCTTACCACGACCTGATCCGATTCCAGCCCGCGTTCCTGCGCGCGTCCCTCGTCTTCGCCTTCACGCTGTACCCGCTCGTCAGTCTGTTCACGGCGCGCGCGTTGCGTGCCACGGGCGCCGACGCTCTCGACGCCGCTCGCGTCCACGCGTCTCCGCGCGACGTGCTGTTCCGCGTGGCGTTGCGTCCGGCATTGCCCGGTGCGGCCGCCGGAGCGCTGCTCGTGTTCGTGTTCGTCGTATCGGATTTCGCGGTGCCCGACTTCCTCGGCGTGACGACCGCCAAGAACACGATCGTCGTGTATGCCAACGCGGTCTTTCGTGCGTGGCGCAACGACCTCGATGGGGGGCGCGCCACGGCCATCGGCATGCCGGTCGCGCTGCTTGCCCTCATTGGATTTGCGCTCGTGCTGCGCATCGAGAAGAAGCGTGGTGCGGCTACCGTGGGCGCTGACTTCCGGCCCCCGCACCCCCTTCCCCTTGGCCGCGCGAAAGTCCCCGCGATTGCGTTCGTGCTGCTCGTGCTGTGCGCCACCCTCGTCTGGCCCGCGAGCGGTCATTGGAGAACGGCGAGTGGTGAGCACTTCGGCAGTCCGGTCGCGATGGCGGGCGCGGCGCAGCAGATGAAGCCGGATGATCCGCGCGCGAAACCGTCGTCGGTGGCGGACGGGTTGCGGCGCGGCCTGCGTCATCCCCGGGTGAAAGAGAGCGCGCTCACGGCACTTGGCCTGGCGGCAGCGGGTGCGGCGCTGGCGGTGATCGTGGCGCTGCTCGCAACCGAGGCGGGGCGCAGCAATCGCACTCTCGATCGCGTGTTGCTCTTCTTCTGTTTCGTGCCGGTGGCGATCGCGCCCATGTCGCTCGCGGTGGGCTGGGTGACGCTGTACGGAACCGAGTGGGCGCAACTTCGGTGGACTCCGGCGTTGCTTCTGGGCGCGCGGCTTCTGCCGTTCGCAACCTTCGCGGTGCGTTCCGTGCGAAGCCGGCTTGATCCCGAGTTGTTGGAGGCGGGTGCCATGGCGGGCCTGACTCCGTGGCGCCGGTTCGTGAGAATCACGGTGCCGTTGGTATTGCCCGGGGCCGCGCTCGGACTGCTGCTCTCGTTCCTGTTCGGCCTGCGCGAGGTGGATGCCCTGATTTTTACGAGGTCGGGGGGGGAGACGCTGCCGGTACAGCTCTACAACATGATTCACTACGGATTCGACGTGCAGGTCGCGGCGCTGGCGCTGCTCTGGACCGCGGCCGTGGCGCTGTTTTTGGCGATTCTATCGTTCCTTTTGGGGTCGCGATTCCGCCTGATGCCGTAACCGTCGGGTGCGGGGCGTCGTTACCATGGGCGGAGAACCCATGCGCATCATCCCCGCCCTCCTGCTCCTCACATCCCTGACCCTCGCCGACACCGTCATTTTGCGGAATGGACTGTCGGTCCACGGCAAGGCGGTCAAAGCAGACGGAAAGGTCGTCGTCACGAGCGGGGATCGAACCTGGGAGTTCGACGCCGATCGCGTGCGCGAAATCCAGAAGGGCGAGAGCAAGCGCGAGGAGTATGCGCGTCGAGCCGCGGCTTTGGGCGCCGCCGATGCAGCGAGCTGGTTCCGCCTCGCCTTGTGGGCTCGCGAGAACCGTCTCCCGCAGGCGCGGGCAGCGTTCGAAACCGTCGTGGGCATCGACCCCGAACATCGTGCGGCGCGTCGCGAACTCGGATACGAGAAGGTTGGCGGCGAGTGGGTGACCGGCGATGACGCGAAGCGTGCCAAGGGATTCGTCCTCTGCGCCGGCAAGTGGATGCTCCCCGCCGAAGCGGATCGACTCATGCGCGCCGGGCTCATGAAGCAGCCGAAGGCGAACAGCGAGCATCGCAAGCGGGCGGAAAAGCTCGTGAAGGCCATGCAGGACGACGAGTCGGACGTGCGCCAACTGGCGGTCCGCCAGCTCTCGGAGTTGCCGGACGCTGCGTTGGTGCGCCCGCTCGAGAAGGCGCTGTTCGCGCCCGATCCGAACATGCGCATCGTCGCAGTGAAGACGTTGTCACGCATCGGCGATCGCATGGCATTGCCGTGGCTGATTCGCTCCAGCATGTTCGACGCCAAGCCGGAGGTGCGGAATGCCGCGTTCCGCGCGGTTCGCAGCTTCCGGGACGAGGACGTGTTCTTCCCCTATGCGCGGGCGATGTACTCCAAGAGTCCCAAGGCGCGCATCATGGCAGCGCACGCGCTGGCGAGCCTCGACGATCTGCGCGGCGTCGACGTCATCCTGCGACGCATCTCGTTCGGGCTCGGCGAGGCGCCGCGCGTCAACATGATGGTGGGAACGCAGACGTCCTACATTCGCGATTTCGACGTGGAGATCGCGCAATCGGCGGCCATCGGCGATCCGATCGTCGGCACCATCCGCGACGGGATCATCCTCGACTTCAAGATCCTGGGCGGCCACGGCGAAACGTGGATTGCCGAGCAGCGCCGCGCGTTCGCGGGCGCGCTCGCGAACCTCACCGGCCGCGACTACGGCGAGAACTGGAAGCAGTACGAGCAGTACGCGAAGGAGAAGCAGCTCCCGCGCGTCCGAGTCCGCTGAGTTGTTGGTCCAACGGCGTCAGCCGTTGGGCCAAAGACCATCGCGCTCGTTTCTTACTGACTCATGGCGCCAACGGCGTCAGCCGTTGGGCCAAAGACCATCGCGCTCGTTTCTTACTGACTCATGGCGCCAACGGCGTCAGCCGTTGGGCCAACAAAGAGGGGCTGCGGAAAACTCCGCAGCCCCTCTTGGCTCTTCTGTTCGGTCCCGTTAGCGGACGCGCGTCTTGGGGATGCCGTAGATCGACCGGTCGGCGATCCAGGTTCCACGCTCACGCATGAGCGCGATGCGCTCCTTGCGGGTGAGGACGTTGCGCTCGCGGCGCAGAATGCCTTTGAGCTTGAGGCTCTTGTGAATGGACATGGCTTACCTCTCGATACGATAGAACTGGGCATCCCCGAATGGATGCCTGTCTCTTCCGTCGACTTCTAGGCCTATGACCCGGTTTAGAAGGGCCACAGCCCGCTTATCCGTCCGCGGGTTTTTGAGCCAAGAGCCGACAGCGACGACAAGCTTACCCTGTCGGTCCAGCTGCTGGATGGTCACTTCGTCATCGAAGATGCGCCGAAACTGGGCCGCCGTCGACTTGGCTCGGACCTCCCCGTTGGCGTTCTGGTTGTAGGTCGCCGCCCGCACCGTCCAGACGCCGACGCTCCCGTAAGCCGGCTCGTTCACCGGATCCGGGCCGCCCATGGCGAGGCCGATCATGAACGTCAGCACGGCAAAGAGCCCGGCCGCGATGCCTGCGATCCAGACCTGTTGCCGCTTGACGAGCATCCACGCGGAGAAATCCCCCTTGGTTACAGGGGTTTCCACGACCGGGATGCCCGGAGGCGGGTCCACGACCGTGGTAGCCGGCTCGCGGCCGGCACGGCGAAGAAACTCGAGGATATCGCGGGGTTTTTCTGACATACCGCTCCTTTTTCCCTACGCCTACCCTCTCTTGTAAGGGCGACAGTGCAGGGCGTCAACGGCTACTGCTGCCCAGACGTTGACGCGCCATTCGAACCGCCCAGTGGATGGCCGCCTGCATCGAGGTGGGCGAGGCTTCCCCGCGGCCAGCGATGCCGAACGCGGTGCCGTGCGCGGGGCTGGTTCGGATGAACGGGAGTCCGAAGGTCACATTGACCGCGCGGTCGAATGCGAGCGCCTTCACCGGCGCCAACCCCTGGTCGTGATAGAGGGCGAGGATGGCGTCGTAGCGATCGCGATACGCGAAGGTCGCGTCGCCCGGCAGCGGCCCGTCGACCGAAAAACCCGCTTCCCGCAGGCGAATCAGGGCGGGCACGACGAAGTCCTCTTCCTCGGTTCCGAGGCGTCCACCTTCGCCGGCGTGGGGGTTGAGGCCCAGCACCCCGATGTGCGGCCGCTGCTTGCCGAAGTCGGAGGCCAGGCCCTTGACCAGTCGGCGCACGGCAATCTCCACCCGGTCCGAAGTGAGGGCCGCCGGGACCGCGCGCAAGGGGATGTGATGGGTGAGGAGCGCCACAACGGGCTCTGCCTCATCCCAGACAAAGGTCATCAAGGTCTCGGTGTCGAACGCGCGCGCCAGCATGGCCGTGTGGCCGTCGGATTGACCGCCCGCGAGCACGCACGCCTCCTTGGAGATGGGCGCGGTGACGAGCGCGTCGTGCTTCCCCGCCTTGATCGCTTCGATGGCGGCATCGAGGGCGGCGAGGGAGGCGCGTCCTCCCTCCTCGTTCGGCCCCCGCTTGGCGGGGAGCGGCGAGGGCGAGTGGATCGGGACGACCCGGGCGTTTGCAGGGAGCTGGTTTCCGGGGAATTGGGCCGGATCACCGTAGATGGTGACCTCGACGTCACTGGGCAGGGAGCCCAGCGAACCGGCGATTACCTCCGGTCCGATGCCGAGAGGATCGCCTGCCGTGAGTGCGATACGGATCGTGCGCGTCGTCTTGCCCATGCGTCGAGTGGTAGCAGGATCGCTGCAAGGTATAGAAATGGGAGCCCGAGGGGGCGTGGGTTCTCGACCGGAGCGACCGGCGGCGCGAGCGCATCAACGGGGGAGAGGTCGACCAGGTCCGCTTGGCCGGCCAGCCGGATGAGCGCCTCCCGGTCCACGCCCGTCGTCGCGCGTTCCGGATCGCGGGACTGGGGGATCACGAACCTGCGATCAAGCAGCGGTTGCTGCGCGGAGCCGATGCGCAGGCGCGCCGAAAGCACCTTGTCGCGCGCGGGGAGACCCGCTTCGTAGCGCGCGGATCGCCGCGTCACCGGGAGCGGGTCGCCTTCCACCTCCAACGTCACCTCGAGATCGGTGCGCCGTTGGCCGTCCTCGCCGAACACCACGACGTCGAGGCGTGTGCCGCCCTCCGACAGTTCGGCCGTGGCCTGCACCTTCGCCGTCGAACCGTCCGGCAGGATCGAGCGGACGAGTTGCGCCATCATTCGCGGGAACTCGGCATGCTCGCGAAGAGCCGTGGCGCCCCGCGCCTCGGGGTCGATCATGAGTGCCGCGCTGGTGCCGATGCCGACGCGACGGTAGGCAATCACCGGTGACTTCGCCTCGTCCTCGCCGGCCGATGCGGCGGCCCACGAAGCGAAGCGGAGCTTGCCGGGCTCGACCCCCGCGACCTCGGGCAACTCCTCGTCGGGAACGCCCTTGAACATCTCGCGCGGCGCGGACGAGTCGGTGCGCAACGTGAGGCCGGGCGCGCGTTCCGGAGGTGCGGGAGGTTTGGACTTCTCCGGGTCCTTGGGCTCGGGCTTGGGATCCGGCTTGGGCTTCTTGGGCTCGTTCTGTTTCGCCGCGCGTTCCGCGTCTTTGCCACGTTCATTGCGCGTGCGCACCACCCGCAGCGTGTCCTGAGTGACGACCTGCGGGATCTCGTGCGCGTGCACGACCGACCAGAGCTTGCCGTGTCCCCAGGTGCTGAGGCGTCCGAGATGTCGACGATCGACCTGGAATCCGATTCCGACGGAGGACAGCGTGATCTTGCTCGCCGCGCCGGCCTGCACGAGGTCGCGCCAGCGCCCGGTGTCCGTGGGAACGCCGTCCGAAATCAGCACAAGATGCCGGACTTCTCCTTGTCGAGGAGTCGGTAGGCGCCCTCGAGTGCCGCGTACATCGCGGTGCGACCTTGTGCGGGCAGTGGGCCGAGCGCCTGCATGACCCGTTGCCAGTCGCCCGCAGGCTGCGGCGGGAGCACGACGGCGGCCTCGTCGCCGAACGCGATGACACAGATTCGGTCCTGCGGCGTCAGGGCCCGCGCCGCCGAAGCCGCCGCGATTTTCGCCTGCTGCAACTTCTCGCCTTGCATGCTTCCCGAGCGGTCCACGACGAGGCACAGCGTGATCGGATAGGCCTGTGTCTTCTCTTCCTTGATCTCGATCCGCGGCGTGGGATCGGCGTTGTCCTCGGGCGGTGCCGGTTCCTGCTCCGCAGGCTGTCGTGGTTCGACGTCGACCGGGAGCAAAAACGCCGTGGGTGAGTCGGCGAAGCGTGCGAGTCCGGGACCTTCGCTGCCGCCGACAGCGAGCAGGCCACCGCCATGCGTTCCCACGAATGCCGCGAGATCGCCGGCGCGTTGGTCGAGCGCTTCGGCGTCGGCATCCGGAAGCACGATCACCGTGTCGTACGCTTCGAGCGCGCCCGCGTCGGTGACGGCGGCCACTTTGACCTCCATGCCCTGCGCACGCAGCGCCTCGGCGATCAGTGACTTGCGCTCCTTGGCTGCCAGCACCAACACCTTGGGAACGCCGCGGATGCTGACGACGGCCTCGCCCTGGTTGTTGTCCGGGGAAAGATCGCCCCCAACGAGCAGCTGCACGTTGTAGCGGCCCGGCGGCAGGGTCGGCAGCGCGAGCAGAAGCTCGTTCGGTCCCGCGTTCATCGGCCACTCGCGGGTCCCCGCTTCCTTGCCGTCGATGAACAGCGTGGCCTGAACCTTCGTGGGCGCTGCAGCGGTTCCGCGGGCGCGCAGGGTCGGCATGGCTCCCGGTTCCTCGACCTCCAACACCTTCAGTTCCTCGACCTCGATCGGGGGAGGCGCGGGAGGGGGAGTCTCGGGCAGCCCGACCGCGACCACCTCGAAACCCTGATCGCGGAGTCGCCGCGCGGTTTCATCCGGTGAGCCGGTGGTGGCGCGGCCGTCGGTCAGCAAGACGATGCGAGCAGGCCGCTCGCCCCCGGCTTGCGCCGCCGCGAAGCGCAGTCCCCCCGCCAAGTCGCTCGTCGGCGAGTCGTCGGGCGTGAGCGCGCTCGGCGCGTCGAGTTCGCGCGCGGAGGAGCCGAACGCCCCGAACTCGGAAGTCGTCGTTGCCGCTTCGAGGTACGCGCGCGCTTGCGCGATTCCT
>Ga0209692_10005690_pt1 | contig 10574 bp, 5 predicted proteins | sample tdDd472_FD_187129 | JGI IMG/M metagenome (GOLD analysis project Ga0209692, IMG submission 187129) | Marine sediment microbial communities from the Atlantic coast under amendment with organic carbon and nitrate - tdDd47.2 (SPAdes)... | ecosystem: Environmental > Aquatic > Marine > Coastal >...
GGCGAGAAAGACGCCGCGGTCCATCGAGCCGTCGATCTCGTGGTCCCCGCCACTGCGGATGAGGCGCACCGCCTCGTCGAGCTTGGTGGCGAAGAGGATCCGGTCACCGGCGTCCGCCCAGCTGGCGACGCCCCACCGGTTGCCCCGTTCGCCGTCGTGCCCGCTGATGCCCTGCCCGAGAGCCGGCTGTCGCCCGACGCGCAGCAGCCCGATCGGCAGCGTCACGTCGGCGTAGAGCAGGTCGACCTGCACGGGGTCGACGCTGCGAAGCGCCGGTACGTAGCTGTCGCGATCCAGCGGGTCCGCCCCTGGGATCAAGCCGATGCCGACCCCCGCCGCGTTCGGCTGGTGGGTCGTGACCGACGCGCCGGACACCGGCTCCGGGTCTCGACCGATGCGCCCGTTGTCGCCCCACAGCACCTGATCGAGCAGGTCAATCCGGGTCCGGATGGCGAACCGATCGTCGGCGACGAGGCCGAAGTGCAGGCGTCCCCGATGCTCCGTCCAGTCGACCGACGTGACGTCCGAACCGGCCAGATCCAGCGGATCCACCACCGTCATCCGCATCCGGTACTCGGCGTTCAGCTCGAGCCAGTCGGGTAGATCGGGCTCGTCGAGCGCGTCGACATCGGACGCCGCATCCGCGTGCGGCAGGTCGTTCACGTCTGCGGTCGCCCCGCCGGGCGCCGACTGGGCGACGGCGAGCGACGGCGCTGCGAGTAGCGCGACGACGGCGAGGGCGAAGGAACGAAGGCGCGGGGGCGCAGCGTGCATGGGCAGTCGAGCAGGCGAGGGTTGGCCGGACGATACGAAACCCCCGATCCTGACACAATCGTGTCAGTTGACGACCCGCGTCATGGCGCGTCGTGGCGGCAGGGCCCCTCGTGATCGTGCGCAGGGGCGGCCTTCTCGTCGCTCGCCGTGGCGATGTTCAGCACCCACGCGCCGGTGCGACCGTCGAACCCGGTCACGACGAACGTCCAGACCTCGCCTTCTTCGGCGTCGATCGTGATCGCGGACGCGAACCCGTCCGCATCGTCGTTGCACGCCGACGGGTCCCGCGGCGTGACGCACTCCCCGGGCCACGCGGCGAGGATGGTATCGACCTCGGACCCGACCGTGTCGATGCGCCAGGCGCCCGCAGACGGCGCCGTCCACGCGAGGCTCGCATCCCGGGCCCCCGGCAGGCGCGCGCAGGTGATCGTGTAGTCGGTGTCGTCCTCGCTGTTGTCGCCCGTCGCGACCGCGAGCCCCACCGCCGACCCGATCGAGGCGTCGGCGCAGACCGGTGCGCACTCGTCCGACGCCGCACAATCCGGATCGTCGCAGTCCAGCAGGGCATCACCGTCGTCATCGATCCGGTCCCCGCACACGGTCTCGGTCGTCGGCGGCGCAGCGTCCGGATCGAGGCGCTCCGGATCGGTGCCGCGCGGTCGCCCGTCGAGCGCCCACGAATCGTCGGGGCCGAGCCCGAGGTGATCGAGCACCGTCGCAGCGACGTCCATCTGCGTCACCGCGGGCCCGAGCAGCTCGCCCCACGGCCGCCCCGAACCGGCGAAGATGAACGGGATGCGCTGGTTCGGCAGGTTCATCGGGCCGTGGTTTCGGCCCTCGCCCCCGTGATCCGTCATCACCACGAAGAGCCAGTTCTCGTCGACGAGATCCGGGCGATCGAGCACCGCCTCGAGCATCTCGCGCACGTGGTCGTCGGTGTCCTCGATCGCCTCGACGTACGCCGGGTTGGCGGGCGTGAATCCGGACGCATGGCCGGCGTGATCGACATCGTCGAAGTGGGTCAGCAGCAGCTGGTCGTCGTGGGTCGACAGGCGATCGGCGATCTGCCCCGACACGAACCCCCCGCCGCCGATCGACGTCCAGGTGAACGCGTCGTCCTCGTGCAGCTGGGCCAGCGCCGGGACCCACTGGGCCACCATCGCCGTCGACATCCCGGCCTCGTGAGCGCGCCATGCGAACGTCGGCCACGACCGATCCCATGCCGCGATGCCGCCGTTGTTCAGCACCCCGTGCTTGTCGCTGTCGACGCCGGTGAAGAGCGTGGCCCAGCCCGCCGACGAGTCCGTCGTCGTCGTGTCGTGGGTACGGCCGTCGAGGGTCCACGCGCCGTGATCACGCAGCACGTCGAACGCCGGCGTGTTCGCGTAGAGCATCGCGTCCGGGCGCATGCCGTCGACACCGATGACGAGCACGTGGGGGCGCGCGCCGCCGGCCGGTCGAGGCATCGCGTGCCAGCGCACCTCGACGGTCGCGAGCAGCGCCGGTGTGCCGGCGTGCGCAAGCACCACGGTCTCGCGACCGCGCCCGGCGGGCCAGTCCTCGACGGCGACGTCGACCAGGAGTCCCTCGCTGTCCCATTCAACCTCGAGCCACGACGCGGTCGTCAGGGCGCGCACGTCGCCGCAGGTGTCCCCATCGAGCACGCCGTCGATGCGCGCCGACGCCGCCTCGCCGAAGGACCACAGCTCCAGTTCGGATGCTGCAAGGGTCAGCGTGGGTGACGCTTCGCACGTCGGATCCACGTCGATCTCCGCGTCGATCAGCCCGGCGTCGTCAGCATCGAGCGCGGCATCTGCGACGTCCGCAGCGACATCGGCGGCGTCGCTGGTTGCATCGACCGCGGCGTCCGCCCCTGCGTCGCCTGGTGCCACGTCGCCTGGTGCCACGTCGCCCGGCGCCACGTCGCCCGGTGACGCATCCGCAGCATCGGGATCCGCGCCCGCGTCGCCCCTGGCGTCCTCGGAGACATCCAGCGCGACGTCGTCTCCACCCACCGAGGCATCGCCCCCGCCATCTGTCGCCGCATCCCCGATCGCAGTGTCGCCACCGGCTGCATCCGACGAGGAGCCGCAGGCGACGCCCGTTGCCACGGACAGCAGCGCGAACACGACGACGCGGGGGACATTCTGGACGATCGACATCGCTTCACTCCGGGGCGCGACACGCTCCACGGTCCGCGAGGCGGGCGCCGCACGCAAGGCCGCGGCACGAACGGCGACGACCGCCACGCAGCCGCGCGGCGGTCGATGCAGGCACCGGGCCGGCGATCACACCTGCGCGAACCCACCGTCGACCGACAGCTCGGTGCCGGTCACGAAGGCCGATTCGGTCGACGCCAGGAAGAGCGCCGCGTTCGCGACCTCGCTCGCCTGACCGAACCGCCCGAGCGGCACGCCGGCGACGATCTGCTGGGCGAAGCCGTCCAGCTCGGCCTCCGTCATCCCCGTCTTGCTGAAGATCGGCGTCTCGATCGGTCCGGGGCTCACCGCGTTCACACGGATCCCGCGACCGGCGAGCTCGTTGGCCAGCACGCGGACGATGCTCCGCAGCGCCGCCTTCGTCGCGGCGTACGCGCTGGCGCCGAGCATCCCCTTCTCGTTGACGACCGACGTGGTGAAGAGCACCGATGCGCCCTCGTTGAGCAGCGGCAGCGCCTTCTGCACGGTGAAGTACGGGCCGAACACGTTCACGTCGAAGAGCTGCCGATAGGCGTCGACGGACTGGGCGTCGACCGGCGCGAACGTCGCGATGCCCGCGTTGAGGTAGAGCACGTCGATGCGGCCGAACTTCGCGCCGACGGTGGCGATCAGGCGGTCGACGTCGGCGAGGTCGGACGCGTCGCCCTGCACCGCCAGGACCTGCTCGCCGAGCTTCTGGCGCGCGGCCTCGAGGCGTTCTGCGTTGCGGCCGGTGATGACGACCTTCGCGCCCTCGGCGACGAAGCGCTGGGCGGTGGCGAACCCGATGCCGGTGCTGGCACCCGTGATGACGGCGACGCGGTCCTGAAGTCGATTCGTGGTCATGGGGACTCCTTGTGTACTGACCGGTCCAAAACCCGGACCGGCGAGGGATGGCGGTGAAGCGCAACAACGCACTCGGTGCCTGACGAGAACCAACTTCGACATACTGTACCGGTCGGTCAAGAACAGAAGCGCACTTTGTTACTCTTCGGTACAAAACCTTGCCGCGCGAACCACAGGTGGCCATGTTGGGCAGGCCCCGCGCTGCCGGAGTCCCCATGGCTCGCCCCCGCACCTACGACGAAACCGAGGTCCTCGCCGCCGCCCGCGCCGTGTTTCACGAGCACGGCTACGCCTCGACGTCGGTGAACGACCTGTGCGACGCGACCGGACTGAAGAAGGGGTCGCTGTACCTCGCGTTCGGCGACAAGCACGCCCTCTTCGTGCGCAGCCTGCGGACGTACCTCGAGGAGTTTCGGAGCATCGCCAACGACGCACTCACCAGCGGCACGGACGCGATCGACGGCCTCCGTCGCTGGTTCGACGCCGCGCGTTCGTCGGACCGCAGCCCGTCCGGCGAGTGCCACGGCTGCTTCGCGGTGAACACCCTCGTCGAGCTCGCCCCCCACGACCCCGAGGTCATGGACCTGCTCGGCGCGCACTTCGCCCACGCCCACCGCCGGATGACGGATCACATCCTCGCCGGTCAGGCGCGCGGGCACGTCCGTCGTGATCTCGACGCAGCGGCCACGGCGACCCTGGTCGCGACGGTCGCGTCGGGCGCCATGGCCCGCATGCGCGCACCCGGCGCCGAACCGGACGTCACGGCGGCGATCGAGACCCTGCTGGCCACGCTCGCCCCGACGAGCGATGCGCCGATCAGCGGATCCCGGTGACCTCCCACGCCTGATTCGTGCAGTTCGTCAGGCCGCACTGCGAGCCGGTGAACTCGACCGTGTACAGGCCAAAGAACCGATCCGGGCCGGTGAACGTGCCCTGCAGCGTGAACGTCTCGTTGCAGCCGCCCGAGATCGTGCCCGTCGCGGTGAACGTGCACGCCTCGAGGTCGACGGTGCCGTTCTGCGCCACCGGTCCGCCGCTGATCGAGAGCGGGCCATCGGTACCGGCGAAGATCAGCGAGCTGAACGAGAAGTCGACGACCGTGAGGCCGAAGAACGACTCCTGACAGTCGTAGGCCACCGTCGGCATCACGGTCCAGTTGCCGGCGTAGTCGGCGCACGGGCTCGCCGGGTCGTCCTCTTCGAGGCAGTCGGCGTCGCAACCGTCGCCGGGGTCGGTGTTGCCGTCGTCGCACTCCTCGCCGGCGAACACGTCGAGGTATCCGTCGCCGCAGGCGCTGCTGCCGCACGCGCCGTCGACGCAGATGCGCCGCGTCGCCACGCCGCACTCGGTGCCGTCGGGGCGGTCGGTGCCGAACTCGCACCCGACGCCGACCGTGCAGACCTCGGCGCCGTCACAGAACACGCCGTTGTCGCAGAGGGCGTCGTCGCCGGTGTGCACGACCGCGTCCGTCGCCTCGTCGCACCGGTCGGACGTGCACGGGATGCCGTCCGAGAGCGTCGGTGGTGTACCCACCTGGCAGTCGAGTTCGGCGTCGCAGGTCTCGGTGCCATCGCAGAACAACCCGTTGTCACACCGGCTGTCGTCCGGCGCGTGATCGATGCGATCGAGGGCTTCGTTGCACGTGTCGATCGTGCACCCGACACCGTCGGTGAGGATCGGCGGGGGCCCGGTCTGGCAGTCGCGCACGGCGTCGCAGGTCTCGGTGCCATCACAGAACAGCCCGTTGTCGCACCGGCCGTCGTCCGGCGTGTGCACGACGCGGTCGGCCGCCTCGTCGCACGCGTCCGCAGTGCACGTGACGCCGTCGTTCACGATGGGCGCGGGGCCTGCGATGCAGTCGCGCGCAGCGTCACACACCTCGGCGCCGTCGCAGAACAGGCCGTTGTCGCACACCGCGTCGTTCGGCGTGTGCACGACCCGGTCGCGGCCCTCGTCGCAGGTGTCCGTCGTGCAGCCGACGCCGTCGTCGACGACCGGCGGCGTGCCCGACTGGCAGTCCAGGTCCGCGTCGCAGGTCTCGGCGCCGTCGCAGAACAGGCCGTTGTCGCACCGACCGTCGTCCGGCGTGTTCAGCACGCGGTCCCGCACCTCGTCGCAGGTGTCCGTCGTGCAGCCGACACCGTCGTCGACCGTCGGCGGAGCGCCGGCGATGCAGTCACGCGCGGCGTCGCAGGTCTCGGCCCCATCGCAGAACAACCCGTTGTCGCAGACGCTGTCGTCCGGCGTGTGGTCGATGCGGTCCTCGGCCTCGTTGCACGTGTCGATCGTGCAGCCGATGCCGTCGTTGCGGATGGGGGCGAGGCCATCGACGCAGTCGCGCACCGGGTCGCACGTCTCGGCCCCGTCGCAGAACAGGCCGTTGTCGCACACCGCGTCGTCCGGTGCGTTCACCACCCGGTCCGCGTCCTCGTCGCACGCGTCGGTGGTGCACCCCACTCCGTCGTCGATCACCGGCGGCGGCCCGTCGATGCAGTCGCGCACCGGGTCGCAGGACTCGGCGCCGTCGCAGAACAGGCCGTTGTCGCACACCGCGTCGTCCGGCGCGTTCACGACGCGGTCCGCGTCCTCGTCGCAGGTGTCCGTCGTGCACCCCACCCCGTCGTCGATCACCGGCGGTGTGCCGTCGATGCAGCCGCGTACCGCGTCACACGTCTCGGCGCCGTCGCAGAACAGGCCGTTGTCGCAGAGGCTGTCGTCGGGGATGTGCACCACGCCGCCGGCGTCCTCGTCGCACAGGTCGATCGTGCAGGCGATACCGTCGTCGAGGGCGAGGTCGTCGCCCGCCAGGCAGCCCTCGTCGACGTCGCAGACCTCGGCGCCGTTGCAGACGAGGCCGTCGGCGCAGAGCTCGTCCTGCGGCGCGTGCAGCACCGCGCCCTCGATCTCGGAGCACGTGTCGATCGTGCAGCCGATGCCGTCGTTCACCAGCGGCGGCTCGCCCTCGACGCAGCCGTCTTCGGGGTGGCACGCCTCGGGACCGTTGCAGAACAGCCCGTCGTCGCACCGTGCGTCGCTCGGCAGGTGCTCGATGAAGTCGGCGTCCTCGTCGCAGCGGTCCGTCGTGCAGGCGACCCCGTCTGACAACGCCGGCGGCGTGCCGGCGCCACATCCGTCGACCGGATGGCAGACCTCGGGTCCGTTGCAGAACTGGCCGTCGCTGCACCGCACGTCGATCGGCGTGTGGGTGACCAGCGCCAGCGCCTCGCTGCAGGCGTCGAGGGTGCAGCCGATGCCGTCGTCGATCTCGGGGGGCGGCCCGGGCTGGCACAGCCCGTCGTCGCCACAGAACTCGGTGCCGTTGCAGAAGAACGCGTCGATGCACGCTTCGTCGGATTCGCACGGCGGACGCGGCACGCAGTCGTCGCGGGGATCACAGACGTCGGTCGGCGGGCAGAGGGTCGCCAGCGGCGTGTGCTGGCACGTGCCCGTGGGCTCGACGCAGGCGTCGATCGTGCACGAGACACCGTCGTCGCAGACCACCGGCGTGCCCGGCGCGCAGGTGTCCTCGACGCAGACCTCGGCGCCGTTGCACACGACGCCGTCGTCGCAGTCCTCGTCCGTCTCGCACTCGGCAGGCAGGTAGCATCCCGTCTTCGGGTCGCACACCTGGCCATCGGGGCAGACGCCGTCGTCGGCCTCGTTGACGCACTCATCGGCGTCCTCGTCGCAGCTGTCTGCCGTGCATTCGACGAAGTCGTCGCAGGGGTCGACCGGCGTCCCGAAGCAGCGGCCGAGCGAACACCGCTCGCGGCCGTTGCAGAACACGCCGTCGTCGCAGTCACCGTCGTCGACGCACGCGTCGCCGGCGTCGCCCGCGCCCGTGTCGCGGGTATCCCCCGCAGCATCGGCGGCGTCTGCGGCGTCGGCCCCCGTGTCGCCGGCGTCGGTGTCGGCGGCGTCCTCTCCCCCGTCGGATGCACCGCCGATGTCGCGCTCGGTGCCGCCGCGTCCGCCACCGTCGTCGGCGGCGTCGCCCCCGGTGGTGCCGGCGGCCTCGTCGCCACCGCACCCGGCGACGGCGAACGCGAGGGCGAACGCGAAGACGATCCGCCAGAGGGGGCGTACCATTGAAGGCTCCAGGCGCGTGGGGGCTGCGGTCGAGTGTACGCCGACGGCGATGGCGGCGAAAGGCCACCCCATGACACCGGCCGGCGAGGTCGGTACCGTAGCATCACTCCCGGAGGCCCCGTGCTACGACTCCCCCGCCTCGCCCCGCTGCTCGTCGTGGGCGTCTGCTGGATCGGCTGCGGCGACGACGCGCCGTCGCGCGGATCCGTCGACGCGTCCACCGGCGACGCCACGGACGCCGCCAGCGACGCGCCCACGGATGCGACCGACGCGTCCGACGACACCGCCGACGTCACGCCCGACGCGCCCACGCCCGACGCGGCCGGCGACGTCACCGACACGTCCCCCGACGTGCCTCCGGATGTCGCGCCCGACGCCGACCCCGACGCAGCGACCGACACCGACGCGCCGGACACCCGCCCGCCGGACTGCCCGGACCTGCCGGACTTCGACTACAGCTGCACCGGCAGCGACCCCGGCACCTGCCCCGAGGGGCTGTGCCTCTTCGGCCAGTGCCTCGCGCCGGTCGTGAACCCTGACCGCTGGGCGTCGTGCGGCGACGGCACCTGCGACCCGTGCGAGGTGCCCGAGCTCTGCCCGGTGGACTGCCTGCCCGCGCCGACGCTGCGCCGGCCGCGCCGGTACGACAGCGACACGACGATCACGATCGAGGTGCACGGCTTCAACCCGGTCGGGGGCGGCGAGTGGACCGAGACCGTGTACGGCGAGCTCGACGGCACCGGCGACATGGGCCGCTGGATCCGCACGTTCGCGCCGCACATCCCCGACGGTCGAGTCGAACCCGACGCGCCGAACCAGATGATCGGCGTCGAGTACTACGGTGCGATCGCCGCGGACTGGGTGCCCCGCGACGTCCGGATGGAGATCGAGCGCTACGACTGGCGGACCGATGGCGCGCTGCATCGGTACGCCCTCGTCGTCGCCGCGTTCATCCCGCACATCATGGCCGAGACCGGCGCGACCGACGTCAACCTGTTCTGCCACTCGATGGGCTGCCACGTCACCCGGTACCTCATCGAGAACGACCTCGGCGGCATCGCGTCCAGCGGCGTCATCGCTCGCTGGTCGACGACCACCGGGGTCATCGCCGGCGCCCGCCTCGCCCGCCTCTTCGACAACCCGACGGTGCAGACCGCGGCCGAGCTGCTGCGGATGAACACGGCGGACTTCATCCACATGAACCCCGACTACGTGACGGACCACGTCGCGTGGTGGGATCACGACCCGCACGCGGCGAACAATCCGCTCTTCGAGGGCATGCTGATCCACCACCTGCTCGCCACGGATCCGACGCTGGCCGAGACCTTCGACCTCGTGCCGCTGCTCGACCTCGACAACCCCGACGACGAGCCGAACGACGGGCTCGTGTACACGTGGGACGAGGCGTTCACGACGCAGGACGAGGCCATCCAGCACGTGACCGTCGAGGGCGAGCGCATCGCGCCGACAGCGAGCTACCAGAACGTCGACCACTTCGAGGTGAAGGAGACCATCGCCACCGGCATCCTGCACGCCGCGGCGCTCTACCACCGGCGCAAGGTCACCATCTCGCTCGTCGCGCTCTCGCTGTCCGACGACCTCGAACAGAACTCGATCGTCGACGTGTCCAACCAGGGCACGCCGCCGGCCGACATCTCGTTCGCGACCACCGTGTCGTACGACCCGTACATCACCGAGACCTTCGCCCAGCCCGGGTTCGTGCACACCCAGTCCCCCGAGGACCGCAGCACGCCGCTGATCGAGATGCTCGAGGGGCACAGCACGTCCCTCGACCTGACCGTGTTCGAGGGGCCGGTGTTCGACGACCAGACGAGCCTGACCCTCGATTTCGAGCTGCTCGAGATGGACTGGTACCCGCGGTTCGGCGTGACGGAGTGGGCGTTCGATCCCCACGAGCGCCTGCTGCGGTTCACCGGCGAGGTGCCGCTGGTGAACGACACCCTCGTCGTGCAGTCCGGCGAGGCGCGGGCCGAGCTGCGGGTCCGGGTGCACACCCTGTACTGAGCGGGTGGTTCACACAGCCGGCAGGGCATGGCCCTGCCTCTTCTGTGGGCATTGGGGGGACCAGCACACCTTGTGCAGAGCATGGGCTGCACAACCTCTCCCTGAATCCCAATCAGGCAGTGATCTGCACAGTGGAGGCAGGGCCATGCCCTGCCTCTGCTGTGGGGGTTGGGGGGTCCATCACACCTTGTGCAGAGCATGGGCTGCACAACCTCTCCCTGAATCCCAATCGGGCAGTGATCTGCACAGTGGAGGCAGGGCTGCACAACCTCTCCCTGAATCCCAATCAGGCAGTGATCTGCACAGTGGAGGCAGGGCCATGCCCTGCCGGACGGTTCACACAGCCGGCAGGGCATGGCCCTGCCTCTTCTGTGGGGATCTGGGGGTCCAGCACACCTTGTGCAGAGCATGGGCTGCACAACCTCTCCCTGAATCCCAATCGGGCAGTGATCTGCACAGTGGAGGCAGGGCCATGCCCTGCCGGACGGTTCACACAGCCGGCAGGGCATGGCCCTGCCTCTTCTGTGGGGATCTGGGGTCCAGCACACCTTGTGCAGAGCATGGGCTGCACAACCTCTCCCTGAATCCCAATCGGGCAGTGATCTGCACAGTGGAGGCAGGGCTGCACAACCTCTCCCTGAA
>Ga0209692_10005694_pt1 | contig 10571 bp, 9 predicted proteins | sample tdDd472_FD_187129 | JGI IMG/M metagenome (GOLD analysis project Ga0209692, IMG submission 187129) | Marine sediment microbial communities from the Atlantic coast under amendment with organic carbon and nitrate - tdDd47.2 (SPAdes)... | ecosystem: Environmental > Aquatic > Marine > Coastal >...
CGGTACTGGGTCACGCACGTGCGTGACACGTTTTACGTGATCGGTACGGTCGCCGGCCCGCATCCCTACCCGCAAATGGTCCGCGACTTCCAGGCGGTCATCGGCCAGGAAGCGAAAGCCCAGATTCTTGAAGTGGAGGGACGCCTGCCTGATGTCGCCGTCGCTTGCATTGGTGGCGGATCGAACGCCATGGGGCTCTTCTATCCCTTTGTTGACGACCCGACGGTTCGCCTGTTGGGAGTCGAGGCCGCCGGCCTGGGCGTTGCGACGGGCAAGCATGCGGCCAGCATCTCCGCCGGCAGGGTAGGAGTCCTGCACGGCAACAAGACTTACCTGTTGCAGGATGCTGACGGCCAGATCCAGCATGCCCATTCCGTTTCTGCAGGCCTGGATTATCCGGGGGTCGGGCCCGAACACGCTTACCTTAAAGATCTCGGCCGGGCTGAATACGTATCGGTAACCGATGACGAGGCCCTGGCCGCGTTCCGGATGCTCACAGAGATGGAAGGGATTATTCCGGCTCTCGAAAGCGCCCACGCGATCGCTCACCTGCTCAAGCTTGCACCGGAGCTTCCAACCGATGCCATCATCCTCGTCTGTTTGTCCGGGCGGGGTGACAAGGATATCCATACTGTCGCAGATGCGATGGGCTTTGAACTTTAACCAAGGGACGAGTTGCGCGGCACGAAAAAGTTGAAAGAATACGCTTTCAACGTTCACAGCCATGCGTGTCGTCATTAAAAATGAAATTTACTGAACTTGATCTTCCCGCAGAAGTCATGCGTGGAATCGAAGGGGTCGGTTTTGCTGATCTGACCCCGGTACAGGAGGAATCGATTCCGCTGGCGCTGGCGGGCCGTGATGTCGCTGCTCAGGCCCAGACCGGCACCGGGAAGACGGCTGCATTCCTGATCACGCTGTTTACCCGCCTGCTGAAAAATCCGCCGTCCGCAAAAGGTGCTCCGCGCGCTCTGATTATCGCGCCGACCAGGGAGCTGGTGGTGCAGATATGTGCCGACGCCGACGGGTTGGGCGCCGACTGCCCCTTCAAGGTGCAGGCGATCTTTGGCGGCGTCGACTACGAGAAGCAGCGTCGGGCGTTGCAGGACGGCGTCGATGTCATCGTAGCCACACCTGGTCGCCTGATCGACTATGTCAAGCAGAACGTCTTCACCCTGAGACATGTTGAAGCCCTGGTGATTGACGAAGCGGACCGGATGTTCGACATGGGATTCATCCGTGATTTGCGTTATATCCTGCGCAAATTACCTCCATTTGAAAAACGTCAGACCATGCTTTTCTCGGCGACTCTTTCGCACCGGGTTATGGAGCTGGCCTACGAGTTCATGAACCTCGCTGAAAAAGTCAGCATTGAACCGGAGCAGGTCACTGCCGAACTGGTCGAACAGATCGTTTACCACGTCGCGAGACGCGAGAAGTTTCCGCTGTTGCTGGGGCTTCTGAAAAAAGAGACTGAGGATGTCAGGGTCATGGTCTTCGTCAACACCAAGAGGGAAGGGGAGCACCTCTCCGGTCGCCTGCAGATGAATGATTACAAGGTGGCCTACCTCTCAGGTGACATTATCCAGAAGAAGCGCCTGCGGATCGTTGAAGATTTCAAGGCGGGAAAACTGAACTTCCTGGTCGCAACTGATGTCGCATCGCGCGGCCTGCATGTTGATAACGTGACGCACGTGGTCAACTACGACCTGCCGCAGGATGCCGAGGACTATGTGCACCGCATCGGTCGCACCGCCCGGGCGGGAGCCAAAGGCAAGTCGATCAGCTTTGCCGATGAGGACCTGGCTTATTTTCTGCCTGACATCGAAGAGTACATCGGCCAGAAGATCCCGAGCACCATCCCGCGCGATGAAGACCTCTGCCACGATTACAAGCGGGGGGTGCCGCACAAGAAAAAGCCACCTGTCGAAAAGCGGGTCGGTGCCGGCAAGCCCCGGCCGCCGAGGCGTCGGCGCCCCGGTGGCAAGCCGAGACCGAAAAGTGGCAGCTGAAATGGCCAGGATTGAGCCCGATGGCCTGCGGGACTGCAAGTGCTGCACGCGTCTTGTCGAATTTATCGGGCAACTGCCGCCGGGCAAAGGGCGTCGGAGAGAAGATTACCACAATGCTCCGGTCAACGGCTTTGGTGACCTTGAGGCGCGGGTCTGCCTGGTAGGACTCGCCCCGGGCGCTCACGGTGCCAATCGAACCGGTAGGCCATTTACCGGAGATGGTGCCGGTACCTTCATGTATCCACTTCTGCACCAAGCCGGGTTTGCCAACCAGCCTGACGCGATAGCTGTCGATGATGGCCTGGAGTTGCAGGATCTCTACATTACCAACGCGGTGAAGTGTCTGCCGCCGGAAAATCGACCGAAGGCCGACGAATTTTCAAACTGCCGACCGTACCTCGTCGAGGAGTTGGAGACTCTGCAGAATCTCCGTGTGATCATCAGTCTGGGTCATGGAGCACACAATAGTCTGCTGCGACTGTTTCAGGCTCAGGGTCTGATCAGCCGTTTATCTGAGGTCCCGTTTGGCCATGGTGCAGTGCACAGGCTGACGAACGGATTGTGGCTGGTCGGCTGTTACCATACCAGTCGCTACAACGTGCAGACCGGTCGCATGAACAACGAGATGTTTCTCGACCTGCTCAAACAGGTCAAAAGCCTGGTCCGAGGAGAAAACGGTTGATATTCTTCGGTTTGATTCGATAAAATCAAGTTTTGGGAAGTTAATACATCCATGTCAAACATATCAACGACATTGAACGCCCTGAAAGAACAGGGCAAAAAGGCCCTTGTCACCTTTATTACGGCGGGCGATCCAGATCTGGAGACCAGCGAAAAGATCGTACACACGCTTATTGAAGCAGGCGTGGATATGATTGAGCTGGGGTTCCCTTTCTCCGATCCGATGGCCGACGGGCCAACCATACAGCTTGCTTCGGAGCGGGCGCTCGAGTCCGGGACGACCTTGGGTGGAGTCCTCGATATGGTGGCGCGGGTGCGTCAGCACAGCAATGTCCCGATCATCCTGATGGGTTATTTCAACCCGGTGTTCTGTTACGGCGCTGAATCGTTTGCGCGGGATGCCTCGACCGCCGGTGTCGACGGTCTGCTCCTGGTTGACCTGCCGCCGGAAGAGACGGACGAACTGCATCCATTGCTCAAGGAAGCAGGGATTGACCTGATCACTCTCCTGGCACCGACCACCGGCGCACAACGCTGTGCCCAGCTTGCCGCGGCAGGAGAGGGTTTTCTATACTATGTTTCGATGACCGGTGTCACGGGCAGCAAACAAGTGGACGCAGCAGCAATCGCTGTTGCTGTGAGTGAGCTGAAAGCGCAGAGCCCGGTCCCGGTTGCAGTCGGTTTCGGCATCTCGACGCCGGCAGATGCCGGTGCCGTTGCCGGTATCGCTGATGCAGTCGTCGTAGGGAGTGCTCTGGTAAAGTTGATAGCGGAAAAGAGCACTTCCCCTGATCTCCTGGACGCCGTTGGAGCTTTTGCCAGGGCACTAAAAAAGGCGATCTGATTAACTGCCGATTGCGTATCAGGATACTTCTTGAATAACTGGGGAGGGTACGTTGAGGCTCACACGTTGCCCTAGACGTGAAAACGGGGTCCCTGCGGTTTTTTTACTGACAAATGAACTGGACAAACCGGATCTACCGGTCAAAATATTTGATATGAAGCCGCAATATGTCGAAGTGAGATGTCGAGAGTTGGAATGTCGCGTATTGCGGCTCCAGATTCTGGGCGGCAAGGAACGGTTCGTTTTTTTGAATCCTGCATCGAATGATCGCGAGGTAGCATATGGCCTGGTTTAAAAAATCAAAAGCGCCAATTTCGGCGCAAGCAGAATCGAAGAAGGTCCAGATGCCAGAGGGCCTTTGGACAAAATGTAAGAATTGTGAAGAGATCATCTACTCCAAGGAGATCGAACGCAATCTGAATGTTTGCCCCAAGTGCGATTATCACTTTCGCATCAGTGCCAGGGAAAGAATCTCACTGGTCATCGATGAAGGCACTTTCGTTGAGACTGATCCGGATATGACCTCGGTCGACTTCCTGAAATTCAAGGACTCAAAGAAATACAGCGACCGAATCAAGGCCGCGCTCAAGAAGTGCGGTGGCGGTGACGCGGTGGTCACCGGCTTCGGCCTGATGAACGGCCAGGAGGTTATCGTCGCGGTCTTTGATTTTGGTTTTCTTGGCGGCAGCATGGGCTCTGTGGTCGGTGAGAAGATTACCCGGGCCATTGAACTCGGCCTCGAAAAGAAGGCGCCGGTACTGGTCTTCTCGTCTTCGGGCGGCGCCCGGATGCAGGAAAGTATCATGTCCTTGATGCAGATGGCCAAAAGCAGCGCAGCCTTGGCCAAGCTGAAGAAAGCTGGCATCCCCTTCATCTCCGTGTTGACTGATCCGACAACCGGCGGAGTGACTGCCAGTTTCGCCATGCTCGGGGACCTCAATATTGCGGAACCCAAGGCGTTGATCGGTTTCGCCGGACCCAGAGTTATCGAACAGACGATCCGGCAGAAGCTCCCGGAAGGATTCCAACGTTCCGAATATCTCCTGGAACATGGCATGGTTGACATGATCGTTTCCCGCAAGGAGATGAAAGCCAGGCTGTCCCAGACCCTGCGCATTTTTACCAAACAGGCGTCTGTCTCCTAGCCTGTGAACTATTCAGCCAGCCTCGATTACCTGTACGGGCTGCAGCGGTTCGGCATCAAGCTTGGCCTGGAGAATATGCAGGCGATAAAAAGTCGGCTGCCCCCCTTGCAAAATACGCTGCCCTGTATCCACGTTGCCGGCACCAATGGTAAGGGTTCTGTCAGCGTCATGTTGGCAGAAATTCTCAAACATTCCGGCTTGCGGGTAGGCCTCTACACGTCACCCCATCTGCACTGCTTTACCGAGCGCATTCGTGTCGATGGAGAACCAGTCTCCCGGGATGATGTTGTGCTGCTCGCGGAGCAGGTTCGTGTTGCCACCGATGGTATCCCGGTGACCTTCTTCGAGGCGACGACGGCCATGGCCCTGCTGGCTTTTCAGGAGCGCCGGGTTGATATCGCGGTTATTGAAACAGGCCTTGGTGGCAGGCTTGATGCAACCAACATCATCGAACCACAACTCTGCATAGTAACCCCGATCAGCCGCGATCACAGTGAGCATCTCGGTGAAACCCTGGCAGAGATCGCTACGGAAAAAGCCGGTATCCTGAAGCCTGGCGTACCGGTGGTTATCGGCAGGCAGGAACCTGAAGCCCTTCAAGTGGTGCTGAACGCAGCCTCTTCGCTTGATGCCCGGGTCTGTCTGGCCGGGCGTGATTTTTCCTGGGAGGGAGACCATGTTGATCTCTCATTTGTCATGGGTAACGACCATATAAATAACCTGTCCTGCCCGCTGGCCGGCCGGCATCAACGGGACAACTTCTCCCAGGCGATCGCCGCAGCCATTACGCTACGTGAACAGGGTCTGCCAATTAACGATGCTGCAATCCATGAAACCGCCAGGACAGTATCCTGGCCGGGGCGTCTGGAATGGTGGCCGTGCAGGCACAAGATCCTGACGGATGTATCGCATAATCGAGCCGGGATCAGCTGCCTTACCGAGTATCTGAATGACCTGCAGATCGAAAAGATTCACCTGGTTGTCGGGATGAGCGGCGAACGTGTCCCGGAGGAGGTCATGATGCCTCTGGAAAATTTTGCCGCCTCAGTATATGCTGTTCCAGTTTGTTATGGGCCAGCCGTGCCAACGGACCGGATCGCCAACTGGGCTGCCGGACTTGGTCTGCCCTGTACGGAGTTCCTTTCCGCCGAGGCGGGGTTGGCCGTCGCGGTTGCAGCCTCCGGTGATGAAACCCCTGTGGTTGTCTGCGGCTCATTGTTCCTGATCGCCGAGTTGCGCGAGAAATTTCAGGAGGGGAATCTGCCGTTTATCAGCTGACGGCGGACAGCATTTATGCTTACCAAGACAGGTCGTGCCATGCGAAGTTTATCATTTGAAGTCGTGCTCTGCGCGGTGCTTATCATCAGCATCATAGCCTGGGGAGGCCTGAGCAGGCCAGCTCAGGCCGGTGAGGAACCGGTTCAGGCGGCGGCTGAAAAACCTTCCGCAGAGATGGAGCGCGCGACTCCGGAACCGGAGACAAACAAGGATGCGCCGATCTCCCTGGTTGCCGATCAGCTTTCGTACAATGCCGAGGAAGATAGTTACGAGGCCAAAGGAGATGTTGTCCTGCGCCGGGCTGACGTCGAGTTGCGGTCGGAAGAACTCCTCTGGCAATCTTCAACCCAGGATGCCGCTGCGCGGGGAGCAGTCCTGTTGAACGATGCCGACGTCAGCTTCACCGGTGACAGCATGCAATACAATATGACCACCGGTCAGGGCCGGGCGCACGGCGGCAAGGTTCTGGTCCATGAAGATAATTTCCATCTTGCCGGTGAAGAGATAGAAAAACATGGGCAGGCCAATTATTTCGTCAAAGATGGCAGCTTCACAACCTGCGACGGAGAGGTCCCGGACTGGAAGTTCTCGGCCAAGGAGGTGGATGTCGACCTGGGCGGCTATGCCCGTGCCAAGGGGGTCTTATTTCACATCAGGGACGTACCGGTACTCTATACTCCCTATATGTATTTTCCGGTAAAGACCGAACGTGAGTCCGGGTTGCTGGCTCCCTGGTTTGGCTATTCAAACAACAAAGGTGTGCGCACTTCCATGGCGTGGTATCAGGTTGTCGATCGTAATATGGATGCAACCTTCTACCTTGACTACCTTTCCAAGGTAGGCCTCGGTACCGGACTCGAGTACCGTTATGCCTTAGCCAACCAGAACAACGGCAAGGCTCTTTACTATCATGTCGCCGGTATCGATGATACGCCGAACATGTATTATCTGGATTGGAAACATCGCGGCAACCTGCCCGGCGGCTGGACCTTGACAAGCGATGTTGAATATACCGACAAGCAGGAGTTCTTTGACGAATTTGGTGAGTCGGCCGATCAATACAATCGCGACCTGACGGTTTCAACCGTGATTCTTCAGCGCAACTGGGAGAAGCTTAACCTGGTCGGTTATGGTCGGTATCTCAAGGATCTCGAAGAAGATAACGACACGTCACTGCAGCGTCTTCCTGAACTGGGACTCGGCCTGAGCCGCTACCGGCTGGGTGATACTCCGCTGTATCTTGGTCTGGAGAGTTATGCGACCCGGTTCCAGCGTGACGAGGGACTGGATGGCGAGAGACTTTACCTGCGGCCTTTCGTGTCGGCATCTTTCAAACCGGGGTCCTGGCTGGAAATGACCCCGGAAATATCTCTCCATGAACGGCTTTACAATACGGACGCCGAAGATGATCAGCAATTTGTCCCGGAATATTCCCTGACCCTTGCGACCCGCCTGATCAGGACCTACGCGCCGAACCGCTGGGGCATGGAAGGGCTCATGCACAGTATCGAGCCGAAAGTGACCTATACTTATGTGCCCGACAAGAGTCAGGATGATTTGCCGCTCTTTGACCTTTTCGATCGACAGATCCAGCGCAATGATATCAGCTATGCGCTGGTCAACCGTCTGACAACCAGCAATACTGAAGAGGACGGTGCCACGGTTTATCGCGACTTCCTGAACCTGCGCCTGTCGCAGAACTACAGGTTTGAAGATGAGGATGATCTGTTCGATGATGACCAGCCGTTCTCGGATGTGCGCCTCGAACTGGATTTCTGGCCGACCCGGAACGTTGCCCTGGAGGTCGACAGCCTGATCCCGGTTTATGATAACAGCGGCTTCCGGAACCTGCGTGTCGCTGCTTCTGCCCGTGATGATGTCGGCAATGCGGTCAGGGTCAATTACACCTATAAAGACAATACCTATCTCAATGCGGCGACGGACTACATCAAACTTCAGCTCGATACATCCATCCTCAAACCGGTTTATCTCAGGTTCGAGGAGCGTTACGACTTCCGTGAGAATCGTGAACTTGAAAAAGTCGTCGGTCTCGAATATCGTTCCAAGTGCTGGAGCATTCTCTTGGCCTATCGTGACCGCTACCGGGAGGATGACAGCAAGGATCATGAGGTGATGCTCAGTTTCGTCCTGGCCGGACTGGGGATGAACAAGGGTTTCGGTGGCGGCTTCGGCTCAACGAACTGATTTATGCGATTTATTTGACAAAGGTAGAATGTCTGATATTTTCATCTGAACTTGCCAGCCATCCGATGAGGCTCGTTGGGAGTCGGGTTGGGCGGCAAAACTGATCCGGGAGGGAGGTGTATTCAAGGAGGGATTGCAGGATTTTATGCCCGCATCGGGTTTTGTTATTATTCCAATTTTGGAGGGAAATGTTATGAAAAGTTATTTGTTATTGTTGGCCTTGATGTTTGTCGTTGGGTCCGCCGGGTTGTCACCGGCGACCGTCTCTGCTGCCGAAAATCCGGCGGCCAAAGTATCCATTGAAACTGTTCACCTCAACCAGGCAACTGCGGAACAACTGCAGACACTGCCCGGTGTCGGACCGGCCCTCTCGGAGCGAATCGTCTCCTATCGGGATGAGCACGGGCCGTTCAGAAGCGTCGATCAACTGGCGGAGGTCAATGGGATCGGCGAAGCCAAGCTGGCCAAGCTGAAAGACCAGCTGACCGTCGATTAATGCCTCGTAAAAAGGCCTGTCATCCTGCAGGTCTCTGATTGTTGACAAACCCCGCACGTGATGCGGGGTTTGTTTTTTCCTTGGCATGTGAAGATTCTATGAGGCTTGGGGCAACTGATGGTTCATCTGTTGCCCATATTATTTTCTTCAAACTCATAAAAGCAAAACCGGCGGGTCGCGTCCCGCCAGACGCCATACTTTTGTCCGGCAACAAAAGTATGCAAAAATGCCTTCTCTTAGCAGAGGGCTATAGACGTTTGCGAAGGGGATATAGCTTTAAGGGAAAGCAGAGGAGACGAGCCGGCCCGTTGCAGGGGGCCTTGCTGCACTGCAGTCAATATGGGGTGGCAAGGTTACACTGATGAGGCCGATAACAACCGGCAGATAAGGAACTTAACCCCCTTTTCAATTCGATTCCGGCAGCGGCAAACGAGTCTATTCTTTTGAATTTGTTTGCAATTTAAAGCGTTATCCGTAGGTTTATCGAGCACAATACAACTATTAGCCACCGGGTCAAGAAAGCTCTACCGTGAGGCCCCCTGCAACGGGCCGGCTCCCCGACACAGAAGCCATTAGAAACCACGGCAATCATGCAGACGTCTATGCCAGACGCCATACTTTTGTCCGGCAACAAAAGTATGCAAAAATGCCTTCTCCTAGCGGAGGGCTATAGACGCTCGCCAAAGGGGTATGGCTTTCAGTAACTACAGAGGAGACGAGCCGGCCCGTTACAGGGGGCCTCGCCGTACTGCTGCTGTCAATCTGGGGTGCCAAGAACAAGCTGATGAGGTCGATAACAACCGGCAGGAATGGAACTTAAAACTGAAGTCCAGAGGACAATAAATAAGGGCAACAGATTAACCCTCTATTGCCCTCTCTATTAAGTAAGGGCTTGCTGAATTTTATCAGCAGCCTGAGGCCTGCCATCCGTCAGACTTTTTCTTCTTCGTGTCCCCTGTTTTCCGTCATCAGGATGTACGACTCTCTGGCGTATCACGCCAATTGTGCAAAAAACCTTGATTTTCCATGCTGTTTGATGAAACAATCCGGAAATTGAGGAGATTGCTTATGGCGGGGAGTCCTGCTCTAGCTTCACGCCCTAATGGGGGGCGACACAATGTATGGCCGCTGGCTCTGGTGGTTTTGATCCTCGGTTTTGCCCTGTTCGGCGACCGGGGGATTCTGCACATGTTGAAGTTGTCCAGCCAGAGAGCCGAGCTGGTCGGCAAAGTCGGCCAGTTTGAAGCCCAGAATGAGCAGCTGCGTATTGAAATTTCAGCATTAAAGAATGACCGGCACTATATAGAGAGAGTCGCGCGGACCGAGCTAGGCATGGTTCGGGACGACGAACTGGTCTTCCAGTTTCAAGACCGAAAATAATAACGATCTATACTCACTTTGCCTGGCCCATCCCGTACAATCGGGTTGGGCCTTTGTTATGCCCTGAGGTTTTCCCACTGTCGGGCGCGCCGGCGTTATTTCCACCCTTGTGAACGCTTGACACCCTGCATGGGCAGCGCTAACATACACTGCTTTTTCACCTCTTAGGCGAGTCGTAATCATGCCAGAAGGCACACGCAAGCTCTGAGTGAACTACGCCTGGCGCGCCAAATGTGCGAAATGCTTTTCGATGGACAGTGGCGGGAACTTGCACTGTCCTGATTACTGCGAAGATGTCGCCCTGCGCAAAAACAAGGAAAAGCAGGATGATGCCGTTATGGAGGATAATTGACGTAAGCTTATGAAGGATCTCCTGCGACAGCAGATCGCCAAAGCCTTGCAGGCCTGCTTCCATAACAAGACCCTGCACTCCGGGGAAATCCCGGAGATCCAGGTCGAAGTGCCCGGAAACCCAGAGCATGGTGATTTTGCGACCAACTTGGCAATGATCATGGCCCGGATCGAGAAGA
>Ga0209692_10005695_pt1 | contig 10570 bp, 9 predicted proteins | sample tdDd472_FD_187129 | JGI IMG/M metagenome (GOLD analysis project Ga0209692, IMG submission 187129) | Marine sediment microbial communities from the Atlantic coast under amendment with organic carbon and nitrate - tdDd47.2 (SPAdes)... | ecosystem: Environmental > Aquatic > Marine > Coastal >...
AACCGGAACCGAAGCCCAAAATGCAAGTGCCGATATATCGCCTGCCTGGACATAATATGTTCCAACAGTTCCAACAAATCCGAAAAAGGTAAATACAAATATATCACCGAGACCATTATAAGCGAGCGGATACGGACCGGCAGTGTAGGCATATCCCGCGAAGATTGAGAGAATGCCAATGAGAAGAGTCACCCACCCGGTCATATAAACCAGATACATGCCTAAAACAAAAGCAGTACCAAAGGTGAGGAAAATTCCCGTGCGCATCTCAGTAACAGAAATAAGTCCGGTTGCCAGGGCACGAAGCGGACCCACCCGTTTTTCTGTATCAGTACCAGCGAGGTGATCATATAAGTCGTTTACGAAATTGGTTCCAACCTGGATAAGGATAGAGCAGAGGAGTGCCACGAACGCAGCGAGAAGGTTATATTGATCCTCACGCACGGCAATAGAAGTTCCAATAACCACCGGAACAACTGCGGCAAGCAGAGTTTTAGGTCTGCTTGCCAAAATCCAGCTTTCAAATTTAGATATATCTTTAACTGAAGAAGTGATCATATTATAGTCTCAAAACGAAAGAAAACAACATATTAATATAAAAAATCCGCATATCTTCTTTCATAAAAAAAGATAAAAAGAGGGCTACGGCACCCTTGGAAATTTTGAAAAATCGGGATTTCTTTTCTCAACATAAGCGTTTTTCCCTTCCTGGGCTTCTTCGCTCATGTAATATAACAAAGTTGCATTTCCTGCAAGTTCCTGAATACCCGCCTGACCGTCGAGTTCAGCATTAAAAGCAGATTTAAGCAAGCGAATGGCTAGAGGACTTTTTTCCAGAATTTCCATTGCCCAACGGACACCTTCAGCTTCAAGATTTTCAACGGGAACCACAACATTTACCATTCCCATTTCGTAGGCTTCGCGGGCGTCGTATTGCCGGCAGAGATACCATATTTCGCGAGCTCGTTTTTGACCCACGTGGCGTGCAAGGTAACTGGCACCAAAACCGCCGTCGAAACTTCCAACCTTTGGTCCGGTTTGACCGAAGACAGCATTATCTGCTGCGATGGTAAGGTCACAAACTACATGCAGAACATGTCCGCCGCCAATAGCATAACCAGCAACGAGGGCAATAACCGGTTTTGGCATACTACGAATAAGCTTTTGAACGTCAAGAATATTTAAGCGGGGAACACCATCTCCACCCACGTACCCCTGATCACCTCTAATCTTTTGGTCCCCACCGGAACAAAAAGCATATTTGCCATCTTTTGCTGGTCCGGCACCTGTAAGCAAAACAACACCAATAGTACTGTCTTCTCTGGCATCAGAAAGAGCTTCAAACATTTGAAGAACGGTTTCGGGTCGGAAAGCGTTCCTTTTCTCCGGTCGGTTTATTGTTATTTTCGCAATACCATCCATTTTCTCATAGATAATATCGGTGTAATCTTTTACGTTGGTCCAGTTAAAACTCATCACATATCCTTTTTATTTAACTAACAAATTTTTGTGAAAAAAGGGTTCACTAAGTTAATAAATTCCTGTGGATTCTCTAAATGAACATTGTGTCCGGCATTTTTTACAACATGAAATTCTGAACTATTAACAAGAGATGACATTCTGGTGAGTAACCCGGTATATTTTTTATCATGCTCGCCGCTGATTAACAAGGTAGGAATATTATTTAACCCGGATAATTTATCCCAAACAGAGGGGGTGGCACCCTGACTAAAGTGCATGAAGACTTCGGCAGTTTTTACCGGATTAAATTTTTTTGCTCTTTCCTGAATAACTGTTTCAAGCTTAAGCGACGCATTATTTCTCAAGGAGTGAAAAATTCCCTGTTCGAGCCAGAATTTCAAAAAATCAGCGGATTCAGAGTTCTTCATTCTTTCGGCAATAATCTCATCAGCCAAAAAGCGGGAATTTCTATCAGATTCCCCCTCGATCCCGGGTGTTGCATTTTCGATAACTAATCCGGTTAATTTATACGGGAAATTAACTGCAAAATCGAGTGCAAATCTTCCTCCCATTGAATAACCAACGAGTAAAATTTTCTCCACTGTGAGAATATTAGCCAATTTATTCAGGAGGTAAGAAAATTCTTGTATCGTGTTTTTATGACCCGGCAAATTTGTTCTGCCATGCCCAGGCATATCAATTAACACCGGATAATGAGGGAAATTTAATTCCTTTACGATTGGTATCCAATCTTCGCCGGAACCGGTGAAGCCGTGAAGATAAAATACTGTTGGAAGTTGATTGTGATTGTATTCATCCCGTGTATAATAGGATAATATGCCTTCTGCTAAATCAAGTGAGGTAGTTTTATTAATAAATTTCAACAGCCTGAATTACTCCCTGATAAAAGTCTTTCCGTATTTCACTTGAATTACTTCCAGATGTATCAAATTCAATCACGCTGAAACGGGATGAATCAGATTTCATAAAATTATCTAAATCTTTTTCATCGCGCGCGAGAAGATAATCTCCACCAAAAGCTTTTACGAAAGGTTCAAAGCACAAGTTTAACGGAGTTCTGAAATAATCAGTATAGACATCGGTATATTTTGCTATCGGCAGCATTTCGAAAATTGAACCACCGTTATTGTTAATAAGAATAATTTTTAGTTTGATTCCATAAGTTCTTAAAGTTACCATTGCATTGAGGTCGTAGAAGAAACTAAGATCCCCGATCACAAGAAATGTATGTTTTGAAGATGCAGCAGCAACACCAGCCGCACAAGAGATAATCCCATCGATACCGCTGGCACCCCTGTTCGTGAATATATCAAGATATCTTATCCCCTTGCGTGAGAAGTTGTCAAAATCACGGATAGGAAGGCTGTTAGAAATAAATAAAGCAGAGTCATCTGGAATATTTTTTAACACCGTATCAATTATTTTAGGTTCGATGTCGAATTTAGCGTTCTCAAGGAAAAGTAATTTCTGTTCTTCTGCAACATTGTCAAAACGTTGCCATGCCTCCAGCCAGTCATTATCAGCACCATAGGTGTTACCGGAATCAAGAAGAATGTCGCAGCAATCATCCGCGGAAATTTCAAGGTGCATGGTTGTTTGTAAAGTAGGATCATTCCAGTCTGAGTGATTGCTGACCTGAATAATTTCGCAGTAACTTTCTTCAAAAAACTCGATAATATTATTTGACGTGGGAGCATTACCGACCAGAATTACATTTTCCGGGTAAAGTTTTTCTCTTGTTATATCAGAACGTAAAAAGAGTTGAGAATTTGAGATAAAGTTAGGCGAGAGTGCCGACATGTAACGTAATGAGGATGTGCCATCCAATAATACGGGGATATTATGCTGCTCGCTGAATCTTTTTAACTTGTGAATGATGCTTGAATTCCCGCATTGTCCTCCGATATAAAGCAAATTTTTCTTATCGGCAAGCTTTTGCCCCAGACGTTCAGAAAAAGATTTTATAACTTTATAATTGACATCAGGGGGTTCCAGTTTTTCAACCATAGAATAAAAACGATCAAGAAGAAACTGATCCAATTCAACTGTATAGTCTTCTGGTTGGAAAGGTTTTCTAAACGGGAAGTTTATATGAACGGGACCGGGGTCGCTCCCCATAGCAATCTGAACGCTCCTGAAAGCAATTGAAATAATGTGCTTCACTCTGTCAGGAATAAGTTCGGGAACACCGGCATTAAAACTTTTTCGTATATGATTGGAGTATATGTCAATCTGGTTTATGGTTTGATTAGCTCCCGATTCAAGTAATTCCGGGGGGCGGTCAGCAGTTAAAATCAGTAGTGGAATACGGTCTTTATATGCTTCAATAATAGCCGGATAAAGTTCTGAAACAGCAGTACCTGAAGAAGTGATTACAGCAACCGGTTTTCCTGATGCTCTTGCGAGACCCAGTGCAAAAAAACCGGACGAGCGTTCATCGACGATCACGTATTTTTTTATTTTTTTTGATGCGGAAAAAGCCAAAGTAAGCGGGGTAGAGCGCGAACCGGGTGAAATACACACGTTTTCCACGCCCAGTTTAATAAGAGATTTGACAAAAATATCAGCCCAAATATAATTATGATTCACTGACTTTTTCATAATCCGCTAGATTTAATATCGGTTTAAGTTTAAGTTCCGTTTCCCTGTATTCCTCATGGGGGTCGGAACCATCCACAATTCCGCAACCGGCAAAGCCGTATAGAGTTTTATTTTTAAGAAGCGCCGAACGGATACCAACAGCAAATTCTCCTTCTTTTTCGAAGTTGAACCAGCCAACAACACCGGTAAAAAACCCGCGGTTAAAAGCTTCTTTTTCAACAATCCCTTTTAAAGCCTTCCGCCAGGGTGTCCCGCAGATAGCAGGGGTAGGGTGAAGAGACTTGAGCATGAGAAAAATTTCAGAGTCACCCTTAAACACACCCTTGATGGGAGTCCAGAGATGTTGAATATTTTTTAATTTTTTTATCACCGGCTTTTCGGGATACACTACATTATCGGCGAAAGCTGTAAAAGATTCAACAATAAAATCGACAACAGCACGGTGTTCTGAACAATTTTTTTTATCAAGAAGCAGATCATTAGCTAATTTATCGTCATCAAACTCGTTAATGCCCCGTGGAATCGAGCCGGCGAGGGCATCTGCCTCGATGATGTTCTCATGTATTACGGCAAGTTTTTCCGGAGTGGCACCAAAAAATATCGAGTTACCATTTCTGAACGCGAAAGTATAACACAAAGGATAGCGTGATTCCAGGGTCTCAAGCCACTCGGCAATATCAACATTGTCATCAGTTGTTAATTCAACTCTTCTCGAGAGAACAATTTTAGAATATTCGCCTGCAGAAATTTCGCCAAGGGCAGTGTTAACTAAATTTTCCCAATGGTTTTTATCATCAGGGGAGATGTTAAAAAAATGGACATCCTCCCTAATTTCAGGGCGGGCAATTTCGGAAACGAGGGTACTATTTGCTATTCTTGATTTGAGTACTTCAGAATTAAAACCAGCACGGGTAAAATTTTCACAAATGTAAAAACGATCATTTTTTGCAATAAATAAAGTTTCAGGAATAAACCAGTGTGAATCTGCAAATTCCTGCCAAGGCTCTTTTCCCGTTTCGGGAGAGAATTTAAGTCCCCCAAGAAAAAGTGGAATACCGCAAATATCAAATTCATCAAAATTATTAACGTGTCTGAATTGTTTTTCATTAAGGGTAATCTGAGAATTTATAAGTCGGTCTTTACCGTTTTCCTGAATAGAGAATAAAACACCCTTGGTAATAAATCTTGTATTTTCAAAAGGTTTACTCCAAGAGTAAGTTGTATTATTCTGAAAGAGATTGAAGGTGAGGTTCCGGAAATCGAGAGCATCAATTTCAGTTAAAAAGCTGATTATAGTTTCGCTTCCATCTACATCAAAATCTTTTACTTTATCAACAATTCGAGCAATGATATTATCCAAGTACATAAATCCGCAAAAAGTTTATATAATCATATAAATATAAGGTATAAAATAAAAGTTTCAAATTGGATATATTTTGAAAAAATAATATGAAACCAAATCATGTTCCGGCTGTTAGAACAAGCAAGAAAAAAAAGTAATAATGGCAAAGCGGTAAAATCTACGTGTAAAAAAGAAAGTTTGTGTTATTATCTGGTTATATTGTAAGTTAACGTTTTAGATTTTTTAAATTTTGTATAGCAATTTTATTAAGATGTAATAATTAAAGTAAAACAGAATCGCCCTTTAATTTATTAAAGTTGAACTTTTTTAAGTTTTGTTTGTATAATAAAACAAGACAAAACAAATTTTAATTCATAGTTGACTTTATCGTTTCCACTTATGGTACAATTATTGATCAATTTAGGCTGTATGAATTTTAGAGCTTTTAATTTACATTGTTGAAGCTATAAAATTAAGTTATCTTTAAATAGAATATTAAATTTTTTTACTCATTATAAATTCGAGATATGATATGATAAACAGGGAAAAGTTCAAAACGTCAGAGATGTTGTGGAGTAAGCTGTCAAAAGCTTATGACACTGTAAGAAAAGCTCATATGAAAGAAATGTCAAGATTTGATCTCACCGCTCCTCAGTTCGGTGTGTTGGAAGTATTAAAAAAAGCTGGTCCACTACCTCTAAAGAAGATAAGTGAAGAATTGATGGTAACGGGTGCTAATATTACTTGCGTTGTAGATAATCTCGAGAAAGAAGATCTGGTTCAGCGGGTACACTCAAAAACTGACCGTAGAATTATCACGGCAGAACTGACAGACAAGGGAAAAGAAAAAATGGAAGAGATATTCCCGAATTATAATAAAAATCTCTCAGAGCTTTTTGGCATTTTTTCCGAGGAAGAACAGAAGGTTCTGATCACGCTTCTGGAAAAATTGAAATAGTTTTTAGGCCCCTTTGTAAGGGGCTTTTTTTTGCCCTTGTCACGTCGTGAATCAGGAAGTTTACGATATATTTTTATTATTTATTATTGCCATTGCATCGACGAGCGGACACATCACTTGTAATAATGAAGAAACCAGTTTTTTACCCTGCTGCAAATAGAAGCATGCTTTATATTTACTCTTTATAACCTTATATTTAATTTTTTAAATCAATTTCCAAAATAACCGGATCACGGATGAAAACACTAATAGTTTCGGCGATTTTCATTTCATTCACTTTTGTATCGGGGCAAACTAAAACTAATTATGAAATTATTAATCAATTGATTTCCGGTTCCCTTGTAAAAGTGCTTTCAGAATATTCCGAAGGTGAAGAAAAAGAAAAAATAGTCTTTAAAGCTGATTTCCCTGATGGGTATTCGGTTTTAAAAAACAGGTCGTTTAACTTTCTTCACAGTTTGAATCCAAAGGTTGAGTTGGGAACATTAAATGATTTTGAAGATATAAGTTATACACTTGAACAGATTTCGGTAGATTATGGCGAAACTTTCAGGAAAAATATTTTCAGCGACTATTATTCGGTTCGGGAAATAAAAATATCCGGTACTTCGGTAATATCAAAATCCGGGAAAAAAGTACCACTACCATTTTCCGAATCTTATAGCGATACCGTTGCTTATGACTTGCTGGAACAACAACAAAATAATGCCTTGCCATTTACCAGGGGTGAGATACCTGAAGAGCCTTTATTCAGGAGTATTCTTGAACCTGCCGTTGCTCTCACGGCAGCGGTTGTAACTATTTATTTATTCTTTGATGTACGCAGCAAGTGATTATTATTTTTTTAGACGAATATTTTAAGTAATTTTAGTAATTGTATTTAATTTTTCGGAGAGTTGTTTTTATATGAAATCACGATTTATCGGATTGATACTGTTTGGATTAGTTTTAGTTTCATGCGGGGATGATGTTAACACAAATTCGTTTAGCCCGGAAGAATATTTTGAATATGCGCGCGATTTATATATCAATGAAGATTATGAGCATTCCTTAAAAGAATTTCAATCAATATTGCTACAATATCCGGGAAGTACTATCACGGATGATGCGCAGTATTTTCTTGGGATGACCTATTTCAAGCGAGAAGAGTTTTTACTTTCCGCGTATGAATTCAGCAAGTTGATCAGGGATATTCCGGCAAGTGAATTTGTACCTGAAGCACAATTTATGCTCGCGGAATCTTATTATAATTTATCCCCTAACTATCAGCTTGATCAGGCTTATACAAAAAAATCGATTGAAGAATTCCAGGCGTTTATTGATTTTTTCCCGCTTGATAACAAGGTAGAAGAAGCGGAAGCAAAGATCAAAGAATTGAACATAAAACTGGCAAGAAAAACTTTTTCGAACGCTTATATTTATGAAAAAATGGAATATAACAAGGCAGCTTTAAAGTATTATGATACGGTGGTTAATACTTACCATGATACCCAGTATGCTCCGCAGGCATTATACAGGAAGATCAAGCTGAACCTTGACCTGAAAAATACAACCGATGCAATCAAAGATATTGACACTTATCTAAAAAAATATCCTGATGACGTGAACGCTGTTGAAATTTCTGAACTTGAACAAGAACTACTCGGCAGTAACTGATGATAGAAGTTGAAAAAAAGCCGAAGTTTGTTAAAGACTCTGTTATAATAATGACAGAGCTTGTACTGCCCAACCACACCAATCAACTTGGTAATTTACTAGGCGGGCAGTTAATGCACTGGATTGATATTGCAGCAGCGCTTGCTGCATCCAAGCACGCGAATATAATTTGTGTAACAGCTTCGGTTGATAAAATTGACTTTCTTCACCCGATTAAACTTGGGCAGGTTGTAAATATGGTTGCCTCTGTTAACAGGGTTTTTAACACTTCGATAGAAGTGGGTGTAAAAGTTTATGCCGAATCTCACATTGAAGGTACCCGCGTACACACTAACTCGGCTTACCTTACTTTTGTTGCTGTTGATGAAAATGGAAAGCCGTTAAAAGTTTGTAAAGTAATACCGGAAACAGATGAAGAAAAAAGGAGATACGAAGGTGCTAACTATAGACGGGAACAGAGACTTAAATCCCGCCCTGTTTAGTTTTCTCCTTATAGTTTTGCTGATGAACGTCCCCCTGTTTGCACAGGTTGACATTAACGGCTTTTTAATTTCGGAAAAGTATAATATTGCCGAAGGATTTACTTCATTTTCACGCACCGATTTTAACAAAGACAATATTCCTGATATTGTACTCACCGGTAAAAGTTCTAAAGCTTATGGATTGCTTGAAGGAACCCCCAATAATACTTTCAAGGAAGTTTCCGAGCGTTTCTTTTTCTATCCTGTAAAGAAGATGGCAACTATCCGTGCACGTAATAAATATGGGGACGTGCAGCTTTTTATCTCCCGTAAAGAGAGAATTGCGGGGCTGGCTTCTTTCACGAAGTACGGAACCTTGCAATTATTAAATCAGGTCAAGCTTGATTCATACCCCGATAATTTTATTGTTGAAGATTTTGATCTCGACGGTGAGAAGGAAGCAGTGCTTTTTGGTGTGAATTTTAACGGTTTAGAAATTGCGAGCGAAAAAAAACTTACCATTTCCAGTATAAAACTTATCGATAAGAAAGTTTTCTCGGCCGTGACTGCTTTTGACCTTGATTACGATGGTTACAAGGATTTAATCACGCTCGATCTACTCGCTAATTCAATTCTGATTTTTTATAATGACAGGAACGGAAATTTTCCGGAACAGCGAAGTATCCCCTTTCCAAAAAACATTAATAATATTTCTCTCGATGACCCGGATGATGACGGATTCACTGATATTCTCTTGTACACCGATAAAAGTGTTGAAGTAATGCGCGGGGATTCTGTCTATTCTTTCAGCAATACTTATACTCTCCTCAATAATGTGAAAACTAATCAGCTTAATTCGGGATATTATAACGGCGATAAAGCGATTGACCTGATGTGTTTTAATGAACTTACCGGAAAACTTGAGGTTTACCTTGCAAGTGATACACCCGAAAAGTTTAGTTTGTATCCGGTAATTGAGGATAATCTTATCAGAGATTATAAAAAAACGCCCAATAAGAATGAGTATTTAATTTTATCGGCAGGCGGGAATTTTTTTAACCTTAAAAAATTGCAGCCGGGAAGGAACAACAGGTTTTACCCCGGTAAGGAGTATTCTCAAATCAGGATGGTGGGGGATGCGGATGAATCTTACCTCGCTATTTCAGATACATCTTCATTTCATGCCGTCATGTATAACCTTAGCAAGGGAACAGTACCCGAGAAATATTATGAGAGCGATTTAAATTTTAATTTTAGCCGACTGACTTTTCTCAAGGATGGCAAGATTAAAAAATTTGTTCTCTGGAAAAACGAAGAAGAAATTATTGAAATTTTCAGTTTCGAGAATGAAAGATATACCAGGCGGGAATTTTTGTATTCACGTTTGCCTGTTAAATCATTAAAGACTATTGTTCCCCCGGGAACTGATTATCCTTATCTTCAGGTTTTTGGGGGCAGGGGGGGAAATTTACTCACGGAGTTAATACCCCTTGACAGGCACACGGAAGAAGAACCTGTTTTGACATTTATAGACAGCAACTTTACCAGTATTTTACCCGCGGAAAAATCGTCTGATTTACTTCATGCATGGAAACAAAGCGGCGACCTTTTAAGTTATTCGATTTATGAACCGGGAGGGACACTGTTTTTTGACTTCAACGGGTTAAAAGCAAAAAATCCGGAATCAATTTCAATAGAACAATTTTTTGACCTGGGTGAAGGTAAAACGCTCACGATTTTTAACATAAATAATAAGAACGAATTTTACCTGTTTGATAAAGGAAAGTTTACCAGTCTTGAATTTCAAAAAAAATACATAAATAAAAAATTCACTAATATAGAGAAGTATCCCGGAGAGAAAGGATATATAATTACCGCAGAATCAGGAAATTTATTGTATAAACTAGAGTTACGCGGCAGTCAAATTTTAGTCTCCGAGATAAAAAGCATTGAATTGAATAAAATCAATAACTATTTTGTCTCTACCTTAAACGGTATTTGGTATATTGTTTATATAGATTCTGACCATTTTATAAATATCAAAAAGTTGAATGAAAAATAAAAATATAA
>Ga0209692_10005697_pt1 | contig 10568 bp, 12 predicted proteins | sample tdDd472_FD_187129 | JGI IMG/M metagenome (GOLD analysis project Ga0209692, IMG submission 187129) | Marine sediment microbial communities from the Atlantic coast under amendment with organic carbon and nitrate - tdDd47.2 (SPAdes)... | ecosystem: Environmental > Aquatic > Marine > Coastal >...
CATGACCTTGGACAGATCAAATGCCACGTTCAGGTAGTGGTCCGTGAACGAGAAGTTCTGTTCCGGGTCGAGGACTTCCAGCAGGGCGGAAGACGGGTCACCTCGGAAATCCGAGCCGAGCTTGTCGATTTCGTCAAGCATGATGACCGGGTTGCGGGTGCCGCATTGTTTGATGGCCTGGATGATGCGTCCAGGCATGGCTCCTATGTATGTGCGGCGATGGCCGCGAATTTCGGCTTCGTCACGCATGCCACCAAGGGACATACGGTGGAACTTGCGACCCAGACTTCGTGCGATGGAGCGACCAAGCGAGGTCTTACCCACGCCGGGAGGACCCACGAAGCAAAGGATCGGGCCTTTCATCTTGGGATTGAGTTTGCGCACGCTCAAGTATTCAAGGATGCGTTCTTTGACCTTGTCGAGATCGTAGTGATCGTCGTTAAGAATGGTCTCGGCTTTTTTAATATCCAGTCGGTCGCGGGATGTTTTTTTCCACGGCAGTTCGGTCATCCAGTCGAGGTAGGTGCGAATAACCGTAGCTTCCGAAGATTCGGCGTGCATGGACTCCAGTCGGCGGAGCTGCTTGAATGCTTCCTTCATGACATCTTTCGGCATGCCGGAAGCGCCGATAGCTTTGCGCAGTTCGTCCATTTCTTCGGACGCGTCCGCCTCGTCACCCAACTCACGTTTGATAGCCTTGAGTTGTTCGCGGAGATAGAAGTCACGCTGAGCCTTGTCCATGCCCTCTTTGGCCATGGTCTGGATTTTGTTCTGCATGCTTGCCACTTCCACTTCCTTGAGCAGTTGTTTGTTTACCAACTCAAGGCGTTCCATGGGATCATGGCATTCAAGAATTTTCTGGGCGGCGTCCACCTTCATGCGCAGATTCGAGGCAATCAGGTCGGCCAACCTGCCCGGTTCGGACACGTTGTTCAGGACGGACATGATGTCTTGAGCCGAGATGCCGCGCAGGGCAAGGATCTTTTCCGACTGCTCGCGTGAGGATCGGATAAGTGCTTCCTGCTCCGCGGAAAGAGTGCCGACTTCCGGCTCCATGAGCGGTTCCAGCTCAGCGATGTGGTATGGATCATTGGCTGTGAACCGTTTGACCTTGGCACGGGCCAGACCCTGAACCAGAACTTTCAGCCGACCGTCGGGCATTTTCAGCATGCGCATGATCATGCCTACGGTGCCGGTCGTGTAGAGTTCGTCTTCTGTCGGATCTTCTACGGCCTCGTCCTTTTGTGTCAGGATGAGGATATAGCGATCACCGGAAAGTGCGGCGTCCACGGCTTGGACCGATTTTTCACGGCCTACGAACAGCGGTAGGATCATGTAGTTGAAAACCACGATGTCGCGCACCGCCAAAACAGGGAGCGTCTGGGGAATGTCGGACGGATTTGGTCCGGTCATGCCAGTGCCATCGCCGAACAGTCCGGCGTTTCCGCCTGGATTGGTCAGAGCCTCGATGATATCGGGCAACTCCTCGCCACCGGGTTTGGGAGTCTTGGATTCAGGAGTGTCGGGCTTCTTTGCCGGGGCCTTATCTTTCGTAACATCCGACTTCTTGCGTTTGATTCGCGCAGGTCGAATGGGGAATTTCTTATTTTTCTTGCTCAAGGGGATAACCTCTCATTTGAGTGCAAACTGAGTGTGTTACACCTAATAAGTCGTTAATTCCTGTTTGCAAGTATATTATTATTGTAAAAAAGACGTTTTCAGCGGCGAATGGTAAAGGAAGGGAGGATTTCGTCGGCTTCAGACCAGTCAGCTTCGATTTCTGTTACTCGGGCCAGGGGAGGGCCTTCCCAAAGGCAATGCTCAAATTTATTGAGTAATTCAGCGCTGCCTTGAGCCATTGTTTCTACGTTGCCATTTGGCAGGTTGCGCACCCATCCGGTGACACCGAGTTCGCGTGCCGTGTCGCGAGTCCATGCCCGGAACCAGACTCCCTGAACTTTTCCGTGGATTGTGGCGCGGAACTGACGCATTAGAGATATCCTCCCTCATAAAAGCTGTAATAGTCCGTGTCTGTGACCACGATGTGATCGTGTACGGCGATATCCAGATTCTGTGCGACTTCCTTGATCATGCCGGTCAGCAGGATGTCCTCTTTGGACGGTGTGGGATCGCCACCAGGGTGGTTGTGTGCGAGTATGATGCTGACAGCTTCAAGGCGAAGGGCCATGGCAATGATTTCACGAGGGAATACCGGTGCGGCATTGACCGTCCCATTGCCGACTTTTTCCCATGCGATGACCCTGTTTTTCGAGTCGAGAAAAGCGGTCCAGAATTCTTCGACACCCTTGCCTCCGAGCCTCGCCATGGCGGCCTCGGCCACATCTCTGGGGTCGGACAAAGGTATACCGCTTCGAGCCTGCGCCTCACCCAGTCGGGCGTAAAGTTCTTGCAGCAACGTCCAATGGGCTGTGATCGCCGGACCAACGCCCTTGACTGTGTTTAGCTGATCGGGGCGGGCCGTGATCGCGTCTTTGAGCGAACCGAATCGGTCTATCAGTTCTTTAGCCAGCGGCTTGGTGTCTCGGCGTGGCAGGACCTGTGCCAGCACGAGTTCCATGATTTCATAGTCCGCCAGACTGCGGCTGTTGTCCACGAGTTTGGCTTTGAGGCGTTGTCGGTGCCCGAGATAGTGTGGTGTGTCAGCTTTGGTCATCGGGTGCGGCGGACTTGTCGTTTGGGTTGGAATAGGTCGATCAGCCCGGCCATGAGGATGTCCAGAGCCTCTTCGTATTTGCGTTCGCCGGTCTTGAGCGACAGCTCGGCTTCAAGGGCCAGGTCGATCATACGGGCGACGCCGGCTTTGCCGAGACGCTGTGCAATGGGGGCCTTTTTCTTCAGCATATACGGGTTGCCCTTGGGGTTCTCTCCATTGGCGAGCATCCAGTACATGCGGGCCTGACTCGCCAGAAAACCAATAAGGTTGAACAGCATCTGATCTTTTGCCGATTTGGAATGGTCGTCGAGGACCCGTTTCCACACCGAGACTTCGGCTCCTGGTTGACCCAGAGCGTCCATGAGATCAAAAAAAGGCATTTCACCGGTCTGGGCCACAAGGTCTACATGTTCCCGTCGCACGACGCGTTCATCGCCTGTGGCCAGTTCAATCTTGTCCAGTTCCAGACGGGCGGCTACGGCGTCCATGGGGAGGGCAAAGGCCAAAGCCTGCCCTGCGCCGGGTTCGAAGGTCAGTCCTTCCCGTGCGGCCCACGCCTTGACGAAATCTGTCAGAGAGCGTTGATCAAGTCCTTTTGATTCCCATATCCAGTTTTCTTTTTTTGCCTTTTTGAAGAGGCCTCGACGAGATAGGGCCACAGGGACTGGCGGTTTTTTGCCCTTCCATTGGCCTTCCAGGCAGAAGACAGGGAAAATATCGCTGCCAAGTCCTTTGACTCCGGCGTCGAGTTTGTCCCAGTGGTCCGCCTTGAGGGTATGGGCGCGGCGTACAACCAGAGTCTTGGGCTGGGGAAAAAGTGATTTGATAGTCAGGTCGGTCCAGAATGTGTTTGGCAGTGGCTCTTCGTCGTCTCCCCAGAATGTTTTGGTTTCCCAATCATTTTGGCCGGACGCTTTGAGTCGTTCGTCAATCTGGGCCTTGATGAGTTGCGGATCGGGGCAGATCAGGAACAGGTATTTCGGGCGAGTCATGGCGTACCTAGTAGTTCTGGGTCATGCGGTCAGCCAGTCGTCGGATGCCGAGTCGGGTGACTTCGGCGTCAGCTTCGGCCTCGTCGCCAGTGAAGAAAGGCCAATCCTGAGAAATTTCGCCGGATTGCCACAGCACGGAGTCGTTGGTTGTCGAACGAATGGTCGCTTTGAAGTTGAAGATGGCAACGGAACGGAGGGTTTCATCACTGCCGCCGCTCACTGCTGTTGGACGGTAATAACGAATGATTTCAATGGAAATGACGGAGTCAGCTCGATCCTGACTGTCGATCCACGTGATGGTGCCACGGTTGTTCAGTTCGTCCCGGAGGAGTTTGCGAATGCGTGGTTCCATCCATGACAGTGTTGTCGGGTTGGTTATTTCGCGGATGGCGAGGGTTCTGTATTCAGGTGGTAGTACTGAAGTGCCGCTTTCACCGAAGGAATATCCGCTGCATCCGGTCAGAATCAGGATTAGAAAAAGAGTACTATATCGAAGAGAGTTCATGTTTGGTCTCCATGTCGGTCTTTTGAATTGAGGAATAGTAATGGGAAATTGCGTAAAGGTCCACTTTGATATGATTAGGAATGGTCACCTGAGGCGGTGGGCTTGAAGAAGCCGGGGGTGAAACCCCGACTCCATCACGCCTGCTGCTTGAAGCAGAAATCTTTCGCCATCACAACCTGACAGAACCGTCTGTGCAAGGTCTGGTTGTGATGTGCCACAATCTGCTCACTCGTGAGAACCCCATTGTCGTATGAAGTGTGCGCGTCGCCGATCAGCACATTTTCATACCCGTGGGCCAACGCACTACGGATGGTAGTGTCCACGCAACATTCAGTCTGGAGGCCACAAAAAATGAGTCTTTTTGCTCCGAGCTTTTTGAGGTTGGCGTCAAAATTGGTATCCCAAAATGCGTCGTAGGACGATTTCATGGAAATGAGATCCCCGTCCTTTGGTGCTATTTCGGGCTTGAACAGCCAGTTGTGGGAGTCCTTTTCGAATTCGGATCCAGCACCCTCGGTGGTGTGCTGAATATAATGAACAGGGATGTGCCTTTCACGCGCTGAGGCAATGAGGTTTTCAATGGTCTTGAGAACTCGTTCACCTTCAAACGGAATTTCGCCTGGAGTTTCAAACATGATGTTTTGAACATCAATGACAACGAGAACGGTCTGGTCGGCCATGAATCCTGCTCCTGATTGTGGTTGCGTATGAAAAAAGGCACGCTTTGCAGCGTGCCTTACGTGTTTCTAAAATCCGTGTTGCCGGAGATAATCCATTGTGATGCCCGGTTTGGTGTCATCGACCCCTTTGTCGCCAATCCATGGAGTGACCATGCGCTCCACATACTTGCCGATGATATCGGTCTCCATGTTGACCGTGGTGCCGGGAGACCAGCCACCAATTGTGGTCACCTTCTGGGTCTCGGGGATTATGTTCACCTCAAGCCAGGTGGGGGCGCAGTCGTTTACTGTGAGGCTGATGCCGTCCAGCGTTATGGACCCCTTGGGGATGACGTATTTGCCGTGCTTGGCATCAAAAGCGAGGCGGTAAATTTTTGATTCACCGGAAGGACGAATTTCAGCCACTTCGGCCATGCAGTCCACGTGGCCGGACACGATGTGGCCGCCGAAGCGATCACCCATGGCCATGGCGCGTTCCAGGTTGACGTTGGACGCCACCCGTAGTCCGCCCAAACTGGTGACTGAGATGGTTTCCCTGGAAGCATAACAGGTGAACCAGTTGTCGCCGAAAGTCTCTACGGTCAGGCAGACGCCGTTGACCGCAATGGATTCACCCAGTTCGATATTGTCGAGATCGAATAACGCCTTTATGCGAAAACGCGTCTCCGCGCCCCGGTTCTCTGCGGCCTCGATGCGGCCCATGCCCATGACCAATCCTGTGAACATAAAAATCCTCGCTGTTGTCTGGCGCTCTTGTATCAGGGTGCGGGACGGGTGTAAATCCGGGATCAGTTCAGCTAGCGATTGACAATGGGGCTGACTGGTTGGCGTGAGGAAAGCCGATCAGGATTGAATCGGCGCGTCCGGATCTTTGTAAAGGTATATTGAGACCATGTCTATTAAGGCGTCGTACAGTCGTGTTTGGTCCATTTGTGGCTGATCAACGGCTACTGAGTGCAGGGTCTCCTCAAATGTATTGGTGACCACTTGAGCCGCCGCTTCCATATCAGTGACGCGGAGATGGTCACTTATGGTTTCAAAAAACTGGCTCAATTTTGTGGTTATGCTTTTGCGTTCAACTGCTGCGAATTGCTGGAAGTCTTCATCAATATACCGCATGGAGAGCATGACACGGAGTAGCTCAGGAGAGAGGTGGTGCGCCTCATGCCCCAGTTTGACGATATGGCGAACGACCTCCCTACCAGTGGCTCCTTCTTGGACTTTGTGAAGAAGTGGTTTGAATACTGAGTGGTCGACTTCCAGCAAGTGCTGGGTGATTATCTCAAGCAGAATGGCTTTTTTGTCAGTGAAGTAGGCGTAAAAGGTTCCAACGGAAACGCCAGCCGCCTTGGCTATTCCTTTGGCATTAGTGCCATGAAATCCATTGTCGCCGAATTCAGCCATGGCCGCATCCATGAGCCGTTTTTTCTTCTCAATGCTTCGGGCTTGCTGGGGAACCCTGATCGTGTTTTGTTCGTTCATTATTTGCTCCGAGGCGAAAGTACCCTGCAAGGGGATCGGTATCAACCCCTTCTGAGAATGACAGCGTGGCTGAAAAAGATGGAAGGCAGGCTGTCCAATTCAAACCCTGCCTTGATGGCAGCGGCAACTTCCTCGCGGTAACTGTTTGGGGAAACATGGAACTTTGGCTCGACCAGAAGCATGCGGCTGTTGCGTTTGACGCATTGCGCCATGCGGTGGAAGTAGATGTTTATGTCTGGGACCTCGTGAGCCATGTATGCGGAAAGGACGAAGTCCGCTTTTGGCAGCACACCGATATCTTCTGCATCGCATTTCCAGGTTTCCACTCTTCTGTGCAGTCCTGCGTTTTCGACTTTTTTCTCTAATTTGACCAGAGCTTCGGCCTGAAGATCAACAGCAATAACCTTACCCGATTCACCCACCATACGTGCCAATGCCATGGTGAAAAAGCCGGTGCCGCACCCTGTATCGATAACTGTCATGCCTGGTTCGACAAGATGTCCAAACATTTTTTGGGGTGATTGGAGCATGCCTCGTACCGGGTTATCCAAAGTCCATTGTGTGCGCCATGACATGACGTGACTGCCTTGTTCTCTATATGCGTAGTTCATGATTGCCTCCTTGGCATTGTGTACAAAACACAAATATGAACTCAGATTCATGTTGTCAATATAAAAAATGAACCTTTGTTCATGTTTTGACTTGGAGGTAATTATTTTGTTCGTAAAGTCAGCATGATGTCCGATCCAGTGGTTTCCGTTTTGATGATGCGGAAGTTAACGGAATCGGCCATGGATATGGACTCACGACCAGAGTAGGCGGCAGGAGCTGTGTTGTCGCCGAGTATGCGAGGAGTGACGAAGTGCACCAGTTCATCGGCCAGTCCCTGTTCTATGAGAGCCATGGCGAACCGTCCACCGCCTTCACACAGGGTGTAGTGGCACCCCTTCTCGTAGCGGAGGCGCTCGAATCCGCAGGAGAGGGTCAAACCTCCGGGATGTCCGGGCAGGGGCCAGACCGAAGTGCCTCGACTTCGCAAGCGGTCGGCGGCTTCACTGTGCGCCGCGATTTCGGTGGTCATGAAGATGGTTCGTTCAGGGCGTTTTCGGAGCAGGGTGTGTGCTGCCGGATCTTCAGGGAGTCGTGATGTGACGACTACTCCGAAGGGTTGGATGAAATCCGGGGGCAACTGTTCCATGCGGCAGTTCAGGCTGGGGTTGTCGGTGTAGAACGTGGTTCCGCCGACGACAACGGCTCCGACCATGCCACGAAGGTCGTGGACACGGGCAAAGGATTCAGGGCTTGAAACCGGTTCGGGCTTGTGGGCGCTGGATGCTATTTTCCCATCCAGTGTTGCGGCCATTTTGATGATGTTGAACGGGGAATGTGACTTTTGCCAGAGCAGAAAATCGGCGATGAGATCCTTGCATTCCTGTTCAAGAACGCCAACCTGGACTTCGATACCGTGGCTTTCCAGTTTTTCCACACCACCTGCGGCAACAGGGTTGGGGTCACGGGTCCCAACGATGACCTTGGCGATGCCAGCCTCGATAATAGCTTCCGTGCAGGGCGGGGTCTTGCCATGGTGATTGCACGGTTCAAGAGTGACGAACATGGTCAGGCCTGTCGGATCAACACCTTTTTTATTGGCACTGGCAAGGCATTCCCGTTCCGCATGCAACTGGCCGTATCTGGTGTGCCACCCATGGGCTACGATCTGGTCGCCGTCCACGAGAACGGCTCCGACGCAGGGGTTGGGCGCGGTCGTGCCACGGCCCTGGTAGGCCAGGTTCACGGCCTTGGCCATGAATTGTTCGTTTTTAGATAAATTCGCCTTCCATGAACACATAGTTCACTCCAGCCTCGGCGAGCATTTCTTCGGACAACTCGTCAGGGTAGTTTTCGGAAAAGTAGATGTTTTGCACTTCGCAGTTGATGAGCATCTTGGTGCACAGGATGCACGGCTTGGTGGTGCAGTAGATGTCGCACCCCTTGAGGTCCATGTTGTGTGTGGCTGCCTGGATGATGACGTTTTGTTCGGCGTGTAGCCCTCGGCACAGCTCGTGGCGTTCGCCGGACGGGATATTGAGTTTATCGCGGAGACACCCTACCTCTTCGCAGTGGGCGATGTTGGTGGGCACACCGTTGTAACCGGTTGCCAAAATGCGTTTGTCACGTACGGCGATGGCACCAACAGCGCGGCGGGTGCATGTGGAGCGCTGGGCCACCAAATGGGCGATACGCATGAAATATTCAGGCCAGGGCAATCTGTTCGACATGGAAGCTCCTCGAACGGTCAAGATGTGAGAACCAGTTCGGTTCATCTATCATTTCTTAAAAAGAAAGGAAACGGTGCATATGGCTGTACGCCGCGCTTCGTGACACGGTGTGCAGTGTGGCAATGGTCATGGCAGAAAAGGAATCAACCCCGGACCGGGGCGAGAAATCTAGATGCCTCAGCCACCGCCCGAGCCGCAGCCGGAGTCCTGCAATGCGTCAAGATTGAGGCCATTCCCATCAGTTTTGACCGCGCAGGCACTCATGAGCTTTTCCGTTTTTTCGGAGCCGCATTTGGGGCAGGGCGCAGAGGCATCCTGAGAAAAGACGAGTTCCTCGAACTCGTTACCGCATTCCTTACAGATATATTCGTATATGGGCATCGCGTCACCTCAAGGTTGGCGTTTAAAGCGTGTGTTGCCTCCAATGTGGGGCTTTTGGGCATGATGTCAAGGAAGGTTGCTTGCACTTTGCACTTTGTTTGTGCAATATGTGTGCAGTTGCGTGCACAAAAGCATCGAGATATGAAGATGCATTTTGGGGAATTCCTTTTTAAATCGAGGCGTTAAAATGTTGGCACGGGGTGTGCTTAATAGGGGGTAGAAGATAACACACACTCTCTTCATCCTGATTGCATAAAACATTTTAATATTTCGGAGGAACAATGAACAAAAAGAACATCACCATCACGGCTTTGGCAGCTGTCCTGGTCCTGAGCTTGGCAGCGGTGGCAATGGCCGGTCAAGGATACGGTCATGGCAGGGGCTACGGAAATGGTTGCGGAGTCAACGGCGTATATAGCCAATTGACCCCGGAAAAGCAGGCTGCAGTCGACAAGATTTTCGACAAGTATCAGCCCAAATTCACTGAACTGCGCGATCAAATCTGGGCTAAGCACGCGACCTTGCAGGCCATGGTTAACGGCGGCAATGCTGATGAAAAGAAGATCACCAAGCTGACGACCGATATGACCAAGTTGCGTGACCAGATGCGCGACACTCGCGACAACATGCGTGCAGAGCTTGAAAAGGAAACCGGTATCGTGGCGTTCAATGGTCGCGGCCAGGGGCGTGGTCAGAGTCGTGGTTACAACGGTGACTGTTACGGCCAGGGTCCTCGCGTTAACTAGACAATATTTCCTATAATCAGGAAAACAGGACGCTTGCGGGACGGTCAGCCATGGTGGCGGCCGTCCCGCAAATAATAATAAACTTCGGCAAGCTTCACGCGTAGGACTCGGTATGGTGGAGTATCTTGTTATTGAGGAGGCCTTCTGATGATGAGGAAAATAACATCCCTGACAGCTCTTCTGTCCTTTCTCATCACGCTGTTGACCAGCGTGATTTTGTACATTGTGCCCGAAGGACGGGTGGCCTACTGGGCTGACTGGCATCTGCTCGGGCTTTCAAAGACTCAGTGGGGTGATACCCATACCACCGTGGGAACTCTTTTTCTCATCGCCTTGCTCCTGCATATCTGGCTGAACTGGAAGCCGCTCATGGCCTACATGAAGAACCGGGCGCGTGAGTTTGTGATCATGACAGTGCCCATGGTCATCAGTTTGGTTCTCACGTTGTTCGTGCTTATCGGTACGCTGCTTGGCTTGCCGCCCATGCAGCAGTTGCTCGATTTTTCGGCCGAGATAAAAGAAGAGGCCACGACAACATATGGTAACCCCCCGTATGGTCATGCTGAAACCAGTCCGCTCATGAAATTTTGTGGATTCCTTGGTCTTGACGCCGCAAAGGCCGTTGAGACTCTCCATGCTGCCGGATACGATCCCACCATCAATGAACAATCTTTGATTAAAGACATTGCCCGCTCCAAGGGTGTCAGCCCTCAGCAGGTGTATGACACTATTCGTGGTGGGCAGAATGTTGACGTGTATGCGGGGATGCCTGCTGTGCCGCCCGCAGGCACCGGCAAGCTCAAGGTCAGATGTGTGCAAGACCTATGGT
>Ga0209692_10005700_pt1 | contig 10565 bp, 9 predicted proteins | sample tdDd472_FD_187129 | JGI IMG/M metagenome (GOLD analysis project Ga0209692, IMG submission 187129) | Marine sediment microbial communities from the Atlantic coast under amendment with organic carbon and nitrate - tdDd47.2 (SPAdes)... | ecosystem: Environmental > Aquatic > Marine > Coastal >...
GAAGATAATGGAGCAAGGTAGGAACCGTTGCTCCAACGTAAAAGACAAATGAAAAAGTGGAATAGAGAATGGAAAATTGAATTGATAGAAAAGTCCAACCCAAAATGGCTTGATCTATTTTTTGATATTACCAAATAGTGGATACCCGCTTTCGCGGGTATGACGGCATAAGATATTTACCCAACAAGGAAAACCCCAGTGAACAATAAAACGAACACCCAACAACTAATCAAGCTTGCCAAACAGCACGGCGTGAGCGATGTACAATTAATTTCTGCTGAATCAATTATGGTTGAGGATCGTTTTCGTCTGCATTGCGAAAAACCCAAATGCCCCGGTTTTGGACAGGCTTTAAGCTGTCCACCACATTCGATGACACCCAGTGAATTTCGAGAGCTTTTAAAAACTTACCAGACCGCTCTGGTCTTCAAATATGATTTTCCGATTGGCATTTTTGAAACCGATGAAAGAGACGACGCGGCAAAATTGATTCACGAAACTTCGGCTGCACTTGAACAACATGCCAAAACGCTGGGTTTTGTCAAAGCAAAATCCTTTGCCGGTGGTTCCTGCAAATTAATATTCTGTAAAGAGTTTGCCGACTGTCAGGCACTTGGAGAAACAGGCGTTTGTCGTTTTCCAGATCTGGCAAAAGTTTCCATGTCCGGTCTGGGAGTCAACTTCCACGAGCTTTCCAAATTACTCGGCTGGCAAATGATGAAAGACGAACATGGCGCAGAGATAAAATCCGAAACCGCCATGATGGCAGGTCTGGTGTTAATCTTCTGATTCCTGTTTATGCGGATAAGTAAAGCCCTCACCGATAACCTCATGCACATCGGTTACGGTTACAAAGGCATATGGGTCTACCTCTCTGATCATATCCTTGGTTCTGACCACCTGACTTCTGGCGCAAACGATATACAATACTTCCCGGGGTTGGCCGGTCCAGCCACCTTGTCCGTTTAAAATCGTAGTGCCACGCCCAAGGGCATTCATGATTTTCTGGGCAATCTCGTTCTGGGTTTCGGAAATTACCATCAGGGCTTTGGCAGAATAGGCAGCATCCTGAATCAGATCAAGCACACGACTGCCAATGAAAATAGCTACCAAAGTATACATGGCCTGCGGTAGTGGAAGATATACCAGAGAAATGCAGATCACCACAACATCCGCAGCAAACATGGTTCTGCCAACCGACCAGCCATAACGGCGACTGATAATACGGGAAATAATATCACTTCCACCAGTGGTGCCACCAAAACGGAAGATAAGACCAAGTCCCAGACCAACGCTGACACCGGCATAGAGCGAGGCCAACATCATGTCATCCAACGGCAATCTGAAACTTCCGAAAACACTAAGCGAGACAGAAAGGCAGATGGTACCATAGAGGGTGTAGATCATCGCCCGTTTGCCAAGCTGCCAATACCCCAGAATAAAAAGCGGAATATTGATAATCAAGGAGCTAAGTCCGGGGTCTATATCAAAAGCCAGTTTCAGCAAAACAGCCAGACCCGTCACACCACCTTCGGCCAGATTGTTGGCAATATTAAAGTAGTTGACCCCAAAACCCATTAAGGCTGCTCCAAAGGCAATAGCTACAAGGCGTTTAATAACAATACTTTTTGACATCTCGCATCTCCTCAAACATCTAAAATATCCTGCCGAAAAACAACTTCAATTCAGCGGCTGGCTTATATAACGCTACTTGTTACTTTTTGCAAGAAATCTTTACCATGTTTTCATCAAAATTTATCTTTTGCAAAACCATAAAAATATTCTCGCTACAGACAAAAAAAAGCCCCCGGTTGTCCGGAGGCTTTTGAGGTTTCCTTTAATGATTTCTCAGGCGAAAAGCTGGCTTTCTTCATAGAAGGCCAATTTTATTTCGTCTATTAGCTCAGTCATTCTGCCATCTGCGATCTGTAAAAACTCGTTTTCTTTACTGGCAATAATCTCCATGTTGGGGTTTGGCTTGTCGTAACCAATACCAAGATAGACACAGATTTTTCGTGCCAGAGCAACAACGGCTATATTCAGTTTGACTTTGGTGACAATTTCTGTCCACAATACTTCCGGTAAATTATGGTGATAACGGATAACTGCTTCCAGAGTTGGAGAGAGGTTCCAGTTGCGGGCAAGCTGACCACCTGCATGAGTGTGACAGAAACCAAAGGCATCTCGTTCCAGATCAAGTTCATCGAGGCTTGGATCCTTTTCCATAGCCTTCCTAATAGTTTTCATCTCGTTGGGATAGGTGCGAATAAACAGAACCTTTCCAATTCCGTTTAACAGACCACCGATAAAAGCTTCTTCGGTGTCAGTATTTTCAAACTCTAGCGAAACCAGTCTGGAAGCAATACCGGTACCAATGGCCTGTTCCCATAGTTTGATGCTGTAGGGATCAGAACTTCTGTACATATTCAGAATAGCTGTAGAAACTGCAATATCCTTGATGGCTTTAAAACCCACAACCAGAATTGCACGCTGCAGGGTGTTGACCTTTCGCAAGAGACCATAAAAACTTGAGTTGGCAATCTTTAAGATCTTGATAGTCAGGGCTTGATCGGACTTGATGACATTCTCCAGATCACCCGCAGTTGAGCGCGGATCTTCGATGACTTGCATGATTTTTCGAGCAACCAAAGGTAACTGTTTGATCTCACTGGTTCTATCAATGAGTTTCTCCAAATCGGCCTGACTCTCATCATCCAGCTTGTCAATCTCCCCCAGAAAGTCGTATAGCTCTTCCATCAGAATCCCTTCAGCAAAGTTTAAATTTTCCTCTACATCCCTACAACCATAATTTTATCTTATTAATAATCATTTTACAATAGAAAAGGTCTCGTTTCAACCTAATACAAAACTATTTGAAAACGGACATAAGTTCAGGGTCATCCTGCATATTTTCTACTTTCATGAAGGCCAGATATATCGCCAGATCCTTCAACTCTATGCCATCAACAACCAGTTTCTCCCTTAAAGAAACCAGCTTCTCAACCGGAGCCTGTTCCAGATCATCCAAGTCACTTTCAGTGATGCCGTCTTCATTTTCAATTTCAAAGAAGTCCAAGGCTGCCTTCAGCAAATCGCGTCTGGCATAAAGCCAGGTCTTAAAAATCTCTTCTGCCATCTGTTCTTCTGCCGCATCAACAATGCCATTACGAACAGACAAGGCCGCTTTTGCTTTATTTTTACCAGCCTTCAAAGATACTTTTCGGCCTTTTTTCCTTTTTTTTAAGTAAATTCCTTCCAACATGTTACGAATTTTGCGTGAACAGGCCAAATATATCTCCACAAACTTGTCATCATCAATTTTTTCCAGTAATTCGTGGTATTCCCAATCCATTGCTTCCTCCAGTATTCAAAGAAAAATAAGCCTGTAGTTTAGCTGTGATATGACAAAAAAGCCAAATGTTTTTTAACACAATTGGAATTTTTGCTTAAAATGTCATCATGGTGACAACTTTTTGCTTGAAATTGGAAAATGATTCTTATATAATCCCTCCATACTTTGAAAAAAGGAAATGGGGAGAGGGCAGGTTGAGTGGGATGTGATCGTCGCTTAAGCGACGATCTGCGTCTTTTTCTGAGATCGCCCCCAATACATTAATAAAACATCTTCCACCTATTTTAAAGCACCCATAAAACACTGATATGCAACACAATATTCCACTTAACAACTGCTTAACCCACTATAACCACAGGTTACCACAATCCAATTAATCTTGACAATTCATACATATACATGATACCAAGACTTATAAAATGAATAGCGGTTCATTCCATGTGATTAATGTCCATTTTCCGAAAGCTTATGAAAGCTTTCAATGTTCTATATGTTTAAGGAGAAACCAATGTCAGAAGAATTGAAAAAAGGCGGAGCATTCGTACTGGAAGCATCAGAAACCAAAGACGTCTTCACCTATGAAGATTTCGACGAAGAAGCCATGATGTTTGGTAAAACAGCTTATGATTTTGTTACCAACGAAGTTCTAACCCGCAAAGAAGAAATAGAAGCCGATGATACCAAAGTTGCCGCACATTCGGAACTGATGAAAAAAGCAGGCGAACTTGGTCTTCTGATGGTCGAAGTTCCTGAGGAATATGAAGGTCTTGGACAGGGTCTCAACCAGGCCATGCTGGTGGCAGAAAACTACAGTAAAAACGGCTCTTTCACAACTTCTATGATGTGTCACACCGGTATTGGCTCACTGCCAATCGTGTATTACGGAAATGAAGAACAGAAAGCCAAATACCTGCCGAAGTTGGCCACTGGTGAATGGCTCGGTGCCTATGCCCTTACCGAAGAAGGCTTCGGCTCAGACGCACTCGGTTCAAAAACCAAAGCAGTCTTGAGTGAAGATGGCAAATTCTGGACATTGAATGGTACCAAACAGTTCATCACCAACGCCGGTTTTGCTGACGTTTATACAGTTTACGCCAAAGTAGACGGCGAAAAATTCACCGGATTTATCGTCGATGCCAACAGCCCCGGCGTATCAACCGGCCCAGAAGAACACAAAATGGGTATCAAGGGTTCCTCAACCCGCCAGTTGATCCTTGATGATGCCAAAATTCCCGCAGAAAATCTGCTTGGTGAAATCGGCAAAGGTCATAAAATTGCCCTGAACATCCTCAATATCGGTCGCTTGAAACTTGGTCTTGGTTCACTTGGCGCATGTAAAGAACATCTGAAGAACACCCTGCAATATGCCTCAGAGCGCAAGCAGTTTGGAACCACCATCAATAACTTCCAGATGACCCAGCGTAAATTTGCCGACATGGTCACCGAGATCTTCGCTGTTGAAGCAATGGCATATCGTACCTCCGGCATGATCGAAACCGCCATCGAGCAAATTGATGTTGCAAAAGACGATCCGACCTACCCCGGACGTAAAATCGGTTGTGTTGAAGAATACGCCATTGAAGCTGCCATGTTGAAAGTCTATGGTTCTGAAGCTCTGGCCCGCGTGGTTGACGATGCAGTACAGGTTTTCGGTGGTTACGGATTTATCGAAGAATATCCGGTTTGCGGTGCCTATCGTGATGCTCGTATCAACCGCATCTTCGAGGGAACCAACGAAGTTAACCGTATGCTGATGCCTGGTACCCTGATGCGTAAAGCCATGGGCGGACAGGTTGACCTGATGACACCGATCACCAACCTGATGGGCGAAATTAAAGACAACAGCATCAATAAAGACGCTAAAGAAGGCGTACTCGGAAAAGAAGCAACCGCAGTGGAAATGCTTCGCAGATGGGCCCTGTTAGGTCTTGGTGTACCGGCACAGAAATCCATGGCCGATCCTAAATACATGATGAAAAACCAGATTCTGCTTGAGCTCACAGCCGACATCATGATGGATCTCTACGCTGCTGAATCAACCTATCTCAGAACCATGAAAATGATTGAAAGCAAAGGCGAAGAAAAATGCGCCGTTCCAATCATGATCACCGAAGTAGTAGTATACGAAAAACTGCGCCACGCCATGGAACTGGTTCGCCAGGTCTGCGCAAACTGTTCTGAAGGTGACAACGATGCATTCGCCAAAAACGAAAAAGCCATGGAACGTTTGACCTACTCCTACGGTCTCGACACCATGACCCTAAAAGCCAATCTGGCCAAACACGTAATCGAACGCGAAGATTACAACCTCGAATAATAAAGTGCGGAAAAGCAATTTGTGTCAAAAGCCTCCCGGTTCCCGGGGGGCTTTTTTTTCGGTAAATAAGTTAATTGCCAGTTAGAACAACCTCACCCTCGTGCCTTTTGGCACGATCCCTCTCCCTAAAGTGGAGAGGGAAAACACCAATATAAAAAACCATCACCAAATATATCTTTTAACATGCTGATTTTTTTGATACATTCTGCTGGAAAAACATCTATCATTTCAAAATTTATAAAGCAATTCTTTAACTTGAGGATAAACGTGGAACAATCGACAGTTGTATTTATAGGAATCATTTTCAGTATATTAATACCATTGATTTTGGTGTTTTTCAGTAAAACCAAACCACTCATTGCAACACTTCCACCAGGGTATAATCTAAAAGAACAGGCCGACAAATGGAACAGTTTCGACATTGTTCTTTATCTATTTGAAATAATGGTTATCATTGTTTCTGTTGTAACTGTGTCCGGCATTTTAATATTGATTTCACCCATTTTCCTGCCTAATCCTGATTCTGTTGATTTTCTAATAGTACCTTCAAAATTTTTGCTAGTACTACCGGGTTTGTTCGGAGGATTCATTGTAACAGCCTGGGCATCCTCGACTTATTTGAAGAAAAGGTTGAATCCCTCCGAACTTGAGGAGTTCAGGATTTATAAAAGTGCCCAGCATAAAATAAATGAGGATAAACTGGGATACTATTTGCTAGCTTTTCTGATTCCGATAGTCCTGATAATGATAGTGTTGTTCATGAATAATTACGCAAGTTTGTCAAATGATAAAATCGCTATAAACTCACTGTTTAGTATCTGGAAAACAACATATTCTTATGAAGATATTGGTAGTATAAAAAGAACTGACTCCTACAAGGCGCCTAGTGGGAAAATAGTCAGAAAACCATATTATGAAATCCATTTCAAAGATGATTTCATTTGGTCGTTTAATTCAGAACTAGCCGCACCGACTGACAAAGAAGAGGTCGAAATAATAAATTATCTAATTGCCAAATCTGGAAAACAACTCGAGATATTAGACCCCTATGGTCCAGACGAATATAATTAGAAAAACCTAATTTCTATTCAACAAGTTTGCATGACAAGCATTAACAAAATTTTCGTTTCTATCTATATAAGGATGCAGAGTTTAGTGTCTGAAGATCTCCAAACCAACAAAATCCCACCCAATCTCCTTTTATGATTCGTTATTTAAAAAAGTTATGCTATCCTTGGGTCTATGTGTCTGGAATTCAACAGGGTTAAGGTCAAGCAATGAAAGTTCTGCATCCAAATCAGGAAGACATCAAGGCGAGGATTCTTGAACTCTCCGGAATAAAACTATGGAGCGATGTAGAGATTATTGACACCACCGAAAATTACATGGACATCTACCGGGGTCAGATCCTCAAACTCGAAGATCGTGAATTCTTTGTGATGGGCAATGTGGCCGAACCAAGATTCGGCATGCAGGATCAGCCGAAATACTGGGTCAAACGCACGGTAGATATGGACAGTGGTGAGGTCAAGCTGATCAAGATGATCTTCCATGAGGAATTCACCGCGCATATCGGGCCGATTCGCATTCCCTGTTATCGAAGCCCTGAAAAAGAGGCGCGTGTTTTGGAAGTTACCCGTTTTGATGATCGCTTCATGACCGGCTGCACCATGACAGACTCGGTGGGAAATCCCGTCAGGGTTATCGACTGGATCTACGGTGAAAATATTTACACCAAAATCATGAACCTGAAAATGGATCACGAGGAATATTTCTATAGCCTCTGCCCGGAGATTTTACAGAACCTGCTAGGTCTGATAGATGGAATTCAACTGCTGCACACCTATAGTCTATGTCATGGAGATATCCGCAATGATCACATTTACATAGATAAGGACATGGATTGCTATCGCTGGATCGACTTCGATCTGACCCAGAATTTTGGTGATTATGATCTCTGGAGCCTTGGAAATGTGATACAGTTTGTCGTCGGAAAAGGAAAAATAAGCTTCCATGAAGTGAGAGAAGGAAAACAGTTTTCTGATAAAATCAAGAACTCGCTCAACAAAGCCGATGGAGCAGCTTTTCTGAAATACAGAATTATGAACCTGAAAAAGGTTTACGGATATATCCCAGAGAAATTGAATGATATTCTGATGCGTTTTGCTCTTGGTACAAAAACATTTTACGACACAGCAACACAAATGAAAGATGACCTTTCGGAAGCTCTTGATAAAGACTTCCAGTTAAAATAACAGATAAAATTATGCAAATTAAAATTGGCCTGAAAATAGTTTTAGCGGTGGTAGTTTTTTCAGCACTGATAATCGGTCTGACCAGTATCTTTGCCTTCAACTTCTATCAAAGCTCGATTATTGATCAGATGGAACTTACCGGACAGCAGTTTGCCAGAACTATTAAAACCAGCCTTAACCACAACATGATGAACAACCAGTATGACTCCGTACGCCATACCATTGCAGCCATTGGAAAACAGGAAGGCATTGCCAAAGTTCGCCTGTTTACGGTTCAGGGGCAAATTTTCTATTCCTCCAAAATTAAGGAGGTCGGTAAAAGCTATCCCATGGATTCTCTTGAGTGCATGGTTTGTCATGTCAACGACAAGCTGGAGGCACCCAAACTGGAACAGCGCACCAAGATTTTCGAAGCCGAAGACGGAATAACCTATCTTGGAATCTTTGACCCCATTAATAATGAAAAAGGCTGCTACACAGCCGATTGCCACTACCACTCTTCAGAATCCAAAATTTTAGGTGTACTGGATGTTGTTATTCCCCTTGAATCAATGCAGGAAAGAATAAAAACCGGCAGTATCAGAACTGCGGCATTTGCAATTTTAGCCATCATAATTCTAAGTTTTGTTACCTTGCTCGTGGTGCGAATACTCGTTTTGCTGCCAATCAGAAAGCTGGTTGCAGCAACCGGACGTGTCGCCAAAGGAGAATGGACCGACCCCATATCAGGTGGCAGACAGGATGAAATGGGTGATCTTATCCGCTCCTTTAACCGCATGCAGGAAACCCTGAAAGTTTCCCAAAGACAACTGGTTCTCTCTGGAAAACTGGCTTCGGTAGGAAAACTTGCAGCCGGTGTGGCACATGAAATTAACAATCCATTGACCGGAATCTTAACCTTTGCCGAAGACCTTCTGGATGAATCTGAAGAAGACGATCCCAAACGTGAAGATTATCTGGTAATCAAACGTGAATCCATCAGATGTCGTCAAATCGTCAGAAATTTGCTCGATTTCGCCCGACAAGACAAACCCCAGATCAGTAGTGTGGATGTTAACGAAGTTTTAAAAAGAACAATTACGCTGATCGAGAGATTGGCCCAGTTCCAGAATTGTGTTATTGAAACCAGCCTGCAGCCAAACCTTCCGCTAGTTCGTGGAGATGCTGGTCAATTACAGCAGATTTATCTGAATTTACTGATAAATTCCGCAGAAGCAATGCCTGAAGGTGGTAAAATTACCATTAAATCTATACACGGACGACGTAATCCGCTTATCACGACCACAGTCACAGACACCGGTATCGGTATGAGTGAAGAGGAAAAAAGGCGTATTTTTGAACCTTTCTACTCTACCAAAAAAGGCAAAACTCAGGGCTTGGGTCTGGCTGTAACATGGGGTATACTGGAACAACATGGTGGCTCAATTGATGTTGAATCTGAGGTAGACAAAGGAACTAAGTTTACGGTAAGATTACCGGCGTACAGAACCAAGATACGAAAAAAGTAACATACCTTGTTAAAAGGATAAGATAATGCAGAAATCGGGAAAAATACTGGTTGTGGATGACGAAGAAGTGGTGCTTTTGAGCGTCAGAAAAGTATTTAAACATTCCAACTATGAGATCGACACGGTTCAATCTCCCCAGCTTGGTCTGGCAATGATGGAATCAAGAAAATACGATGTAATCATTACCGATTTGATGATGCCGGGTATGAACGGGCTGGAATTTCTGCAACATGTACAGAAGATGGACAAATCTGTTCGGGTCATCATGATAACCGGCTACGCCACCATGAGAACCGCCCTTCAATCCATGCGCAGTGGAGCCTTTGATTTTCTGGCAAAACCTTTTACCAAGGCCGAATTGTCAAACGTGATGCATCGAGCCATGCAACGAGGCGCCATGACAGATGTTCCACCTTCCGCAGAAACGGCAGGTATTGGCGAAGGTGCCGGGGCATTGGAACCGGGCATGGTTTACACCCTCAGAGATCACAGCTGGGTCAGGATAGAGCCAGATATGAGTGTGGTTATTGGTGTTGAAAAATCATTTTTGTCTACTGTTGGTAATGTGTCCGGTCTGGAATTACCTGTAAAAGGCGAAAATGTTTCACAGGGGGCAGGTTGTGCCAAACTTTTGACCGACGATGGTCGAGCTTATACCTTATGGTGCCCTCTTTCTGGCAGAGTACTTAAAACCAACTCTGAAGTAACAGAAGACCCCTCACTTCTAAGCTCTAGCAACAAATCCAAATGGATCATCAAGATTGATGCAACAGCCATCGAAAACGAAATTGAAGACCTCTTGAGGGGAACCGAATAAAGCACAAGGAAGTAATAAATGAATGAGGAGTCTGCCACAAGAACGATTCACGTTGTAGTTCCGCCCTTAGCCAGCTTTGACGAAGTTTGCAATCTTGCAAACCAGATCAACCGTAAAGCCGAGGAAGGAAATACTTCTTTTAAGATAGAAGTCAATGCCGGAAAATTTATCACGGAGCTGGCCAGAGTTATCAGAAAAATCAATAGCCGGAAAACCAGGGCAGAATTTTTGATAAGAGAAAATGACTTAATCAAAAACAACCCAAAATTGCGAGCCGCCTTTGCCATGGTTGGGGCCTCTTTTTATTCCGTAGAAG
>Ga0209692_10005701_pt1 | contig 10563 bp, 9 predicted proteins | sample tdDd472_FD_187129 | JGI IMG/M metagenome (GOLD analysis project Ga0209692, IMG submission 187129) | Marine sediment microbial communities from the Atlantic coast under amendment with organic carbon and nitrate - tdDd47.2 (SPAdes)... | ecosystem: Environmental > Aquatic > Marine > Coastal >...
AAGAATTGCGGATATGGCGGTCAGCATTGCCATGCGCGTCGATAACATCTCCAAATTCAATCATCCGGAGGCAATCTCCTACGATTTTTCAACGATGAGCGACAAGGTCATCGCCATGCTGAAAAAGAGCATAGATGCCCTGGTAAACAGCAATTCCCAGCTCGCCAAAACCATTTTCCTTGATGACGATGTGGTGGATGCCTGCCGAAACCGCTGTTATGAGGATATTAAGGACAGGATAAGAAAAGATCCTGAACACCCAGGCTATCATATCAACACCTACCTTCTGGCCCGCCATCTCGAGCGTATCGGTGACCGAGCCGTCAACATTGCCGAAGAGGTCGTCTATTTCGTGGAAGGCAATGTCACACGTTTTCCTTGATCTATGAACTTGCTCTTTTTCTTAAATAATTTTTTTGGAACCATATCAAGCCGATGATGTACACATACCTTCTTCCCTGCATTCTGCTCATCTCAGTTGGGGCATATTTTTTAGGGACTTCTCGGGCAAATGCGCTAGCTGAAGCATCGGGAGGAGTAAGATCCCTCCATTCACTACCTAGTCACTATGGCATGTTCACCGCTCTCAACAGTGCAATCCCGGCACTTTTAGTCTTTGCAACCTGGAAGATTCTGGAAGAGTACGTCATTACTTCGACGGTGACCAGAAGCCTGCCAGCAGAGTTTCTGCAAATATCTGCCAATGAACTTACCCTCGTTCTCAATGAAGTAAAGAATGTTGCCTTCGGCGGTTTTGCTTCAGATAACACGACGCAAGCTATACAGGCGGCAGCCAATCAGTATGTCACAACCATGAACTGGGCGAGAAACCTGATCAGCGTGGTCACTCTTTGCTGCTCCATTATTCCAGCCGTCCTTGCCTACAAAATAATTAAAAAAGATTTACGTGCTCGAAACCTCGTGGAAGGTGCAGCTAAAACCTTTCTTATACTGTGTTCTGCCGTAGCCATTTTCACGACTATTGGCATAGTCCTTTCGGTCCTTTTTGAAGCCTTGCGATTTTTTCAGGCAGTTCCTTTTTCAGACTTTCTTTTCGGCCTGCAGTGGAGCCCACAAGTTGCCATGCGAGCCGACCAGGCAGGTTCATCCGGGGCATTTGGAGCTGTTCCTGTTTTTGTCGGAACTCTTCTCATTGCCCTCATAGCCATGCTGGTGGCCATTCCCGTTGGCTTGCTGGCAGCGATCTATCTCTCCGAGTATGCAAGCCCGCGTATGCGTACCTGGGCCAAGCCAATGCTAGAGATTCTTGCCGGTATTCCAACGGTTGTGTACGGTTTTTTTGCCGCCTTAACTGTTGCCCCGCTGATCAGGGACATCGGCACCTCATTGGGAATGACTGTCTCCTCGGAAAGCGCCCTGGCTGCAGGTCTTGTCATGGGTATTATGATTATCCCTTTTGTTTCCTCGCTCTCTGACGATGTCATCCATGCCGTGCCCCAATCGTTGCGTGATGGATCGTATGGCCTTGGAGCCACAAGATTTGAAACCATCAGGTTTGTCATCATCCCTGCCGCCCTGCCGGGAATTGTGGGAAGTATCCTGCTGGCTGTATCACGGGCCATTGGTGAAACCATGATTGTTGTCATGGCGGCCGGCTTATCAGCCGATCTCACCTTTAATCCGCTCAATGCTGTCACCACAGTAACAGTGCAGATCGTAACGCTCCTTGTCGGCGACCAGGAATTTGACAGCCCTAAAACTCTTGTAGCTTTTGCCCTTGGTCTTCTGCTTTTTGTTTTCACCCTTTTTCTCAACTTTGTAGCCTTGCGTGTCGTACGAAAGTATCGCGAGCAATACGAATAGGACAAGCCAAGTGGCAAAGCAGGAACAACTGAAGTTTGCGATAAAACATTATGACTACTAACGACAATACTACCGTGAAAATAACGACTAACCTTCTTTCACCGACAATTGACCTCAAGCGACGATACCGTGCAGAAAGATGGTTCAAGCGTCTTGGGCTTTCTGCAATTGTCCTGGCCCTTTCATTTGTTGCCTTTCTTTTCTTCACTATCATCTCCGATGGATACTCTGCCTTTACCCAGAGCTATATTGAACTGGATGTTCATTTTGCCGAAGATGAATTCACCAATGAAAACCTTGCCAAGGCTAATTTCCCAGCCCTGGTCAAAGAATCTATGCGGGCCATGTTTCCTAAGGTGAAATCCCGACGTGAGAAAAAGCAACTCTATAGTTTGATTAGCCCTGCCGCTGCGTACAGGCTTCAGGAAATTATTGAAGCTGACCCGAAGATCATCGGTACGACCCTGAAATTTTGGGTACTCGCCGATGATGATGTCGACATGTTCATGAAAGGTAAAATCGACCGGAACCAGAATGAAGACAACAGAAGGATCAGGGACAACCAGCTGACATGGATAGACAAACTCATTGACGATGGAAGATTGGAAAGAAGATTCAACTGGACCTTTCTCACATCCGGTGATTCGAGAGAACCGGAACTGGCCGGTATCCTTGGGGCAGCAAAAGGGTCTTTCCTTACTCTGCTTATCACTCTGTCACTTTCTTTTCCAATCGGAGTTGCCTCGGCCGTTTATCTGGAAGAATTTGCCCCAGAGAACCGCTGGACAGACCTGATTGAGATAAATATTAATAACCTTGCCGCTGTTCCCTCTATCATTTTTGGACTTCTGGGCCTGGCCATATTTATTAATTTCTGGGGCCTGCCACGCTCAACCCCTGTTGTCGGTGGGCTGGTTCTCACCTTGATGACCCTGCCGACTATTATTATTGCCGGCAGAGCTTCACTTAAATCGGTTCCTCCCTCAATCCGCGAAGCAGCACTGGGGGTTGGGGCCTCAAAAATGCAGACTGTCACCCATCATGTCTTGCCTCTTGCCCTGCCCGGAATGCTGACAGGTACCATTATTGGCATGGCACAGGCACTGGGAGAAACAGCACCCCTGCTAATGATCGGTATGGTTGCTTTTATAGTTGACGTTCCCGCCGGCATAACAGATCCATCGACAGTCCTGCCTGTGCAGATTTATCTCTGGGCAGACAGCCCTGAACGAGCATTTACGGAGAAGACGGCAGCGGCAATTATGATCCTGCTGACCTTTCTCGTCACGATGAACAGCCTTGCAGTTTTTCTTCGTAAGAAATTTGAAATCAAATGGTAACAGAATCCTAATATTTTTGTGTTCTAGTTGCCATCGTTCGGCTCACAAATAAGCTTTATCAACTGATATTTAGGAGAAAAAGAAATGAAAGTAAAAAGTATACTCGTAGCAGGTGCACTCAGCCTTTCGATGACCGCCCCTGCAATGGCCGCTCGTGACTATATCTCTATAGTTGGCTCATCAACTGTTTACCCTTTTGCTACCGTCGTGGCAGAACAGTTCGGTAAGACGACTGGTTCCAAAACCCCGAAAATCGAATCAACTGGTTCCGGCGGTGGGTTTAAACTTTTTTGCGGCGGTGTTGGGGTGAGCTATCCCGATATCACCAACGCTTCCCGGGCAATAAAATCATCTGAAATGAAAACCTGTGCCGACAACGGTGTTAAAGAAATCGTTGAAGTAAAAATTGGCTATGACGGCATCGTTCTCGCCAACTCCAAGAAGGTTGCTCCTCTGTCGCTTACCAGAAAAGACATTTTCCTGGCGCTTGCTGCAGAAGTTCCAGATCCTGCCCATCCTGGAAAACTTGTTGCTAACCCATACAAGACCTGGAAAGAGGTAAACAGCTCCCTGCCCAATACCAAGATTGAAGTTCTTGGACCTCCACCCACATCAGGTACCCGTGACGCTTTCGTTGAGCTTGCTATGGAAGGTGGTTGTAAAACCTTCGATTTTATCAAGAGCATGAAAAAGAGCGACAAAAAGTCATATAAAAAAGTTTGTCACACTGTTCGTGAAGACGGTGCCTATGTTGAAGCCGGTGAAAACGACAATTTAATTGTCCAGAAACTTCAGGCAAACCCTAATGCTATGGGTATCTTTGGTTTTTCTTTTCTTGACCAGAATGCTGATGTAGTTCAGGGCTCCGTCATCGAAGGTAAAGCTCCGACCTTTGAAGCTATTGCAGAAGGTGCTTACCCCGTTTCCCGACCACTCTTTTTCTATGTAAAAAAAGATCATGTTGATGTTATTCCGGGAATGAAAGGTTACCTGGCTGAATTCTCAAGCGACAAAGCCTGGGGTGAAGAAGGATATCTTGCTGACAAGGGTATGATTCCCATGCCAGAAGCTGAGAGAAAGTTGTTTAGTCAAAACATCGCCTCCCTTAAAACCATGGACTTGAAATAATACCTGGTTAAAGATTCATGACAGAGCAGCGAGGCTTGATCCTGCAAACCGGATCAGCCTCGGCAACTGGCAAAGCAGCAACGAAAAGAAATTCCGGAGAAAATACATGGAACTCGCACCCCAACCGACCAACCCAGCCTTCCCGACAATGCTTAGCGGCGATATTGTCCAGGATTCTGTCGATACTCGTAAACGCAGCACCGGCAGAAGAACAGTCGGCACTCCTTTTGTGGAAAATCCCCGCATGACCTGCAGGGATGTGGAGGTCTATTATGGAGAAAAATGTGCCATAAACAAAATCAGTATAGATGTTGGCCGGAATGAAGTCCTTGCCATGATCGGTCCATCCGGTTGCGGCAAATCAACTTTTCTACGCTGCCTGAACAGAATGAACGATACAGTCCCCTCCTGCCGTGTTGAAGGAGACATCTGTCTTGATGAAATTGATATTTACCATCCATCTGTCGATGTTGTGCCTTTGCGGGCGCGAGTCGGAATGGTGTTTCAGAAGCCGAATCCTTTTCCAAAATCAATCTATGACAATGTTGCCTATGGTCCACGGATTCATGGTCTGACCAAAAACAAGGCGGAGCTAGATGAAATAGTTGAAACCTCACTTATTAAGGCAGGGTTGTGGGAAGAAGCTAAAGATCGATTACTGGAACCCGGTACCGGCCTATCCGGCGGCCAGCAACAGCGCTTGTGTATTGCCAGGGCTATCGCTGTATCACCCGAGGTGATACTCATGGATGAACCTTGTTCGGCCCTTGACCCAATTGCCACCGCTAAGGTTGAGGAACTGATAGCTGAGCTGCGGACCCAGTTCTCTATTGTGATCGTCACCCATGCCATGCAACAGGCGGCCAGGGTATCGCAGCGTACCGCCTATTTCCACTTGGGTGATCTTGTAGAGGTGGGAGCAACTGATAAAATTTTTACCAATCCTCAGCACCGGCTGACAGAAGATTATATTACCGGACGCTTCGGCTGAGAAGCGCTGGACTCGTAAAAAGCCCGATCTACTTCGTTGCAGTTTTTTTTAAGTTTCACGACATACTACTTGTATAGTCGTGAAACTTAAAAAAACTACGCCTCGTATATCAATCTTTTTTCAGAACCAGACGTGAAGTCCGAACACTCTTTTTACAATAAAAAAAGGGTGGACAGCCTTAGCTGCCACCCTTTTTTCTCTTCCAATTACCAACTATTATCTCACCTTTGCCAGGTCACGGCTCATCGTGACAAATATCGCAGCTTTGAGAGATGGTTTTACCGAATTCGGTCTGGTGTTCCTCATCATGACACCTGAAACAACCAAAGCCCTCATCCTCATTCTGGTGACCATTATGACCCTTGTACGTTCCCCAGGTCACTTTCATTTTAGGCCAGACATTAGCCATATAGGCATCCAGCAGATAAGCACCGGAGGAAATCAGGGTAGCCTCATTTTCAGCGACGAAATCCGGTCCATGCCGCTCAGCCTGCAGTGACAGCAAACTCTCAACAATCTGTTCTTTTGCCTCATCCCGGCTGGCATATTCTCTCTGCAATACAGTCAATCCGTCTTCACGAATACCGGGAATGGACGGATTAATTTTTTTGCTATGCAGACCGAAATCCACCATCTCCTCCAGATCATCATAGACATGAGTTGGCCGGTTATGACAGTCAACACAATCCATGGTCCGCCAGGTAACTTCGCCACCCTCCGGGGCACTGCCATCCAGAGTATACTCCTCGGTTACTCCAGACGGTTTGGTCACCTTAATTCTGCCAATGGAGGTTCTTTTCTCATCGAGAGATTCATATTCGACCTTCACATTGTTACTTACATGCCAGTGAATACCTTCAAAAGTATCGGTCAAAGGGTTTCTACCACCGATATGCAGAGCAATTTCCTGGAGATCGGGGTTTTCCTGATCATCATTAGTATAACTCAGGAACGTCTTGACCTTTTTTCCGTGAAACTTTTCAGGCCAATGACACTCTTCACAGGTGTCCTGAGCCGGGCGCAGATGCTCAACAGGGGCAGGGATAGGTGTGCTGTAGCTCCCATCAAGAACTGCTTTCACCTGACGGAGACCGGAGAGTTTTGCTTTAACATACCACTCTGCACCGGAGCCGATATGGCAGGAAACACAACCGACCTTGGCATGTGGTGAACGTTGATAGGCAGTATATTCCGGGTCCATGACTGTATGACAAATTGCCCCACAGAAGAAATCGGATTCGGTAAAGTGATAGGCCTCATAGACAACCAGGGAAAAAACCGTCAGATTGACCACCGACAAAATCAGAAAGAGGAAAACAGTTTTTCTATGGCTCTTCTTGCCAAAGTCAATGATCACATTGCCTTTGTTAATGTTGTCTTTAAACCATTTTTTTCTACGAAAATACCCTGACACAGGAATCAGGATCAAGCCGAATACTGCACCTGATGGAAATACCAGAAAGGTAACTATTGCCGCATATGGATTTTCGATCAGCCCCGTGATGTGCCCCAGGAGCCCTAAGATCGTCAAGGTGAGACAAACTGTAGTCAGACCAATGCCGAACAGACCAATTGGAGTCTTAGCCGACAAACCGGCCTTCTCCTGCCAAGTAAAATGTTCATTCTCCACTTTTTTATCCTGATGCCCAGGCGCATCTGGCTGTTTGTCCGCCATGCTTTCTCCTATTTTATTTTTTGCCATTCATTAGCGATGTGAACACCACTGTCTATTATCTTCTGCAACATTTCCACCTGCTCCTCATTTAACTGCAGTTGATCGGAAGAATCATAGAGGAGTTGTGCATAATTAATTATTCCGTTGAGCCTGTTGGTGGTTTCATTGACCGTTTCCGCCAGCAAGGCTTGCACATCCCTGCCATTCTGTTCCTGGTCCTGCTCAGGTCTTTCACTGGCATGAAGAGCTAACTTCTCGATGGCCTGGGCCAAATCAGCGACTTCTTTGGCAACAGGTTGGCCAAGGGATATGGTATTGGCATCAAATGAATCCGACTGCATCTGTCGGGAGAGTTGTAGGAGTGGTGAGACAGTATTACGGTAGAGTAAAATAAGAGAGAAACTTGCCAGACTGATGATCAAACCAAGAGCGCCGATAACAACCTTCTGAAAATTAACGATCCTCTCTCTGGCCTGACCGACAATAATCCGATCATATTGAATGAGAAAATCTGAAATTGACCGCAGTTGAGCTTGTAACTGTTTACTTCGCCTGAGCCTGTTTGGTTCTGTTATGACCTGGCGTACAAGGATTGCCAGACCGGTGAGATCTATTTTATCAACAAGAGCTAATTTTAATTCGGCAGAAATAAGTCTGTTTTCTTTGAGCCGGGAGAGTTCCGAGTTCAGTTTTTCAATATCACTGTTTACCCGTTCCAATCGTTCCCAGTCACCGGCAATAAGAGTCTCGGTGATTGTTTCCCGAATGGTCATAAAGTGAAACAGAGCGCTCTCATTCTGACTGATAACCTGACTGTAACCTCCAGCCATTCGGTACTGATAGATACCTAACAATACTATGCCCGCGAGGAGAACGGACACCACGAGAAAGGCTAACCAGACTAGTCTTTTTAAAGAATACATCAGTTCTTGTGGCCTTGATATTGCAAGCAGTTGCCTTTGGCGGGACAGGTACTGCACTCAGATTCTTTTTCAATTGTCCCTTCTTCCTCGGCCTTTTTGGTAATTGAACACTGATAAATAATTTCAAACTCTTCGGCGTCCAGGGTCTCGACCTGAAAAAGGATATCAGACAGCGTCTTTAGAAACAACCGCTCGCGCTTGAGGATTTCAACGGCCTGCTTATAACAGGTCGACAGCAAACCTTTAATTTCACGGTCAATCAGACTCGTTGTGTCGTTACTCATCATGAATCTGAGCGAAGCGTCTTCCCCAAGAAAGGATGTATCGCCCACAGCATAGGCCTGGGGACCAAGAGCCTCACTCATACCCCAGCGGCAAACCATATTGGTTGCTATCTCTGTTGCCTGGAGGAGGTCGTTTTCTGTCCTTGTTGTGCGACTGTTAAAGATAATTTTCTCCGCCGCCCTCCCACCAAGAAGTGTAGTGATTCTGTTGGTCAGATACGCCTTACTGTAAGCCGTACGATCTCCGAGGGGCAATTGCTGTGTCTGCCCAAGTGCCCGACCTCTGGGGATGATAGTTATCTTATGAACCGGGTCAGAATTAGGGAGCATCTTAGCGATAATGGCGTGGCCGGCTTCATGGTAGGCTAAAATTTGTTTGTCCTTGTCAGTAAGAATAACGCCCTTTCGTTCTACGCCTAGCATAATTCGGTCACGGGCCAGGTCGAAATGGCTTCTATTTATCGCGTCGCAACTGTCCCGTCCGGCGAGAAGTGCAGCCTCATTAACCAGATTGGCCAGCTCTGCACCTGTAAACCCGGAAGTCATCTGGGCGATTTCTTCAAAGTCAACGTCGGGAGCCAAGGCAACTTTCTTGCTATGGACTTCGAGAATTTTGATCCGACCTTTTACATCCGGTGGTAACAAGGTTATACGGCGATCAAATCTCCCAGGTCTGGAAAGGGCAGGATCCAGAATATCCGGACGATTGGTCGCAGCCAGAACCATAATATTATCTGTTGAACCAAAACCATCCATTTCCACCAGCAAGGCGTTCAGCGTCTGCCCCCGCTCATCCTGGCCATCCGTGGGGGCAGCAGCTCTACTACTGCCCACGGCATCAATCTCATCAATAAATACAATGCAGGGCGTATGCTTTTTGGCTTCATTAAAGAGATCCCGAACACGTGATGCACCAACTCCAACAAACATTTCCACGAAATCAGAGCCGCTAAAACTATAAAAAGGCACCCCGGCTTCCCCTGCAATTGCTCGAGCGAGTAGGGTCTTACCAGTTCCCGGTGGCCCCTGCAGCAGAAGGCCCTTAGGCATAAAGGCACCGAGCCGGTTAAACTGTTGAGGATCTTTTAAAAATGAAACGACTTCCTCTAACTCCTCTTTTGCCTCAGGCACGCCAGCAACATCACCAAAGGTCACAGACTCTCTACTCCCGCCAGGAGAGATGAGTTTATCACTGGCAAATTTATTCTTCCCCTCTTCAGTTTTCTTGCTAGAAATAGAAATCCAGACAACAAAGGCGAGAGCAAGAGCCAAGGCAAAGATTGTTCCCTGAAAATAATAGAGTGTATAATCGGCATGAAAAGTAACCCGTGCGCTCGAAAGAGCGATTTTCTCAGTAAGACTTGCGGCATCAGGCACACCCACGGAATACCTAAAACCAGATTTTTGGGTAATATTTGCCTTATTTCCAGTAAAATCTATGTCAGTTATCTCGCCGCCCCTGAGATCCAGCAAAAATTCACTGTAATCCCTTTCGGGTAATCTTTGCTCGATACTTAGAAAAAGTCCCCCCATGAACAAGGAGGACAAAATGATAAAGAAGATAAAGAGATTCCTGACGAGTATTGCCATTCGGGCTCCAGATAAAGGTGAGAAAACGGATAGCTCTTATTTTTTATACAGCACTTTCTAAAAGAATTGAAGATCGTTTTTGGTCGTGGCCCTACACAGCTGACCTAACCACGAATTAACCTCTCTAAAACAAACGCCAAAAAGGGCCAGGATATAAATTAATCCTGGCCCTAAGAAACAAATTTCAGTGACAAATAAAGCAATCAGTTTGGAGATTTTTACATACCGGTTACCGCCTTCACCCAATCTCCAACAAGTTGCAAAGGCCCGCCACTTGCGGCCAAACCACCGGCGATACAGGCCAGACTCCATAAGCCAACGGCGACACCAAGAATTGCCACAAATGTAATACTGACTTTGGAAACCTCTGTAGAAACACTCCCTCTATCTGATACCTTTGTACCTTCCTTTTGTTGAATCCGTGTGCCGTTTGCCATTTTTTCCGCCCTTTTTGAAGAAAACCTTTTTTACCAAATTATCCAACAACAGCCCTAAACCAGTTGATAACAAGAGCAACAGGACCACCACTTGCTACCATCCCACCCAGTAAACTTGCAGCAGCCCAGAGTCCTATTGCGCAAGAAGAAAGACCAATTACCGCAAAACCAACTTTGGAGATTTGCACGTCAATTTTTCCATCTGTACGAGCAACGTTTTTTGTTTTGAGTGCGACTTGACTTTTCATTTTCTTCCTCCTGCCTGAACCTTATAATTGCATCGGCTTGCGATTTTAACCGATTCCTTTTCGTCTCTTGCCTGCTACATTGCACTTTATGTGCCACAACTTTTAATAGATCAACAAATAAAA
>Ga0209692_10005702_pt1 | contig 10561 bp, 2 predicted proteins | sample tdDd472_FD_187129 | JGI IMG/M metagenome (GOLD analysis project Ga0209692, IMG submission 187129) | Marine sediment microbial communities from the Atlantic coast under amendment with organic carbon and nitrate - tdDd47.2 (SPAdes)... | ecosystem: Environmental > Aquatic > Marine > Coastal >...
AAAAATAGATATTTATGATTTGAAAACTTATTTATCAAAGAAATTACCCGAATACATGATACCTGTTTTTTTTATTCAAATGGAAAAATTTGAATTAACTCCAAACGGAAAAGTAGACAGAAAATCCTTACCTTACCCTGATAAATTAAGGATATTATCTAATAAAATTTATACACCAGCAGAAAATGAAATCCAAAAATGTTTAATTGATATCTGGGAAAAGGTATTAGAGATAAGTCCAATTGGAATAAATGATTCTTTTTGTGATATTGGGGGTGACTCTCTTGCACTATTGGAAATACATAATTGTATAGAGGAAGAGCTAGATTCTGAATTGCCAATGACTTCATTGTCTAATTCAATGACAATAAAAGACCTTGCTAAAATGATAAAAAATAAATCCCTTATAAACGAACCATTGAATTTTATTCAATTATACAAGAAAGGAGTAAATAAACTAATAATATATATAAATCCAGTGATTGGGAATATTAATACTGCAAATTATTCATTTTTAGACAATCTGAATGGAAATTACTCTATTATTGTAACAGTCCCTTTAAATATTAATAATTCCTCATTACCTGAAACCATTGAAGAATTTTCCCGACTTTATATTAAATCTATAGAAGAACAGTTTTCATTTAAAGAATGTATTATTGGTGGCTATTCAACTGGTGGACTTGTTGCATTAGAAATGGCCTCAATTTTTAAAAATAAGGGAAAATCTGTACAATTGTTATTTTTATTAGATACATATAATCCCAAGATTTTTAATAATAAATATTTAAAAAAAACGCTATTCTATTTTAAAAAATTAATAAAATCTAATTTCAAAGTGAAAAAAACTATCGTTTTACATTTAATGAACTTTTATTGGGGTAATATAAAAAAAATTATTAATAAAATAATTCATTCATTTGACAAAAAAGACCATCGTAAGAATATAGAAGATTTATCAAAATCAAAAAATGAAATTAGATTTAATAAGATGGAGTCTCTATCAATAAAATTTATTCCAAAACCTTATGAAGATAAAACTATATTAATTTCTGCAAAAAATGAACGAGATTCATCTTTTTATTCTGAACAGTTAATTAATAATAATTATTGGAGGGATAAAATTTTTAAAAAATTATCACTTTACGAAATACCAGCAACTCATTTTTCAATTATAGAAAATTCCAATAAAATATTAATAGCAAACATAATAAATGACCATATACTTCAATAATATTCTGAAAAAATATGCAGACAGCTAGGTAATTATCCGGGACATAACTGCCAACTCTTTTGAATATTTCAAAAATATAAACCATTCGTATTGTTAATTTTAAAATGTAAGATTTTGGATATCGGTAGATTGCGAATTCTAATTCATTTCAGTAAGTAGCCAATCTCATAATCCGTCGGTTCGGGGTTCGAATCCCCGGGGGCCCACAAACCTAAAGTCTTGTTTTTCAAGACTTTTTTTGTTTCTAAACAATCTAAAAATTACCATAAATCTGTATTAAATAAAATTTTTATAAGTTTAATTTTACTATGATTATTATGGCAAAAATACAATTTTAATTAATTATCTTTATTGATTGTAAGTTTTTAGTGAATTACTTTCTAATAAGTATGTGATAATCAATAAACCTAATACAAGTATTAATTTATGGTATTTATTATTACTCAGAGTCGGAAAGGTTATTCAAGTGCACAAAAAATCTTTTTACTGAAATAATAGATAAATCACGGGAGAACATTAAACACTATTAAAAACAAGGAGAAAATTATGGAAAAGATTAAACATAATAGCCTGTTTAGCAGTTTTTATTCTTTTAGGTTTAACATTATTTTTATTATTGTAATTATAATACTCAATCATGCTCAGGTTTTCGGACAGCATAATTTTAAAATAAATGTAACAGTTCAACGTCCTGGTATTTTCAAAGATGACACAACTAGCCTCCGGGATAAGCAACCAATTCAAGGTGCTATAAGAATGGTTCCTGCAAGTTTTCAATTGATGGAAGTTTACCATGATATGTCAAACCCTAAATTAGTTAGTAAATACTACACAGATGCTAATGGTACTTTGGACAATTTACCTTTCTCCTGTGGAGAGGAATTGCCAAATGAAATTAAGATAGTAGTGCTAGGTAAGAGTAGTTTAGGATTTACTGTTGGAACCAGTAGTGATAATCCGTTAGAATGGCTGGATGAAGTTTGGGATTACAAATGGGAAGGACCATGGATTCCGGTAAATTCAGATGAAGTAGATTATCCTACTTACAACCCTATGGGGCCAAAACTTAATATTGGTAGTTCAAATGATTTTTTTGATCCGGATTTCAAAGCAGCAGCATTAGTTGATTTAATTTCTTGCATCTATCAAGAATTTGATCTGAATATTGAATCAAAATGGAATGTTAAATCTCGAGCAGCAGAAGCAAAAGATTCAAACGTACCCTGGGTATATTGGAGGGTCGTACATTTGAATCCTAATCTTCATGGAAATAGTGTACTGTATTATGCCCCGCATGAGTTAGGCCATGTTATCTACAATTTCTATCATAGTGATAAGGAACATTATTTTACTGATGATATGTTTGATTATCTTCATACACATAATGCTTGTGATGATTTTGGTGCACAATTTGGGAATTATGAGGGATTTGCAAATGCATTTCACAACTTGTTCTGGTGTCATCATGCTCAGAGACATAATAGATCCGATTATGACCATCCAGATTATGAATGTGGGGCTAAAGGAATTAGCCGTGAAGGTAATGTAACCGAATTTTATTCCTATGTTTTTGCTGGAATACCAATGAAACGCCCCCCGGAATCTTTGGAAAACTGGACAACTCATCAAATAGGAGCTAACCTATATGCATTTCCACCTACTAAAAGTTTCTTTTCAATTGGAAAAGAACTTCCATCAGGATATCATCTAGAAGATCTATTTTCAATATATGTCAACTCGTTGGATAAACCAGAATTTCATGAAAGCCCTGAAGGAATTCCAAGTTTTTTTAAAAGCAAACGATTCAGTTGCCTAGCTCAAAATACAATGCTTGCCAGTGATGATCCCTTTCACCCAGATTTTAAAAATGTAGATTGTAATCCGGGAATTTCAGATATTACAAATACACATAATATAGATTCTATCAGCGTTAGGGTTGAATTCACTCATTCTGAACCAGTTGATACTTATTATGTTGTAATAACCTCTGAGACTGGAAATATAGTTAAAGAAAAAGTAGACGTATCTAATCAGAATCTACTAGATAATCTAATTGATACTGTTACAGTTCCATTCTATGAATCATACCAATTAACAGTTGAAACTGAATATGATGGTATAACTACCAATGGAAATATAGTTCAGCAGCGAGGTGTTGGTTTTTTGGTGAATACTAATGATGATGTTGATGACGGTATCTGTGATTTGACTCATTGCAGTCTGCGTGAAGCAATTAACGCATCTAACTTGGATCCAAGAATGAATATGATTCACTTTAATTTATCTGGCTCTACAAACGATCATACTATTAAGCCTTTATCTTCTCTTCCATTTATTACCGACCCTATTCTTATAAACGGATTATTTCAAACCAGTTCATTGATACCTCAAATACAACTAGATGGTTCCGATGCAGGTACTTGTGACGGAATAGTTATTAAAACAAATAACTGTATCGTAAACGGTCTAAAGATTACCGGGTTCAGCTCATCCGGAATAGTGATTGAAGGAGGGAATGATAATATTATAACGGGCAATTATATAGGCAATAATGGATTTTTAGTAAGTTCCAACAACAATGGTGTAATCATAAGTGATGGAGCAAGTGGAAATCAGATTGGAGGCACCAATTCGGGTAACAGAAATGTGATCTCAGGAAATAATGACTCTGGTATAGGCATATTACGTGAAGCAAATGGTAATTTTATACAAGGAAATTATATTGGAACCAACAATAATGCGTATGTATCTCTTCCCAATACAGATGGAATATGGCTTGGTGAAGGTGCAATAAACAATATAATCGGTGGTGTTTCTCCAGAAGAATGTAATATTATTTCAGGTAATAGAGTCTTTGGAGTAAGTATTAATCATAATGAAACAACTGGAAACAAAGTAATTGGCAACTATATTGGGACCGATGACGAAGGAATAAATCCAATTCCAAATGGAGCAGGTGGTGTCGTGTTTACTGATGGAGCAAATAATAATGCAATCGGTGGTAATGTTCCCGGTTCAGGTAATTTAATCGCATTCAATGAAGGCCCTGGTATTAAAACACATGTTGATGTTGGTAATGGGAACTTGTTCCTTTTTAACAGAATACACTCAAATGATGGTTTAGGAATCGATCTTCTTGATGATAGTGAAACTCTAAATGATCTGGGTGATGTTGATACTGGACCTAATGGATTACAGAATTTTCCTGTTTTGAGCAATGCTAAATCAGGCTATATAAACAATAATTTAATCCCCGAAATATATTCTACAGTAGATGTAAGTATAAACAGTACATCTGATACTCCTTTCCTAATCCAGTTATTTAAGAATAGTGAACCAGATCCTTCAAATTATGGTGAAGGTGAAATTTACTTAACGAATTTTATCCTATATACTGATGAATTTGGTAATGCAAATATGGATGAAGTTGAAATTAATGCTGTTCCTGGAGAGTATATCACTGCAACTGCCAGAGATAATCAAAACAACTCATCTGAATTTTCACAATGCATCCAGGTAGAAATGGCATTAGTTGAATGGTCGGGTATTGTGGCACAGGAAGAAACTGAAACTTCTGAAACGACATTGGCAGATGGAATGAGTTCGGTTACATTTTCAAGTCAATGGCCTGGAAGTGATGTGGTGATGACTCTAATTTCTCCAGTTGGAAGGATTATAAACAGAGATACAGAAGCAAATGACGTAATTCACGAAATTGGACCAACTTCTGAAAAATATAGAATATTGCATCCAAAATCTGGCTGCTGGAAAGTAGAATTGTTTGGTGCAGATGTAGAAGCTGATGGTGAAGAAGTAAGGCTTAAGGTATCAGCAACTCCAGATGAACCAGTAAAGACTATGCCTATTGATATATTACCTGGTGATGAGATAAATATTATTAATTGTTCAAGAGAAAATGGTGTCATCCCTGTAGCAATATTGACAACAGAAAATTTTGATGCAACTACAATTGATCACACAACAGTACGATTTGGCAGATTTGGAAACGAAGCAGGTGAAAAACATGTTCATAAAAAAAGTGGGGAGGTTAAGCGTCACGAAAATGATGTTGATGATGATGGTGATATGGATCTTGTTTTTCATTTTAGTCCCGAAAAAACTGGAATAAAATGTGGTGATGAAATTGCCGTAATGACAGGCTCTGACTATAATGGTCAAATATATATTGGTATCGATCAAATTTTAACGACTTTGAAAAATAAAAAAAATGCAGATGAACAAATTCCATTACCAAAAGAATATGTGATAAATCTATGCTACCCCAATCCTTTTAATCCAACGACTACAATAAATTACCAGTTGGGGAAAAATTCTCAAGTTGAGATATCCATATATGATATTAATGGAAAAAAAGTAGAAACTTTGATTAAAGCATATCAAAATATTGGTTCTTACTCGGTTGAATGGAATGCTTCACAATATCCATCAGGAATATATATTTATAAGATTATTGCTGATGAATTTGTTGACGTTAATAAAATATTGTTATTGAAATAAAGGATGTAGTTAATAATAAGCCTATGATGCAATTTTCATAGGCTTAAATTTTAAGATTAAAAAACATTCAAAAAAGCAATCATCACTTAACCTCATTTTTAAGAAAATATATAATTATAAAAATAATCATCATTGATTAATTTGATATATCTATTTTTATTATTTAATTTATTAAAAATATCAAATATATTTAATTAATCACCTTATATAATTTAATCACCTAAAATATTTTAAATATAAATGCTTTTTTGAAGCTGAAATTTCGAGCATTTGCTTTATTGATATAAAAGAGGATATAAAATTTACCTATAACCTGTTAGAATAAATTAAATGGAGTGCGCTATGAAAAACAAAATGCCCTTTTATTTTTTTCTAATTTTATTTTTTCTGCTCTTAATGCAAATAACTGTCATAGCTCAACAGTCTGATCAAATTAAAAAACAACTGTTTCAAGAGATCGAAGGATCGTTAAAAAAAGCGAGAACTGAAAAAGTTGCATTCTTTGCACCAACGTATTTTACAAAAGCACAAAAATACTACCAATCAGCTATCGAAAAATTTGAACACGGAGATCGACTCAGTAAAATTCAGGAAGATATTATTCAAGCAAATGAATTCCTCAACCAGGCATATATGATAAAAGATATTTCAGCGATTGCGCTTAAAGATATCCTTCAATTAAGAGAGTCAATGATAAAGTTGAAAATTGCTAATCACGCTCCGATAAAATACGCCCAAACCGAAAGAAAATTTCAGGAATTATTATTAGTTGCTGAACAAGGTGATATCAGGCGTGTCCAAAGCAAGTTTGATGACACCAAAGCAAGGTATCAGAACGCTTTCATCGAAGCCTATGAAAAAAGTATTATTCCTAGTATGGAGAATAATCTAAAAAAAAGCAGCACTCACCTTTCCAGAGATGAAATAAAGAATGTACGATCAGATATAAAGCAACTGAAACAATGGTTCAAAACTGAGCAAAAAAAAGATTATCAGATTATCGATTTAGCAGCAAAATTAGATGAACGAATCGCTGATATTCAACTTGTGGCATATCCGGAATTTTACCGTAATTTACCAGATACTCTTCTCATCGATGGGTTTACACTTTATGTCATATCATATACTGACAAGGGGAGTTATGACTTAGCTAACAATGTCGCTGTTGGGTTGTCGGGTGAAGCAAAATTTGAATTCAATTGTCCTAATTCCACAATTTTTCCAATCCTTCGTAAATTACAAAAAGTCAATACATTAAAAGTTGTTAATACTATCAATAAACCCACTGCAGAAATAACTCTCGAAGAAGCAAAACTCATAGATCCAAGTGCTAAGGTTGGACATACAATATCAAATGAAACTGTCAATCGAAATCTTGCCATTGCGGATCGACAATATTTTTTGGATGAAAGGTTTAAAGATTTTCAGTTAGTTCCTCAAGATGACATGATTCATGTTCGATTTGAAGATGTAACCATCTCGCCTACACCAAGTGAAACTAAATGCACAATTACAAAAGGACAGGCATGGTATCCGACTATCACTCCAAAGCCACCTGTCCCTGTGGAACTTGAAATTGCTGGATTCACAATGCTAATGGATAGCATTGTTTTACATCCTTCAGGAGGAAGTGTATTAGCGAGATTAGAATTACCAAAATCAATAAGTGATGCTACTGGCTGCGGTCCGGCAATATTGGATTTGGGTAAAATATATTTATCATCTGCTTGCATGCTCTACAAGGAACTTCCCGATTCAACCTTTGGTCCCTTTGTAATGGACCAAACGGGGATGGTATTTCATGGTAGCGGTTACACCATGGACTTAAGTTATTTTCATGCAATTCCCGGCTCCGGCGCTCACCCTATGTGGCGTGGAATTGTGTTTAATGAAGGTGAAACTATCATTGATTCATCGAAAACGATTATTTCCAACACCGGTTATCTCGGTGCAGCATATAAATTTAAAGATGCTAAAGTTTATTTTAATGGTCTGCATGGCAAATTCAATTTAAAGCAATCTTTTTCATTTACGACGTTATTACCATATTATTTTCAAATAGATATTAACAATGGTTATCTTGATGTTGAAAAATGTGAGGTAAGTGGTGGTCAATTTACAAATGGTAATATCAGATTGCCCAAGGTAGCAGTTTGCGATGGCTCTCCTGACAATCAAATCACTGCTAATTTCTCCAACCTGACTGTTCAATCCGATCTTGATCTAGCGGGTAAAGTTACTCTATCCAATAAACTCTACTGGGGTGAATTAGAAAAAGTGGAGAAAATTTTTTATGCAGCCACTCCAAAGTCGACTATCCCCAATTATGCCTGGTTTTATTTACCTGGTGAACCCACCACTCGTTTCGTTCCAAAAGCAAAAACTGATTTTAATATTTCTTGGAGTAGTGATATTGCTGCTGATCTGGAAACAAATCAAATATCCGGAGTGACAATTCTACATCTACTTGATTTTGATATACATACCCTTGATATTCCTAATCCTGAATCCAATATGATCAGTTTTCGCGAAGGAAAGGGTGTATCATTGAATGGAAGTTGGATCAATATCGAAGGGAATGGTGTAAACGCACATTTTACGATTTATCCACAATCACAAAACGAAGAATTAGGTAATCCATCCATCACTTTTTATAAAGGTAAAGATCCGTTCAACGCCACCATAAAATGTAGCAATATTCGAAATGACAAAGATGAACAATGTATTGATTATAAATTCTCCAGTAGTGCAGTGTTTGATTCCAACATCGAGGGCATTCTTGATATTGATGGCCCAAGCAATGTAGATATTCCCTTCGCAGATCTTGGATCTACATCTACTGCAGAATTAGTAGGTGGTAAAATAGATTTGAGTGATGGTCCAGTAACACTAGACTATTGGAAAGTGGAGTTAGTGAGTACTTCGGACACCGAACCAGCCGGTGTGCTCAGTGTACGTACTGGCCAAATTATCCTGACACAAGCCGGGATTCGTGAAAAACGCCATTTTGCCAAACCATTCAAACTCCTCTGGGGTGAAATGCTAGCAGATGGGAATTTAGGTGAACTGTTTTTTAATTACAATTCCGCTGGACAAAAGTTTGATGGCATTCTTTTCTCACCACATTTAATCGCTTTATCGAAATATGATCCTTCGGTTAATGGCTATCTTCATGTTTGCGGAGATAACCACTTTGATTTCTTTGGTTCGCATTATCTTAGCATTAATGATTCAGTATATACAGGTAGTGACCCGACAAACACATATAATGGAAGAATCATTGAACTATTGGATAAAGCCTCAGGAAAATGCAAAAAGAGCAATCTTGTTATCAATAAAATCTGGGGGAATAAAACCTCATTATTCGATATAAAAATTCAATATGACGACAATGACCAGGATGGTTTTTTAGGTGAAGGCTATGTTAAAATGACTGATATATTCTCGAGTCGTTTAATGGGATCTTTGCAGCTAGACAGCACTGGTGCACAGATCGGATTGCTACTCGGAACATCTGGTAATTTTAAACTAAATGCAGTTGAAATTGGTTCAGCGACTGAGTTATGGGGTTGCATCAATATTAAAGGGGATACCTTAAAATGCATTACCCTAGGTTTTACAATGTCTGTTTATGGACAGAGTGAGTTTGGACTATTAGGTGATGTAACAGGTATGATTGAATCTAAAATGGTAATCAAACCAACAATGACCAGTTTTACCGCAGCAGGGAAAATGACACTGGATATGTTTGCAGGCCTCGGTAGTTCATTCATATCAGTAGACGGTTCGATGTCCCTTATTGCAAATTATAATGAAAATAGTGTTTATGGCGATTTCCAGGGTAAATTTGATATGGGACAATTTTTTTCCGGTTTCGAAGCTGATGCTCATGTAAACTGGTATCTCTCGCCAACCACACAATATATCCAGGGACGAGGTTCAATTGAAATTTATGATATGTCACTTGGTGGAGGAGTTTCAGGAGGTCTTTTTATAGGCAACAATGTCGATCCTAATGATGCCTGGGTATTAAATGATTCACACAATCGTTATAAAATAAATACCAACGAATTACCAAGTCGTATTTCCGGTATTTACGGTTTTGGAATGGTTGATTTTAGTATGGATTTTGGAATATTTGGTGGAGGCATTGAAATATATGCTGGAGTTGGTGCATTTTTAAATTTACCTGGAGAAATCGGTGATGAGGTTACTGGTTTACCACTACCATTTATTATTGCCAATCTTGGTGTATCACTACATGGGGAAATACTTTGGGGTGTTGTTTCTGCTTCAGCATGGGTTGATTTACAAATGGGAGTTGGCATTCCATTTTACTTCGAAGGAAGTGCAGGTCTTGAAGGATGTGCTTTATGGGTAATGTGTACCAGTGTTGATGTGACTGTGCGTCTTGATGAAGATGGATTTGACATATATTAAGGGGAGGTTTGAGCAATGTTTACATTTAAAAATAGATTTCGAAACATTCAGATTATATTCTTGGCTACATTTATCATCCTGTTGGGTAGTAAACAAACTAAAGCAGAATCCTTCACTATGCATGCGATGAGCAAATTTGCTCCAGAGAGAACTGCACCAACTGTATTGCTTATCTGGGATGATATGAAAAACATCGATGGATATAACGTATATCGTAAAACATCACTTGATGATAAGTATCCTCAATCACCAATTAATAGTAGTCTGATTCAAATGATGACTGATTGCAATGATATTAAATCGATCATTCCAATGGATTCAGAAGAGTGGAAGGATCTGAAAAATGTGCTTGCAACAGATACAGCACTC
>Ga0209692_10005703_pt1 | contig 10557 bp, 7 predicted proteins | sample tdDd472_FD_187129 | JGI IMG/M metagenome (GOLD analysis project Ga0209692, IMG submission 187129) | Marine sediment microbial communities from the Atlantic coast under amendment with organic carbon and nitrate - tdDd47.2 (SPAdes)... | ecosystem: Environmental > Aquatic > Marine > Coastal >...
CATGGGAGGGGCTATCTGGGTGGAGCAGGTCCAGGGCGGGGGCAGCCGGTTCTGCTTCACCACCCGTATCCGCTTCATGGACCGGGACGACGCCCCGCCGCTGGTGCCCGACGAGATGCGAAAGGGGGCGGTGCTTCTCATAGAAGACAACGCCACCACCCGCATCGTGCTTGCCCGCTACCTCACAGGCTTCGGCTTCACCGTGGTGGAGGCGGAAGGCGGAGAGGAGGCCCTGAAAAACTTCCGGAAAGGGAGCTACCCCCCTTTAAGCCTGGCCGTCATCGACCTGCAGCTTCCCGGCATGGATGGCATCGACACGGCAACGGCCCTCTGCAAGAGCGGAGGAACCCGTGCCCCCCGCATCATCCTCACCGGCCCCTTTGGACGGGAGGAGGAGGTGGTGCGGGCGCGGCGCAGCGGCTTCACCCATTTTCTCATCAAGCCCGTGAAGCAGTCGGCCCTCTTTGATACCGTCATGGAAATCTTCGGGGTTCCCCGACTTATTGAAACCCCCACCGTGGCACCGGTCACCCCCAGTGACTTAAGGGGCCTTGCCGTTCTGTTGGTGGAAGACAACCCCGTCAACCAGATGGTGGCCTGCGAGTTGCTCAAAGGGTGGGGCCTTGTGGTGGAGACGGCGGCAAACGGCCTGGAGGCGGTAAAACAGGTGGAGACCAAGCGGTACGACCTGGTTCTCATGGACCTTCAGATGCCGGTCATGGACGGCCTGGAAGCCACCGCCATGATCCGTGACAACCTGGCCATGACCGACCTGCCCATCATCGCCATGACCGCCCACGCCATGCAGGGGGACAAAGAGCGCTGCCTCCACGCCGGCATGGATGATTACGTCTCCAAGCCCATCCACCGGGAACGCCTCTTTGAGGTGATCGCCCACCACGCCGTGGGGGCGGCCGTTCCCGAGGCCAGTGAGGCGGCCCCCACCGGTGGCTGCGTCCTCGATTTTGATGCCGGGGTGGAGCGGCTGGGCTCCATGACCCTTTTTGACCGGGTGCTCTCGCGATTCCAGGCAGAGTACCAGACCTTTCCCGTCCGCCTCGCCGCCCTGCTGGACGCCCGCAACATCTCCGCTGTGCGCATGGAGGCCCACTCCCTGAAAGGGGTGGCGGCCAACATCGGTGCCGAGCCACTGGCCGTGGAAGCCGCGACCATGGAGGAGGCGGCGAGCCGGGAAGACCTGGAGAGCGCCAGGGAGCTTTTTCCCGCACTCAACAAGGCCCTCTCCCACGTCCTGTCCGCCATCGAAACCCTGGGAAGGGTGCAGGCCCCCAACAAGGGGGCAGCACCCTCAAAGTCAGGGGCACGCGAAGACATGGTGACACGCCTCAAGGCCGACCTGGCCGCAGCCGACCCGGTAGCGGCGGTGGATACGGTGGAGGCACTGGTGCGTCTTTTAAAGGAGGAGAATGAGGAGGGGCCCCTGGCCGCCATTCGGGAGGTGGAGGCCCTGATCCAGGCCTACGATTTTCAAGGGGCGGAAACCCGTCTTGCCGCCTTCACCGGGTGATGGCCCTTCCCATCTCCGGCGGATCTGTGGTAGGAGAACGTTTCCCCTTTAACGAAAAGGGGCCTTTCTTACCGCAACACAAAAAGACGATCAACACATGAAGAAATCAACGTTTTTAACCCAACCGGGGTACCCCTTCGCCTTTGACCCGTCCGCCTGCGACACCTGCGGGGGGCACTGCTGCAACGGGGAATCCGGCAACATCTGGGTCACACGACGGGAAATGGAGGCCCTGGCCGAAACGCTGGGCATGGATGTGCCCTCCTTTGCCGAAACGAGCCTTAAAAAAGTGGGGTATCGGTACTCCATCGGGGAACGGTGCGAGGGGGAAAATTACGCCTGCCTTCTCTTTGACGCAAAAAAAGGGGGGTGCTCGGTCTACGATGCCCGCCCGGCTCAGTGCCGCTCATTTCCGTTCTGGGACTACTTCCGTGAGCGACCCCACGAGGCCGTGGCAGAGTGCCCGGGCGTCATCCTTGACGGAAGCCCCGGGCCTTCGGAGTCATAAAGGGCCTTTTAGGAAAGGGTGATGGTAAGGGGCACCACGTGAAGTTCCCGGGAGAGTTCCCGGGTTCGGCCGATGCGCCAATCCGAACAGGTGCCGGCATCGCCAAGAAGGGTGTCGATCTTTGCCACCAGACCTTTGATGTTGATCAGCGGGTGACGGGTAAAGACCTCGGGCAGGCCGTAGGTGAGGCTGCAGACGAGGCACTTGTTCGCCCTCTGGGCAAGGCGCAGTTCGAACTCAAGGGTCTTCTCATCGCCGCCGACAAAGGCCAGAGAGATATCGTAGGCCCCTTCGTCGGCATCCCCGTAGAGGGCTTCAAAAAACTGGTCGGAAAGATCGGTCGGGAATAACTCAGCGAGAATGTCGGCAGTAAACAGAGACCGAAACGTGTCCGTGATCATGGGTGGATGCTCCTTGGTCATTTTTGGTTTGCGTTACTGGAGATCCCGGGAGGATAACCCCCGGCTCCCACATGGTTTTTGAAGGATACGAACCATACACCATGGAAAAGCCGGCGGTCAAACCAAAAACACCGCCAGGCACGCCCCTTCCCTGACAAGGAGCGCCCTGCATGAGACAACAACGACGTGAGATAAACCAATCAGGAGTGTGGAGATGCTGAAGGCATACAGACAAGAAGCTGCCAAGAGACAGGAGATGGGGATTCCCCCGAAACCGCTCACCGAATCGCAGGTGGAGGCCCTTTGCGACCATCTGCAAAACCCGCCGAAAGGAGAGGAGGCAGAGCTTGTGGCCCTTCTTTCCCAACGGGTTCCCCCCGGTGTGGACCCCGCGGCCAGGGTGAAGGCGGGTTTTCTGGCATCCCTGACGAAAGGGGATCTCAAGAGCCCCCTCATCTCCCCCGAAGAGGCGGTGCGCCTTTTGGGGTCCATGGGAGGGGGTTACAACACCTCCGCCCTCTTTGACCTGCTGGACCACCCGGCGCTTAAGGACGCGGCGGCCGAATCACTCTCCCGCCTTCTCATCGTCCCGGATGTCTTTGACAAGGTGGTGGAGAGTGCCCCCACCATGCCCCATGCCGACGCGGTGCTCACCGCCTGGGCCGACGGACTCTGGTTCACTGAAAAAAAGGCCCTGCCCGAGGCCCTCACCGTCACCGTCTTCAAGGTGGACGGAGAGAGCAACACCGACGATTTCTCCCCCGCCTCCGAGGCGTGGAGCCGCCCCGACATCCCCCTGCACGCCCTCTCCATGCTCGTCAGCCGGGATGAGACCGCCCTTGCCACCATCGAAGAGCTCAAGGCCAAGGGACACCCCGTGGCCTTTGTGGGAGACGTGGTCGGCACCGGCTCGTCACGAAAATCCGCCACCAACTCCCTCTTGTGGCACATCGGCGACGAGATCCCCTTTGTTCCCAACAAGCGGGCCGGCGGCGTGGTCCTCGGCGGCAAAATTGCCCCCATCTTCTTCAACACCCTGGAAGATGCCGGTGCCCTGCCCATCGAATGCGATGTCGCAGCCCTTGCCACGGGCCAGGTGATCACCATCCGCCCCTACGAGGGAACCGTCACCGGCGAGGACGGCACCGTTCTCTCGCGCTTTGCCTTGAAAACCGAGGTGCTCTTTGACGAGGTACGGGCCGGTGGCCGCATCCCCCTCATCATCGGGCGCAACCTCACCGGCATGGCACGCAAAGCCAAAGGCCTTGCCCCAAACGACCTCTTCCGTGCCACCCCCGTGGCCGAGGAAAAACCGTGCGGCTACACCCTCGCCCAGAAAATCGTGGGCCGTGCCTGCGGCCTTGCCGGGGTACGCCCCGGCTCCTACTGCGAGCCCAAGATGACCACCGTGGGGTCCCAGGACACCACCGGCCCCATGACCCGGGATGAGCTCACCGAACTCGCCTGCCTCTCGTTCTCCTCGGACCTGGTGATGCAGTCCTTCTGCCACACCGCCGCCTACCCGCGGCTGGTGGACATCGCCATGCACGACTCCCTGCCCGGGTTTATCGAGCAGCGCGGCGGCGTGGCCCTGAACCCCGGGGACGGGGTCATCCACTCCTTTTTAAACCGCATGCTTCTCCCCGACACCGTGGGCACCGGCGGCGACTCCCACACCCGCTTCCCCATGGGCATCAGCTTCCCCGCGGGATCCGGCCTGGTGGCCTTTGCCGCCGCCATGGGCGTGATGCCCCTGGACATGCCCGAGTCAGTGCTGGTCCGCTTCACCGGCACGCCAAAGCCAGGGATCACCCTTCGGGACATCGTCAACGCCATCCCCTTTGCGGCCATTGAAAAAGGACTCCTCACCGTTCCCAAGGAGGGCAAGAAGAACATCTTCTCCGGCCGCATCCTGGAGATGGAGGGACTGGACCACCTCACCGTGGACGAGGCCTTTGAGCTCACCGACGCCTCGGCTGAGCGTTCGGCGGCAGCTGCCACCATCCGCCTCACCGAGGCCCAGGTCACCACCTACCTGCGTTCCAACGTCGCCCTCTTGAAATCGATGGTGGAAAAAGGGTACGAGTCCAGGAAGACCCTTGAGGCTCGCATCGCTGACATGGAAGCGTGGCTGGAAACGCCGGAGCTTCTCACCGCCGATGCCGATGCTGAATACGCCGAGGTCATCGAGATCGACCTTGCCGCCATCACCGAGCCGATCCTTGCCTGCCCCAACGACCCCGATGATGTGAAACGCCTCTCGGAAGTTGCAGGCACAAAAATGGAGGAGGTCTTCATCGGCTCCTGCATGACCCACATCGGCCACTTCAGAGCCGCCGCCGCCCTCCTGGGCGGAGAGGGCGAGGTGCCCGTGCGACTCTGGATGGCCCCTCCTACGGTGATGGACCAGGAGCAGTTGAGGCGCGAGGGCCTCTACAATGCCTTGAGCCGTACAGGTGCACGCATGGAGATCCCCGGATGCTCCCTTTGCATGGGCAACCAGGCACGTGTGGCCGCCGGTACCACCGTGCTCTCCACCTCCACGCGCAACTTCCCCAACCGCATCGGTGACGGAGCCAAAGTCTTCTTAGGCTCTGCGGAGCTGGCCGCCATCACCGCCCGCATAGGGAGCCTGCCCGATGTCGCCACCTATTTTGAGAAGGTGGCGGTCCTTGAAGAGCAACAAGAGACGGTCTACCGGTTTCTGGACCTCTCCAAAAAAGAGGCTTAAAAAACCGGCCTCCGGCGGGCAGGGGCTACAGCCCCTGCACCCCAGGTTCGCGAATGCTCCGGGGTTCGTTCCTCCCCCCTGCCCATTCGCTGACGGGCTGCGCCCGGATATAAGATGATGGGTCGCTGACCATCTTCGTGCTGCCGAAGGACTCTTTTGTCGCACCAAAGGCAATGAGCAACGAAACGGTGACACCTGAACAAAAAAAGGGCCTTTTCCCGTAACAGGGAAAAGGCCCTTTTTGCGTGGACCGAACCGAAGGACGCCCCCTTGCATCACCGGGGCTCGAAGGTAGGGTGCGGCTCCCGCACCGTCTTGCGCAACGCATGCCACCGGCCCTCTCTTCCATACTGGGACAAAAAGCGACCGGTGCCGATCGTTGCAACGGCAGTCGGTGCGCACGGCGCACCCTACCACTTCCCGACACACCATCGTATGATGCCGTACCAGGCAGCTGAATCGCTACCGTGAGCGCATATGAAATTTAGGGGATTGCAGGTTTCGATGTGCAAAGGGAAACGCCGCCACTGTGGACGCCGAAAACCGACAGGTTTGTACCAAAAGTTGGACCAAACCTGGCTCCGGTTGGGTTCTGGAGACCCGTAAAAACAAAAAAGCCCCTTGATTACGCATAATCAAGGGGCTTTATAAGCATGTATGGCGGAGAAAGAGAGATTCGAACTCTCGATGGGCGTTAACCCATACGCCCTTAGCAGGGGCGCGCCTTCAGCCACTCGGCCATTTCTCCGCGGCGTATTTGGCGGAGGAGGTAGGATTCGAACCCACGGAACTTTCGCTCAACGGTTTTCAAGACCGCCGCCTTCGACCACTCGGCCACTCCTCCACTCAAAATTACTCGGACTAATTACCATTAGACGCGGGCAAGGTCAACAGCTTTGTTGGACATTTTTCCGCCCCTTGAAAATAAGGCAGCGGAAGCCCTTGAAGAGATGATCCCGCAACTGTGTTGACATCGGAGGATTTTCGCTTATTATTAAGAATTAATGAAACGCAAAGGACCAAAGGGTCCTTTTGATTTCCCGTATCGCCGTGGCTGTGCGCAAGGGGGTTGCCCCCGCAAAAGAGAGCCCGGCGTTTTTTCTTCGGCCCGCCAGGGTGGCGGGCCTCACATAACCCAGACAGGTCTGTACCTTCCGCACCTCTTAAACTGGGCGGAGCAACCATTCGGAGATAAACCATGGAGCAAAAATACATCATTGACAAGGATCTTGATGCAGGCACCCTCACCTTTAAAGAGGTGGCGGAAACCGATGTGAGCAAGTTCACGGTCCTCCACCAGGAGAGCTTTCCCCTGGACACCGTGGAGGCCGCCGTTGCCGAAGGCAAAGAGGCCCTCATCGGCATGTTCCGCAGCAACAACTTCTTTCCTGCTGACTTCTCCGCAAACACCCTGGCAGAGGGGATCCTCTCCATGTTCGGTGAAAACGGCCAGAACTCGCTCAAGATCGCTTTCTGTGACAACGACGCCCTGGAAAGCCACAAGGAAGAGGCCCAGGAAGCCCTCGTCACCGGTGAAAAAGAGCTGGTGGAGATCGACAAGCTCCTGGAGGATGACGACGATGACGCCGCCACCGACGAGCCCGTGCCCGATGCCAAGGCCTGATCCACGGCACCGTGTGCAGGGCTAAGGCCACCGGCGGGCTGAAGGCTCTCCTTTGTGCCCCGGTCTCCCGGGGCATGGCGGGCCCCCTCCCATGTGCTGCCCCATCGCCCGTCCGCAATAAAAAAAGCGTTGCTGTCAAACGCGCTCGCAAAGCGCGCTACGTGCCTGCATCGTCCTGGGCCGGGGAAACCGCGGCCCTTTTTTTTATGGTCAAGGCCCGAGGCGCCTCCGGCGCCTTGACTTGCGGGGCAAAACTATTTATTACATAATGTTCTTTTAAAATGGGGCTATTGGCTTGGCGAGCGCCATGCCGGCACCTGCTCCCATTTCGACATTTTAAGGCTGCCTGCGGCAGCCTCCCACGGCAGTACGACCTCCCACCCATGGCGGCCCTTGAAACATATGGCGTGTCAAAGCGGTGTTTTTGCACCCGGTGTGGACTTGGACCGAACCTTTTGGCTGTGCCAGGCCGTCATGAACCATAAAGTGAAGCAGATCAGATGAAGCAGACAATCAAAGCATTGATCGAAAACGCCGCACGTTCGGCGTATGACAAGGGGGCCCTCCCCTCCGATGAATTCCCCTCCGTCACCATTGAAACACCCAAGGTGGGAGCTCAAGGTGACTTTTCCACCAACATCGCCATGGTCATGGCCAAGGCACAGAAGATGCCCCCCCGGAAAATCGCGGAAGCCGTTGTGGCGGAAATTCCCGTGGACGGCGGGATGGTGGAACGGGTGGACATTGCCGGCCCCGGCTTCATCAACCTCTTCCTGAAGAAAAATGCCTGGCTCACCGCGGTGCAGCGGGTGGAAGCGGGCGGCGATACCTACGGTGCCTCTGACATGGGGGCCGGTAAAAAGGTGCAGGTGGAGTTTGTCAGCGCCAACCCCACGGGGCCCCTCCATGTGGGCCACGGCCGGGGAGCCGCCGTGGGCGACAGCACAGCCCGCATCCTTGGCTTTGCCGGCTTTGAGGTGGACAAGGAGTACTACATCAACGACTCCGGTCGCCAGATCCGCACCCTGGGCCTCTCCCTCTACCTGCGCTACAGAGAGATCTGCGGCAAGACCGTGGACTTTCCCGAGGACTGCTACCAGGGCGACTACATCATCGACATGGCCGAGGCGGTCAAAGCCGACAAAGGCGACACCCTTCTGGCCATGGACGAAGAGGAGGCGGTGCTGGTTTGCGCCCGCCACGCCGCAGGCGTGATCCTTTCCGGCATCAAGACCGACCTCGAGGCCTTTGGCGTCCCCTTTGACAACTGGTTCAGCGAGCAGAGCCTCTACGATGCCGGCAAGGTCATGGAAACCATCGAATCCTTGAAAGAGACAGGCACCGTGTATGAAAAAGACGGGGCCTTCTGGTTCAAGACCACGGACTACGGTGACGAAAAAGACCGCGTGGTGGTCCGAAGCAACGGACAGACCACCTATTTCGCCTCCGACATCGCCTACCACATGAACAAATTCGAGCGCGGGTACGAGCGCCTCATCGATGTCTGGGGAGCCGATCACCACGGGTACATCCCCCGCATCAACGCCTGCATCGAAGCCACCGGCAACAACCCCGATGACTTCAACGTCATCCTCGTCCAGCTGGTGAACCTCTTACGAGGCGGGGAACCCGTGGCCATGAGCACACGCTCCGGCGAGTTTGTCACCTTAAAGGACGTGGTGGACGAAGTGGGGGCCGATGCCGCCCGGTTCATCTTCCTCTCCCGTCACTACGACAGCCCCCTGGATTTTGACCTGGAGCTGGCCAAAAAGAAGACCAACGACAACCCGGTCTTCTATGTGCAGTATGTCCATGCCCGTATCTCCAGCATCCTGGAGAAGGCCAGGGCGGAAAAAGGACTCACCGTCTCCGACGTCCCCATGGAGGTCCTCTCCCAGCCCGAAGAGATCGCCCTCATGAAGGCGATGCTCCGCTTCCCCGAGGTGGTGGAAACCTCTGCAAAGCTCATGGAGCCCCACCGCATCTCCTACTACCTGATGGAGCTGGCCTCGGCCTTCCACAGCTACTACAACAAACACAAGGTTCTCACCGATGACGCCGCGCTGTCGGCGGCCCGCCTGCGACTGGTGGCATCCGTCAGACAGGTGATCAAAACCGGCCTTGCCCTTCTGGGCGTGTCGGCACCGGAGAAGATGTAACCTGACTTAAACGGGCCCGGTCTCCCCCGGGCCCTTCGACCTAAAACCCCGAGGGACTCATGGCAAACGCGGCCAAGACAAAACCGAAGGACCAGACCCCCTTTATCACCCTGAGCAGCCGGGAGACCATCGGCTGGAGTGTGGCGCTATTTCTCCTCTTCGGCTGGCTGTTTTTCCTGGGGGTGCTGGTGGGCCGCGGCAGCATCGAGGTGGATCTCATCCCCACGGATGTGCAGCGCGAACTGGCCGTGATTCCGGACAAGCAGGCGGTGCCGCGCCCAGAACAGCAGGCGGCCCCCCTGACCCCAACGGTTCCTCCCGTGGAGCTCTCCTTTTATAAAGAGGTGAACCAAAGCGAAGAGGCCATCACCAAGTCGAGCCGCATGACCAAAAAGGAGACGCCGGTACTGAAGCCTGGCCAGGCGCCCAGCCAGGCCGTTACGCTGACCCCGGCAAAGCCCCCTTCAACGTCGCCCCCGGCCGTCACCAGGCCGGCAAAAAAACCCGCCACGGCTCCGGCCATCGCCCCGCCCACCTCGGGATTCACCATCCAGGTGGCCGCCCACATCAAAGAGGCGTCGGCCCAATCCGAAGCGAAAGCCCTGAGGGACAAAGGGTTTCCCGCTTACTTTATGGCCGCCACAAACAGCAAGGGCCAGACCTGGTACCGGGTCCGCGTGGGACGGTTCTCCGAACGGGACGCGGCCAAAAAAGAGCTCGCGCGACTTGCCCCGCTGAAGGGCAAGGCCTATGTCGTCAAGCTTTGACGGACCGTGCGGCAACACCGATATGACGAGCCCATCCATGGCGAGACCACCATGGAATGGACAAAGGAGTGAAATATGACAATCACAAAGGAAGAGGTCCTCTACGTGGCCAACCTGGCCCGCCTCAATGTGGACGAAAACGACGTGGAGAAACTCGCCGCACAGATTGGCAACATTCTCTCGTATGTGGATACCCTTGAAAAAGCCGACACCGACGGAGTGGAGCCCACCACCCACGCCATTGACCTCACCAACGCGTTGAGGGAAGATGTGGTGCACACCCATCCCGGAATGGAAGAGACCCTGGCCAATGCGCCGGAGAAGGAAGACGGCATGTTTGTGGTCCCCAAGGTGGTGGGGTAGATGAAAGGAGAGGCAATGTCACTGTACGATATGACCCTGACCGAAGCCGAAGGGCTTCTTCGTGATAAGAAGGCAAGCTCCCGGGAACTGACCGAAGCGGTCCTGAACCGCATTGCTGCCGTGGATGACAAGGTAGGCGCCTACATCACCGTGGACAAAGAGGGGGCCCTTGCCGCTGCGGATGCCGCGGATGCCCGCCTCGCCAAAGGAGAGGGAGGCCCCTTGACCGGCCTTCCCGTGGGCCTCAAGGACCTGCTCTGCACCAAGGGGGTGAAAACCACCTGTGCCTCCAAAATGCTGGAACACTTTGTCCCCACCTACGACGCCACAGTGGTGGAAAAGCTCAAAGAGGCCGGCGCGGTCTTCCCCGGCAAACTCAACATGGATGAATTTGCCATGGGGTCCACCACCGAGCATTCGGCCCTCCAGCCCACCCGAAACCCCTGGGACCTCACCCGGTTTCCCGGTGGATCCAG